>MDTF01002914.1_pt1 | contig 19231 bp, 15 predicted proteins | sample 811191 | NCBI WGS metagenome assembly MDTF01 (sample SAMN05326649, study PRJNA326480) | marine metagenome | isolation source: seawater | place: Southern Ocean | collected 2011 | reverse complement strand
TGCTGTAATTCCGAAATTTGTAAGTCAATTGATGAAGGGAGAATCTCCCGTGATTAATGGGGATGGAAATTACTCAAGAGATTTCACATATATCGATAATGTTATACAAGCAAATCTATTAAGCTTAGTAACAACTAATGAAAAAGCAATTAATACAGTATACAATGTTGCATATGGAGATCGAAATACGTTGAATGATTTAATGACATATTTAAAAGAATACTTGTCCGACTTAGATTCTAAAATTACAGATGTTAAAGTAATTTATGGACCAAATAGAGCAGGAGATATTCCTCATTCTCTTGCGAGTATTGACAAGGCAAAAGAACTATTGAATTATAACCCACAGTTTTCTTTGCAAAAGGGCTTAAAAGAAGCTGTAAAATGGTATTTAAAAAATTTATAAAATGAAAAAAGAAAAAATAGCTATTATTGGACTTGGGTATGTTGGTTTACCACTTGCAAGGCTTTTTGCAACCAAATATTCAGTAGTTGGATTTGATATCAATACTAACAGAATATCAGATTTAATGTCTGGTATTGATTCTACATTAGAGGTAGATAACGAAACACTACAATCTGTATTGATTAGCGAAGACACTGATGCAAATGGATTGTTTTGTACCAATCAATTAGATAAAATTAAGGATTGTAATTACTACATTATAACAGTGCCAACTCCTGTTGATAAAAACAACAGGCCGATATTGACACCACTTTTAAAAGCAAGTGAAACAGTTGGTGCAGTATTAAAAAAAGGAGATATCGTAATTTATGAATCTACGGTGTATCCAGGCTGCACAGAAGAAGATTGTGTGCCAATTCTAGAAAAAGTTTCTAGCTTAGAATTTAATAAAGATTTTTATGTGGGTTACTCACCAGAAAGAATTAACCCAGGCGATAAAGAGCATACCGTAGAAAAGATATTAAAGGTAACTTCAGGGTCAACGCCAGAGACAGGTTTGAAAGTTAATGTTTTATACAAATCTGTGATTACAGCAGGTACTCATTTAGCACCAACAATTAAAGTAGCGGAAGCATCTAAGGTTATTGAAAACTCTCAACGAGATATTAATATTGCCTTTGTAAATGAACTTGCCAAGATATTTAATTTAATGGATATTAATACCCATGATGTTTTAGAAGCAGCGGGAACCAAATGGAATTTTCTGCATTTTAAGCCAGGTTTAGTAGGAGGTCACTGTATCGGAGTTGATCCCTATTATTTAGCTCAAAAGGCTCAAGAAAATGGTTACCATCCTGAAATTATTCTTGCTGGTCGAAGATTAAACGACGGAATGGGAGATTATGTTGCTTCTGAAATTGTAAAAAATATGATTAAGAAGAATATTCAAGTTAATGGATCTAAGTTGCTTGTTTTAGGAATCACATTTAAAGAAAACTGTCCAGATGTAAGAAACACAAAAGTAGTAGATCTTATAAATGCTTTAAAAGATTATGGGGCAAATATTATGATTCATGATCCTTGGGCAGACGAAGACGAAGTAATGCAAGAATATGGATTAGAGTCGTTAAAATCAATACCCAATGAAAAGTTTGATGCGGTTGTTCTAACTGTTTCTCATAATAAATTTAAAGAAATTGACTTTTTATCATTAAAAAAAAATAATGCTATAATTTATGATGTTAAAAACTTTTTAGAGAAAACACTTGTAGATGATAGTTTATAAATTATTTCATATCGAATTAGTGAAGATTAGTTAATATGAAAAATCAAAATGACTTTAAAAATATTTTAAAAGACACTTCAACTATTGGAGCTTCTCAAGTTATAGTTATTTTAATTTTAATAGTAAAATCAAAGATAACGGCTATTCTCATTGGTCCAGTTGGGTTGGGGCTGATTTATTCATTAACTAACGCGACAGGATTAATTGGAACAATTTCAAACTTTGGCTTAGGAACTATTGGAATAAAAAACATTTCGAAAGCACATAGTTTTAAAAATAATTATTTATTATCGAGAATTGTTAAAACTTATTGGAGACTGGCTTTTGTAACTGGTGCTTTGGGACTTTTGTTGACGGTTATTTTTTCAAAATATCTAAGTAAAATTGTATTTGATAGTAGCGACTACACAATTACTTTTATTATCATAAGCTGCACACTACTATTAGCTCAAATAAACACAGGACAATTTGTTGTACTACAGTCTTTAAAATATTTCAAGCAATATGCACTTTCAAATATTATTTCAGGAGCTCTAATTTTATTGTTTTCACTAATAATATTTTACTTTTATGGAATTAGTGGTGTTGCATCTGTGATAATTATTAGTTCATTAATACCTCCACTTATCAATTTTTATTATGTAAAACAGATTGATTTTCTAAAGGTTGACATAACAACTAACAGGCTTATTAAGCATGGTAAAGAATTACTAAATCTCGGGACTAGCATCAGTTTAACTATGATTATGCCGCTAATTAGCACCTTGGTTTTGAATGCATTTATAGTTAGAGTTGGAGGTTTAGATGAGGTTGGGCTGTACAATGCGGGTTTTGTTATAATTTTTGGATATACTGGATTGATATTTAAGGCTATGGAGCCAGAATATTTTTCTAGGTTGTCAGCTCATTCAAATGAAAAAACCATATTTAATTTTACAGTTAATCAGCAAATAGAAATTGCAATTTTAATTATAGGACCAATGGCGATGATGTTTATATTTTTCGCTTCAGAAGGTATCTTGATCTTATATTCAAAGAAATTTTTAGTTCTTTCTAACATGATAAAATTGGGGATGACTGGTTTGTTTATTAAGGCTTTTATATGGCCTATGTCATATGTTTTTTTGGTTAAAAATGACAGCAAGTTGTATTTTTTGAATGAATTTATTTTTAGCTCAGTTTTTCTAATTCTTAGTTTATTTTTTTATAATTCATTTGGAATTATCGGTTTGGGTTACTCCTACCTAGCGGCAATAATTTTTAATCTGGTATTTATAGTTGTTGCATTAAAAGTTAAGTACAATTTTAACATTGAAAATGATAAAATTAAAATATTTTTTCTTCACCTTATAATTATATTTTTAGGCTTGTACTTAAATTTATTTTTAGACAACAACTACATAATGTTTTTAAGTGTCCCATTTGTTCTGATCTCTATTTTTATTTCATACTATTTCTTTAGTAAAAAATTAGATTTAGTAGATCTTATCAAAAATCTTACAATTTTTAATAAGAAATAATATGATACTTATTCTTGCATTAATTTCCCCATTTCTATGTCTAATAATAGGATTAAAAAATTACAGAACTAATTCTGCCAAGTATTATATTTTAGTTTTCATACTTTTTTATGCTTTTACGCTCACCTTTCCAGAAGGAGAGACTGACATGGATTTCTTTAGACGTATTGATCATTTTAACTCAATAGTAGCAGAAAAAAATCTAAAGATTTCGGAAATGTGGAAATTAGTATACTCTGATGATAGTATAGATAGTTCCGCTGATATTTTTGAAAAAACTTTGATTTTTATAACTTCAAGATTTACCGATAACTATCGATGGATGTCTGTTGTTTGGGGATTAATTTTTGGGCTATTTTCACTCTGGAATATTGAGTTCATTATAAAGAAGTTAGACCTTAGAATTAATAGATATAATTTTTTGTGGATACTTTTATTATTTTTATTAATTCCATTTTGGAATATTAATGCTTTTAGATTTTGGACAGCTGCTCATATATTCATTAATGGAATGTTGAGATATTTTTATACGGATGATAGAAAGTATTTTCTTCTTATTTGTATTTCTTCGGTACTCGTACATTTTAGCTTCATTATACCAAATATATTGTTATTGTTATTTTTGTTTTTACCAAAGAATTTATTTGTAGCAAACATAATATTTGTGACCACAATTATTACCTCATTTGTTAGTCTAAATAGTATTGACGTAAATTTTGATTTTTTACCGCTTGGAATTCAATCTAAAATAGATGGATATACTTCAATTAGATATTTGGACCAAGCACAAGAATTATATAATCTGCAGACAAATTTTTATGTAAACTTTCGGTATTACTTAGTCTTAATTGCATTCGAGCTTATGTTCTTATTGATTTACTTCAAACACAAGGCGTTTTTGAAAATTAAAATGAATGAACAAATACTTTTTCTAAGTTTTATTTTGCTAACATTTGCCAACCTAGTGTTTGACATTAGACCTCTGGATAGATTTTTTAATTTAGGAGCTTTTTTCATGACATTTATAGGTCTGAAGTTTTGGAATTATTTATTTGTTGAAAATAGGAAGCCTGCATTATTCAGATTATGCTCGATACTACTGACATTATATATAATTGTCGAAATTAGAATTGGTTTCGATACAATTAGTATTGTGTCAATATTAGGAAATCCAATTACTCAAAACTTTTTGTTGGATTCTAATTTCTCTTTAATTGACCTCTTTAAATAACCTGTTAGATTCTAATTAAATAACTTACTATGCTTAAAATATTAATTACGGGAGATTACTGTCCAGTTGGAAGAATTGAGACTCTGATTAAAAATGATAACGCTAATTTAGTCTTTAACAACTTTATTGATGTTATTAATGAGCATGATATTCGAATTACTAATCTTGAAAGTCCTTTTGTTGATAAAGGGGAAGGAATAGATAAAACAGGCCCTTATCTGAAAGCTGATGAAAAAGCTATTGAAGGATTAAGTTACTCAGGTTTTAATTTGGTTACATTGGCAAATAATCACATTATGGATTATGGAAAGAATGGGCTTTTTAACACGATGCGATTGCTTGATAATCATAATATAGATTATGTCGGAGCTGGATCTAACAAAGAAGACGCAAGAAAAATATCTTATATAGATTCTACAGAAGGAATTATTGCTATTCTGAATTTTGCAGAAAATGAGTTTTCTAATACATTTAATGATATGCCTGGAGCTAATCCTCATCATACTATAAATAACTATTATGATATTCAAGAAGCAAAAAAAAAGGCCAAATATATTATTGTAATCTACCATGGAGGAAATGAAATGCATTCACTACCCTCACCGCGAATAAAAGAGACATTTAGATTTTTTGCAGATGTTGGTGCTGATATTGTAGTTAGTCATCATACACATTGCTTTAGTGGATATGAGATATATAATGGAACTCCAATTTTTTACGGTCTAGGTAATTTCATTTTTGATTACAATCAATCAAAATCTTGGCTCTGGTCATCTGGATTTGCGTTATCCTTAACAATTAAAGATAAAATTTCATTTGAGATCAAACCTTTTCTTCAGAATTACTATAAAAATGTTGGTGTTCATTTAATGGATGCAAATAATTTAATCAGATTTAATAAAGAACTGATATGGATTAACTCCATAATTAAAGATGATCAAAAATTAGAAATAGAGTTTGATAAAATGACTCAAAAAAGAAAGAAGCAATACTTAAATTATTTAGAGCCATATGAAAAAAAAATATTTGTTGCTCTCAGAAATCGTGGATTTATTCCTTCAAGTTTATCGAAGAAGAAAAAGTTACTATTAACAAATCTCATTAGGTGTGAAGCACATAGAGACATTGTCCTTAAAATCCTAAATTAGCGTATGGCATGAATTATTTAAAATTAAAGCAGAGTGTATTACAAAATGGAATTAATATTTTGGGGTGGAGAACAAACAAAAAATATGTCGTTATCGAATCTGATGACTGGGGTACGATAAGAACGCCTTCAAAAAGCATATTAAGGAGCTTAAGGGACAAAAATTATCCTGTTGATGATTGTGTTTTTACATCAAATGACAGCCTAGAGAGGGATAAGGATTTAGTATCTCTTTTTGAAGTTTTATCTTCAGTAAAAGACAAAAATGGCAATAATGCCGTAGTTACAGCGAATAACGTTGTGGCTAATCCAGATTTTAATAAGATAAAAGAGAATAACTATGAATTATATGAATATGAACTGTTTACTGAAACATTAAAAAAATACCCTAACAGCTCTAATGTTTTTAATTTATATCAACAAGGAATTGAAAGGTCCTTGTTTATTCCGCAATTTCACGGAAGAGAACATCTAAATGTATTCAGGTGGATGCAAGCTCTTAAGAATAAACATATTGGTGTTAAGTATGGCTTTGATTTAGAAATGTTTACCTTTAATTACAGAAAGAACATAGGCGCGAAAGAAGCGTTTTTAGATGCATTCGGCATTTCAAACGAAATGGAAAAGGAATATCTAGACTCCATAATTATTGATGGGTTAAATATTTTTAGAAACATATGGGGCTATAAGAGTGATACGGTTATTGCACCATGTTATGTTTGGAATTCTGAATCAGAAAGTACTTTTAAAAGTATGGGAGTTAAATGTATGCAAGGTATGTTCGTTCAAAACTCTATGAATTTAAAAAATCAAGAAATGGAAAGAGTATATCACTTTTTAGGTCAGCAAAGTAAAATTTCAAATATCAAATTTCTCGTTAGAAACGCTGTTTTTGAACCTTCTAGTAATTTGGAGATTGACTGGATTGATAAATGTTTGAGAGAAATTGAGATTGCCTTTAAATGGAGGAAGCCGGCGATTATAAGCTCTCATCGAGTTAATTTTATTGGTACATTAAATCAAGATTTATGTGACAAAAATCTAAATAAATTGTCCGCATTACTGAAAAAAATCGTTTTGAAATGGCCTGACGTGGAATTTATATCATCAGATGAACTAAATAAAAAAATATGTGCGGAATAGCTGGTTATTTATTGAAAAATAGCAAAACGATAGAATCTAATAGTACCATAAAGCGAATGTTAGAATCTCAAAAACATAGAGGTCCTGATGATTCCGGAATTTATGCGTTTGATTTAGATAATAAACTGGGAGAGTCAGTTGATGATAATCTAATTAATTTCGATTGTCATTATTCAGGAATATTGGGTTTTAATAGACTTAGTATTCAGGATTTATCTCCCAATGGTCATCAACCAATGTCTGATGATACGGGAAATGTTACAATTGCTTTTAACGGGGAAATCTATAATGCTGATGAGTATAGAACTGAACTGATTAGTGAAGGAGTTCTTTTTAACAGTCATACAGACACGGAAGTCATTTTAAATTTATATTTAAAATTTGGGTTTGAGAGGACGGTAAAAATGCTGAATGGAATGTTTGCAATCGTTATTGTTGACTTGAAGAAAAAAGCAATTTATTTTGGAAGAGATAGGTTTGGAATAAAGCCATTATATATTTATCAAAATGAAGATGTTTTTGGGTTTTCTTCAGAAATTAAAAGTTTTATCAATTTGGATGGCTTTGTACCTGAATTAAATAAAGAGATGTTGAGTGAATATCTGCTTTTCCGAAACAACATTAATAATACTTTGTTTAAAAATGTCATAAATCTTCAGCAAGGACATTTCATAAAGATAGATTCTAATGGAAGTCAGGAGCTTATTAAATATTTTGATGTTAATGATTATGATAGATTAAGTCTCAGCAAAAACAGGAATAAATTGCCGTTAAGTATAGGAGAGCAACTACATAGATCTGTAGAAAGACAATTAGTTAGTGACGTTAAACTTGGTTGTCAATTGTCTGGGGGAATAGATTCTAGCCTAATAACTCATGAAGCAAATAAAACTTTAGATAGTAAAGCAATGGAAAGCGTTTCTATTGTTTTTAATAATGAAAAATTCAGTGAAGGAAAATATATAGATATAGTTTCAAAAGAAACAGGCGTTATAGCCCATAGGTTTGTTCTAGAGAAAGATTTTTATATGGACAATATACTCGATGTAACTTGGCATCTTGATTCACCGATTAATCACCCAAATACCATAGGTATTTATTTGCTTTCGGAAAAAGCTAAGAAATATGTTACTGTATTATTAAGTGGTGAGGGGGCTGATGAAGTTTTTGGAGGGTATGATAGATTTCTATATACTGACAAGTTATTGAAAAATAAAAAATTGTTATACGAACTTAGAGTTTCAAAAAAGCCTATGGAACTTTTTAAAGTATCCCTTAAAAAGGCAGAAAGAATCATTTTATCAAGCTCTTTTATGCACTTAGATATTGCCTCTGAACTTTATCCCGATTTTAGTATTAAAAAGGCTTTAGCTAATAGATTAGAGATTTTTAAAGAACTAAAAGGGAGTGATTTTGACAAGCAAATTAAGTATGAGATTAAAACCTATATACCAGATTTATTAATGCGACAAGACAAGATGTCGATGGCACATAGCATAGAAAATAGAGTCCCTTTTCTAGATAATGAAATGGTTGAATGGGCATTTTCACAACCTGAAGAGAACTTTAAAGGAATTAATCCTAAAACTAAAAAACAAGATAATAAATTTCAGTTAAAAGAATATTGTGTAGACTTATTTGGGGAAGATTTTTCATTTAGACCGAAAATGGGTTTTGGAATCCCTTTAAAGGAATTCATGACTTCTGATAAGTATAAAGAATTGTTTGGAAAAATAATATTACCCGCTCTGAAAGAGGATAATATTTTTAATTATAATTTAGTTCTGAGATGGGCAACAAATATTAATTCTATAAGCAATAGAGAAATAGAATCTTTATGGATAATCACGTCTTTTCAATTATGGAAATACAGTTTTAATATAAAATAAATTTAATGAAGATAGCCATACACAAATCAGAATGGGGGTATAGTAAGGACTGGATTTCTTATTGTAATGAAAAAAAAATACCATTTAAAATAGTAAATTGCTATAAGTCTGACATTATCAAACAAGTTTCAGATTGTGACATTATAATGTGGCATCATCATCATAGTTTAGCAAAGGACACAGTGTTTGCAAAGCAATTATTGTTTGCTCTAGAACAATCTGGAAAAAACGTTTTCCCAGATTTTAATACGGGATGGCATTTTGATGATAAACTCGGGCAAAAATATTTGTTGGAAGCGATAGGTGCTCCTTTAGTTCCAACTCATGCTTTTTACTCAAGAAAAGACGCAGATAAATGGGTAGACAAAACATCTTTTCCGAAAGTATTTAAGTTGCGTGGTGGAGCTGGGTCGACTAATGTTAGTTTAATTTATTCTAAAGGAGATGCAAAAAAACTAATAAAAAAGGCCTTTGGAAGAGGGTTTGCGTCCTATGATAGAATTGGTAATATTAAAGAGAATCTAAGAAGATATAATAAAAATGAAATTTTATTTGTAGACCTTTTATATAGTTTTAGAAGATTTTTTGTGTCAACTGAATTTGCCAAAATTTATGGTCGTGAAAAAGGATATGTTTTATTTCAAGATTTTATTCCAAATAATTCCTTTGATATAAGGGTAATTACAATTGGTGAAAAGGCATTTGCAATAAAGCGTTTGGTAAGAGAAAATGATTTTAGGGCGTCAGGTAGTGGAGTTATAGTTTATAATAAGAAGGAAATTGACCTAAGATGTATTTCAATTGCTTTTGAAGTTTCTAATAAATTAAAAGGGCAATGTGTGGCCTATGATTTCGTCTTTAATAATGATAACCCGTTAATTGTAGAAATTAATTATGGATTTGCTCATGAATCATATTTTGATTGTCCTGGATATTGGGATGAGAAATTAAATTGGCATGAAGAAAGGTTTAATGCAAGTCATTGGATCATAGATTTAGTTGTAAATAAGTAAATAAGATTTTGTAAGTTTAAAATATAATGTTATGAATATCAGATACAGTAAAGAATTTCAGATTCCAAGAAAAATTGCAAAATTTATTTTGTCAAAATTATATCCTATGGTTATAAGAATTTTTCCATTACCAAAAGTGTTATCTATAGATGAGACATTAGATAAAATAATTAAAGATAAAGTGAGTATTTGTAGATTTGGTGATAGTGAATTTTTATATATAATTGATAAATTGAATTTACCATATCAAAAACAATTACCTGAGTTAAGAGATAAAATGATAGAAATATTACGTTCAAATCACCCTACTATTTTAATTGGTTTACCTATTGGATATTTTAGTCTAGATAATTTAAAGAAAGATGCGGTGAAGACTTGGCGATCTCAAATAAGCTGGATTTATCCCAGACTTCGAAAATATTTACCTAAAAACAAGATATTTTATAATGCCAGCATGACACGCTTGTATATTGATTATATTGATAATTCTCAAAGTTCATATTATTTTAAAAAAGTAATGAAAATTTGGGAAGGCCGCGAAGTTGTGATTTTAGAAGGTGAGAAGAGTAGATTAGGAGTTGGTAATAATTTATTTGAAAACTCAAAGAGTATTGTGAGAATTTTAGCACCAGCTCACAATTCATATGATAAAGTAAATGAAATTTTGACAGAGGCATTCAAACAGCCAAAAGAAATATTATTTTTAATTGCAATGGGGCCAACTGCAAAAGTTTTGGCATATGAATTGGCTTTGAAAGGGTTTCAGGCTGTTGATATAGGTAATTTAGATGTAGAGTATGAATGGTTTCTTAATAAGGCTAGTAAAAAAGTTAAAATTCCCGGAAAGTATACAAGTGAAGCATCAGGAGGAAGGAATGTAGACGATTCATCAGACGCTACTTATTTATCACAAATTATTAAGAACTTCGCTTAATGGTTTCAAAAAAAGTTTTGGTTATTGGCCCATGTTTAAGTATGGGAGGTATGGAACGAGCTTCTTCTAACGTGGCTAATGAGATGGTAAAACATGGATTAAAAGTTGTTTATCTAGCTATTTTTAAAAAAGACCATTTTTTTCAATTAGATGAGAATGTGATTTTAGATGAACCAAAAGAAGGTATAAATGAAAATAAATTAAGTTTTTTTAAAACTATTTCACGCATTCGCAGAAGAGTGCTTTATCATGAACCTGATTCTATATTGGTTTTTAATAAATTTTATGGAGCAATCTCTGCTCTTGCCTTAATAGGTAATAAGGTTCCTTTTTATGTTTCAGAAAGGTCAAGCCCATTATTTGTATGGAAAAAGTCGTTAAAAATAATTAATCAAATCGCCTTTTGGTTAAACTCACCTAATGGGGTAATAGCACAAACCTCAATTGCCGCAAAATATCAAAAGAGGTATTATCGAAAATCTAGAATACAGGTGATACCAAATATTCTGCGAAACTCAGCTATATATCCTAATTTAGAAAGGCATAACATAATACTCGCAGTTGGTAGATTGGGAGATTATTTAAAGGGTTTTGATTTGCTTTTAAAAAGTTTTGCTTTAATTAAAAATAAAGAATGGGAATTACATATTGCAGGAGGAGATGAGAATGGGCAATATTTGAAAGACTTAGCGTTAAAATTGGGTGTTTTAAATAGAGTCAAATTTTTAGGCAAAGTAAAAGAAATTGATTTGGTGTTTGCTCAAGCTGGACTTTTTGTAATCCCTTCTCGCAGTGAAGGATTCCCAAATAGTTTGTTAGAAGCAATGGCTGCAGGAGTTGCAAGTATAGCGTTTGATTTTGTAGCTGGACCAAAGGATATTATTGAAAATGGAGAAAATGGAATTATCGTACCTGAAGGTGATATTGAATCCTTAGCCATGACCATTGATAAATTAATATTAAGCCCGGGTGAAAGAAAAAGATTAGGATCTAACGCTAAAAAAATTAGAGATGTTTACGAATCAGGTAAAATTACTCGTTTGATTATTAAATTTATTTTTTCAAATAAATAGAGATGAATATTAAACCATTAATAAGTATTATTATTCCAGTCTTTAATGTGCAGGATTATTTAGATCAATGTATTGAAAGTATCTTAATTCAAGATTTTTTAAATTTTGAATTAGTATTGATTAATGATGGTTCAACTGATAATAGTGGGGTTATTTGTGATAAGTATTCACAAATCGATGATCGAATTGTAGTAAGTCATCAAGTTAATGAAGGTGTATCAGTAGCTAGAAATAAAGGGCTAGAATTATCTAGAGGGAATTATGTTTTATTTTTTGATAGTGATGATTACTTTGAAATGGGAAATGCGCTTTCGATATTGGAAGCTAAAATCGATAAAAGTAATCCAGATGTTATATTTTATAAAATTAATCTGTTATATGCAAACCTTGATGATATATCCGTTCCCTTCAAAAAATTTAACGTTGATGAGTTTGTCGGGTTTCGTAACGATGAACTGTTTTATAAACTAATAAACGATTCTGAGTTTAAGCCTAGTGTATACTCAAAATTGGTTAGAAAAGAAATATTAACAAAAAATAAAATCTTTTTTAAAAAAGGCAAAACCAGTAGTGAAGATATAGAATGGTTTTTGAAATTATTTCCATGTATAAATAGTTTTGACAGTATTCCTGACTTCATTTATACTCATAGGCTTCAAAGACCTGGTGCAATTACAAATACAATCAAATTAGAAAATCTTGAAGATTTATTAGATACAATTAGAAATGAAAAGGAGAGGTTTGAAATTAATGATCATAAATATTCTAAACTTTATAGACAGTGTCATTATTCATATTTAGCATATCAATATACCATATTAATGGGTTTGTATAGTAATTTAAAGGATGCAGATAAAATTAATATAAAACATGAATTATTAGCGCTTAAAGATTTATTGAACTTTCAGTTATATAAAAGAACATTTCAAATATCTAAAATAAATTATATTTTTGGATTTAATATCACTTCAATTATTTTAGGCTATTACATAAAATTAAGAAATAAAGGTAAAGTGAACCTTTAGAAACAAAAAGGGTTTAGCTTTAATTGATGGAGCATAATGGATAAAAAAACAACGATAATTAGAGTAGCAACAGTTCCTATTTACATGAATATTGTTTTAAAAGGTCAGTTAAAATATTTAAATGAATATTTTAATGTTATAGCAGCTACTAGCTATGATTTGAAGCATTATAATGAGATTCTCAAAAGAGAAGGAATTAAAATGAGGGAAATAGGATTGTTTCGTACGATTTCGCCGCTTAAAGATATCAAGGCATTATTTCAACTAATTATTCTAATCAAAAAAGAGAAGCCAAATCTTATACATACGCACACGCCCAAGGCAGGTTTATTAGGTATGCTTGCAAGTTATATTTGCAGAGTGCCTATCCGAATTCACACAGTCACAGGTATGCCATTAATGGGTGTAGAGGGTTTTAAACAGCAAATATTGTTGTTTATTGAAAAATTGACATACCGTTTAGCAACGAATGTTTATCCAAATTCCGAAGGACTTAAGTCATTTATAATTCATAAAAAACTAGCTCGAAAGGCGAAACTTAAAGTACTTTTAAATGGAAGTACGAATGGTGTGGATTTTGATTTTTTTAATTCAAAATTGTCGATGCCAAAATTAGAGTTGAGAAAAATAAACAATCTTGAAGAGGTAGACTTTGTTTTTCTTTTTGTGGGACGAATTGCAAAAGAAAAAGGAATAGAAGTGTTGGTTAATGCTTTTGCGAAACTAGTAAAAGAATTTCCAAATGGAAACATCAAATTAATGCTTATTGGGAAAATTGAGACACAGTATGGCTTGATTAGTAAAGAAATAGAAAGGTTGATTCAAATTCATACGAATATTTTAACACCTGGTAGATTTGATGATGTAAGGCCGTTTTATAAAATGTCCGATATATTTGTTTTACCTAGCTTTAGAGAAGGCTTTCCAAATGCAGTACTTGAAGCAGGAGCAATGGGATTACCTTCTATAGTTACAAATATTAATGGATGTAATGAAATTATCACTGATAATATTAATGGAAAAATTATACCTGTTAAAGATGAATACAGTTTGCATAAAGTAATGAAAGAAATGTTTTTAAATAAAGAAGAAAATAATAAAATGTCGGTAAAGGCAAGTGAAATTATCAAAGAAAGGTACAGTAGTCAAAAAATGATGGAAGAAGTAAAAAATGAATATGATCTCCTTTTAAAAAATAATAATGATAGGTAGTCTGAAGAATACAATATTTAAGAACCTGAAAAACCTACCTGGATGGAGAACAAACCGAAAGATAGTTGTTTTTTCTATTGATGATTATGGAAATATCAGAATGGCATCAAAAGCGGCAAGAGATGTTTTGAAAACTAAAGGACTTGCAATTGATTCTAATAGATTTGACCTTTATGATTCACTTGAAACTGCGGAAGATTTAGAGGCGCTTTTTGAAACACTTCAAAGTGTAAAAGATAAAAATGGACAAAACGCCATCTTCACTGCATTTACCAATGTAGCAAATATAAATTTTGAGGCTATAGAGCAGAATGGATTTGAAAAATATGAATATGAATCTATTCTAGATAGTTATGGGAAGATGCCTTCAAACAAATCACCATGGAAAATGTTAAAAGAAGGAATAGAAAAGAACTTGATTTTCCCAGAATCTCATGCTAGAGAACATGTTAATTTACATTATTTTAATGAACTCCTCAAAAGAAAAGATCCTGAACTAATAGCTTGTATTTCAGAAAGATCTTATGGAGGATTGAATGCAAGACCTTTTAAGAATATTGGTTATACTGCAGCCTTTGATTTTGAAAATAAACCTAATTTTGAGAAACAAAAAGAAATTTTAATTTCTGGTCTTGATTTGTTCGAAGAAACATTTGGGAGGAAAGCGTCTCACTTTAATGCTCCAGGAGCACATGAACATCATTTTTTAGAATCAACAATGTTTGAAAAAGGAGTTAATTTTATTGATACTGATTTTATAAAAAGGGAGCATCAAGGAAATGGAACCTATTCAACTAAATTAACTTTCAACGGGAATACCAATAAATTAGGACAAATTTATTTTGTTAGGAATTGTGTTTTTGAACCATTATTAGATTTAGATAAGGATTATGTAGATAGTTGTTTAAAAGAAATAGAAATAGCTTTTAGGTATAATAAACCGGCTAATATTAGTAGTCATAGGGTAAATTTTTCTGGAGAAATTGATCCAATGGTTAGATCAAAAGGATTAAATGAACTGAAGAGATTACTAATGTTAATTATTAAAAAATGGCCAGATGTAGAGTTTATGTCTACAAATGAATTAGGGGAATTAATGAAAAATTAATTGTTGTGCGTAAACGAAAAAAAAATTAAAGATTATCAAGTTTAAATCTATGACTGATGCAAAAGATACTGATAGTATATTGTTTACAGATAATCTGCGAATTTATTAATGTGTTAAAAAAATAGATGAGAAAAGTTATATTTAAATTATTAGATATTATAAAAGGACGTCCCTTGCAAAAGCAGCTAGATGATTTATCATCATTTGCAGAAAATAGCTATAATTTGAAAGAATTTTTATCCTTTCAAGAAGAGAGATTAAATAATATTATTAACTATTCTATAAGTAACGTTCCTTTTTATAAGAACTTGCCAAAAGCTATTCTAAAATTACCAGTCCTTAATAAATTAAATTTACGAAATAACTTAAGCGAATTTGTTTCAGATCTATTTAAAATTAAACAGCTTAAAGTGGTTGTTACAAGTGGTTCAACAGGGCTGCCTTTTAAGGTATTTCATAACAAAGCAAAAGTTAATAGAAATAGTGCGGATACAATTAAATTTGGAAAAATAGGTGGGTTTAATATTGGCACCCCTTTAGCATATTTAAAAATTTGGAATAACATTAATAAAAAATCTATTTTGATGAAAACCGCACAAAATATTTTTCCAATAAATGTCATAAATCTATCTGATCAAAGTATAGTAAAAATGATTAATCAGTTTAACAGAAAATCGAATATAAGTTTTTTAGCTTATCCCTCGGCATTAGAAAGCATATCAGAATGTGTAAAAAGATGTAATTTAGATATAAAAGTAAAATTAAATTCAATAATTACTATGTCAGAGGGAATTAGTTTAGAGGAAAGAAAGCGCATTCAGGAAATATTTAATTGCCCTGTTTTTGCTCGCTACTCTAATGTCGAAAATGGAATTATAGCTCAACAAACATCAATGCAGTCTGATAGGTATTTAATAAATTCATCTAGTTATTATGTAGAAATTTTGAACTTGGACAAAGATTTACCGCTTGAAAATGGACAAATAGGACGGATTGTTGTTACTGACTATTTTAATAAAGGAATGCCAATGATAAGGTATGATACTGGAGATATTGGATCAAAAATAATTATAACAGAAAATAGAAAAACTCAAGAGTTCTTAATTAATGTTGAGGGGAGAAAAATGGATGCTATTTTTAACACTAAAGGAGAATTAGTGTCATCATTCAATATTACTAATGGAATGTGGAACTACTCTGAGTTGCTTCAATATCAATTTATTCAAAAATCTAAAAATGAATATATTTTTAAATTGAATTGCCCTAATGGTTTCACGAGAGAGGAAGAATTGAAACAAGACTTTATAAGTGTGCTTGGATCTAAGGCTAGTATATGCTTTGAATATGTAACTGAAATCCCACTATTATTATCAGGTAAGAGAAAGAAAGTTGTTAATTTAATGAATAAATAAAATGAATATATTAATAAGTGGTGTTGGTGGCCCTACTCCAAGGAGTGTTTCTAAAAGTATAAAAATTAGTAAATATGCTGAAAAGTCTAAACTGTTTGGCACAGACTTACACTCTTTCGTACATGGTCTTTATGAATTAGATTTGTATGAAAAAAACACCTTAGTTCCTAAAGCTAGAGATAAAAAATACTGGGGTGCATTAAGAGCATTTGTTAAGGAAAATGATATCAAATATGCAATGATTCACCCTGAATCAGCAGTTTTAGAATGGTCATTATATAAAAAAAATGGTGGCATTTGGCCTTGCGAAACAATTCTTCCTGATTATGATTTGGTTAAAATTCTTCTAAATAAGGGGAAAATGACTTCAATTTTAAAAGATAGTGGATTGGTCCCTAAATCATATGTGCTAAATCCAAAAGAATTAGATTTATCTAAACTTGAAGAAAGATTAAGCTATCCCTTTTGGATTAGAAGTACTTCTGGATCTAGTGGTTTAGGTTCACTAAAAGTTGAAAGTCGCGAAAGTTTGAAAAATTGGTTTACCATCAATCCAGGAGTTTCTGAATTTATTGCAAGTGTCTTTTTGCCAAAAAGAAATTTAGCTTGTAAACTATTATATCATAATGGAGAATTGATAAGATCTGCCAGTGGAGAAAGAGTCGATTACATTATGTCAAAAGTTTCTGCCTCAGGCATTACTGGGAACACTTCTTTTGGTCGTTTGTTAAATGAGCCCGAGTTAGTAAATTTGGCTGCCAAGGCTATGGATTTATTATTTAAGGCTACAAATACAATAAAACATGGATTTTTTACAGCCGATTTTAAAGAAGATGTTGATGGACGTCCTTATATAACCGAAATTAATGTTAGAATGGTAGCTTTTAATTATAGTTTTGCGCTTGGTGGCGCTAACTTTTCTGAAGATATTTTAGCATTAATGAGTAAAGATTCAGCTTTTGATCGAACTTATAAAATGTATGAATTTGAGCCAGACACAATTTTCCTCAGAGATGTTGATGTAGAACCTATTTTAATGAAAGAAACAGAATTATTAAAATTTTAATTTTCTTATGTTTAAAGATCCATACATATTTTATTTTGTTTTTAAAAGAATTTCCGATTTAGTTTTTTCTTTATTAGGTCTTTTTATATTATCTCCATTATTCTTATTAATAATATTGATCCTTAAACATACTGCAGAAAAAGAAGTCTTTTATTTACAAGAACGAATGGGTTTAAATAATAATCCTTTCTATATTTATAAGTTTGCTACAATGATTAAGAATAGCCAAAACACTGGCAGTAAGACTGTGACATTAAGAAATGACCCTAGAGTTACTAGATTTGGTAAAATCTTAAGATTTTCAAAAATTAACGAATTACCTCAAATTTTAAATGTCATTAAAGGCGATATGTCATTAGTTGGACCCAGACCATTATTGACTTCAAGTTTTAAAAAATATACTAGAGAGGTACAAGAAATAATTTACAAAAACAAACCCGGGATAACCGGTTTAGGATCTCTTATATTTAGAGATGAAGAATTATTAGTTAGTACATATAAAGATTTGGGGAAAGATCCTTTGTTTTATTATAAAGAGTACATTTATCCTTTTAAAGGAACATTAGAATTATTTTATCATAAAAACCTTTCTTTTTTATTGGACATGAAGATTTTATTTTTAACATTTTTCTCACTTTTAAATAATAATTCAAATATAGTATTTAAAATAATTAAAGGTTTGCCATCAAAACCTGATGCTTTACGTGTTAATGGAATCAAAAAAATATAAGTAACTTTTTTATCTATAATTAAAAAAATAAATGATACCTCTTTCAATACCGAATATTAGTGGAAATGAATTAAAATATGTTAAAGATTGTTTAGATACAGGTTGGATATCTTCTGCTGGCGAATACGTAAATAAATTTGAAGAGGCTATTCAAAGTTATACGGGGGCAAAATATGCTATTGCCTGCATAAATGGTACTTCCGGCCTTCAAGTTTCGCTTATTGTTGCCGGAGTTACTAAAAATGACATTGTTATTGCCCCAAATTTAACATTTGTTGCAACCTTAAATGCTATTTCATATATATCTGCGCAAACTGTTTTAATTGATAATTGTGAGGATTCATGGCAAATTGATGTCGATTTACTTGAAAAATGGTTGATAGAAAATACAATAACTTCATTTATTGATGATAGACCTATAACTACAGAAAAAATATCAGGAAAAAAAGTTGGCGCTATAATGCCAGTATATGTCTTAGGAGGATTTGTTAATACTGATAAATTACTAAAAATTAGTACTAAATACGGAATCCCAATTATTGAAGATAGCACTGAGGCACTTGGTAGTTTTAAAAGGGGAAAGCACGCGGGTACTTTTGGTTTAACAGGAGTATTAAGCTTTAATGGAAACAAAATAATATCTACGGGTGGCGGTGGTATGATTTTAACTGATAATCAAGATATCGCCATTAGAGCAAGGCATATTACAACTACAGCAAAATCTGATCCTTTAGAGTATTTCCATGATGAAGTAGGATACAATTATAGACTTGTGAATGTTCTTGCAGCGATAGGAGTTGCTCAAATGGAGAGTTTTGAACAAATATTAAAAAGGAAAAAAGAAATTGATACCCTTTATAAAAAAGAGCTTATTGGTATTGGAGATATCAAATTTCAAACAAATGATCAAGATTCAAATCCAAACTGTTGGCTATTTACATTTCGAACAAAAAAAATGAAAGATTTATTGATTTATTTAAATAGCAAACAAATACAAAGCAGACCTTTTTGGACTCCAATGAATAAGCTTCCAATGT
>MDTF01001168.1_pt1 | contig 19251 bp, 16 predicted proteins | sample 811191 | NCBI WGS metagenome assembly MDTF01 (sample SAMN05326649, study PRJNA326480) | marine metagenome | isolation source: seawater | place: Southern Ocean | collected 2011 | reverse complement strand
TAAGAGATAAAAATAAATTATTAAAAAATTTATACCTGATTGTAAATTTATTCCATCGTACAAATTGAGAGCATTTAATAAAAAGATGATGCATAGTATTGTAAAAATATAAGAAAAATTATTTAAAATAACAATGTGGTTAAATGAGTGAAATCTTAACTCTTTCAAAATTAATGTTTCATCAATTAAAATTGTACACAATAAGATGAATAATAATAAAAATATTTTTGTAGAAGGAGCAAGGTTTTTTTTATCATCATATAATCCAATTATAAAAAACAATATTGATGTAATAAAAAATGAGAAATAACCTCTTAAATAATTTTCATTTGAAATTTCAAAAAAAATTCTGTCAAACACAATAAAATTTTGATCAAAAAAAGCAATTATCAACAATATCAATAAATTGTAAAAAAATATAATACCCCCGATAGGAGGTATTGGTGTTTCTTGAAATTTTCTTATTCCATCTGGACTGTCAAAAACATTAACAAAATTTTTAATTTTATTTATAAAAATGATTAATATTAAATTTAAGACAATTAGAGCAATTAGATAGAATAGGTTATTCATATTTTATAAAATCTCCACCGCCTTCTAATCGACATTTGAATAATGTATTCATACAAATAATAGTTGTTGATTTGTTATAATTCTCCCAAATCACACTTTTGTAAGGAATATAAACTCTAAAATTATCCACTGATAAAAATAACCAATTCAAAGCAAACACCAAATAACAAAAAGAAATACACAACTTACTAATATCATTAAACTTTTTAAAATTAAAAAGTCCAATAAAATGATTATAAACTATTATTTGATATGGCACTAAAAAAACTACAAATCTGTCAACAATGGTTGAGTGAAGGCCAATTATTACTAAAAAAATTATAAAAATTATAAAAAATGAATACCAATTCAAAATTTTAATATATTTTGAACTTGTGAATTTTTCTCTAAAAAACAAAAATATCAATAAAGGAAGCGTGTATACAATTAACCTAAAAATTAAGCCTTTATTAAGGTAAGGACTATAATTATCACCCATACCTACAGAATTGTTAGCAAAATCACTTATATCTTCATAATTGAAAATGTTTTCAATTTTTAAAAAAAATAAAAATGAAATTACTAAACCTAAAAATATAAAAGAATATACCCTAAATTTATATTCAAACTCACTAATTCTTTGATATAAATATAAAGAGAGAAAAATTATTGAACTAATATGAAAACAGATTGATATAAACCAAAAGATGAGGGAATAATTATAATTTTTTTTAGATAAATTAAAAATCATTAAAAAAATGAAACCAAGAGCAGTAAATTGCCTAATGATATCCATTCCATAAAAAATAATAAAACTTACGGAAATTGCTATTCCGAACCATTTATTTTTTTGCTTAAAACAAAAAAAACACAAACAACCTATCCCCAACAAAGCATTTAAAGCATTAAATAAAATAATATTTCCAAAAAACAAATTACTTAAATTAAGAGATAGTAAATATAAAGGTTCTATATTTCTGTTTAGATAAATCTGACCTGAAAATAAATTATTAAAAAAAGTTGACCAATAATCATGATTTTCATATATAGTATTTCTATCGTAGAATTCTTTGATATAATTTCCCCAATCAAGCCCCATTTCAAATCTAAAACCAACAATTATTACTAAATAAATCGTAAATATAAAATAAATGGTATTCTCAAGTGCTTTGGAGCATTTTATGAAATTAGTCATTAAAAATGGGCAAATAAAGATAAATAAGTAATGAATCATTTTTTAAGTTTTATTTTTTCTATAACTTTTCGCAAACCATAGCTTGCTAATATTATTAAAAACATTTCAATTATGAAGCGGTATCTAAATGAACTAATTGTAATAACATGAATTAAATTTATATACATACAATAAATTATAATTGGTATTGATCTATATATTTTTTTTTTAAATATAAAAAAAATACCAATAATAGAAAAGATATAAATAGGTAATAAACTAATCAAACTAACTGTGATTTCAAAAATTGAATTAAATTCTCTAGAAAATGGTATTGGAGACCAAAATCTTTTAAACTTTAGGATTGATAATTCTAAAAATTTTTTAGGATTATTTTTAATAAACTCTAATGATTCATTTATCAAAGTATTATGTCTTATCAAATAAGCTTCTCTTCCTCCTTCGTACACTGGAAAATTTTTAGAAACTACCTTAAACCCAATTTCATTTTCAAAGGACTCTAATGAATAATCATTTAACTCAACCTTAAATCGTTCAGGATATTTTTTAATGTCATCCTCTGTAATAATAACACCTCCTCCAGTTTTATTTAAATGATTGTTTCCCGCATAAAGAACTAAGCTTGATCCAAAATTTGTTCTTACAAAATAACCATATTTTTCATATTGGTGAAACCACCACGCAGACATTAAGGATATATATATTAGAAAATAAATTAGTAATTTTTTAATAGAGAAGTAAATATTTTTATATTTAAAATAGGAAAATGAAAATATCAAAAAAGGGACCAAAATTTCAATATTTGGTTTGACCAATAAAACTAAAACAAACAAAATAGATGATTTTGTGTATGAGGATATGTACAAGTAATAGAATGAAGCCAACACCAAAAAAACATAAAAAATCTCAGTTAAATTGTTATAAGAATAAAAAAAATTAAATGGATGAATAGCCATCCATATAGCCACAATGATTGCTGAGAAATTATCCTTAAATATTAAATATGATATTTTATATGCTATATAGATACTGATTGTAGAAAGTAAAATATTTACCAATACAATCCCAACTGTTTTCTCTGCAATATAAACTAGTACAGGATATAATGGCATAATATTTTCAATATGTATAACCCCATTATTAAAAAGCTGCTCACTAGCAGTTAAATAAGTTTGACCATCAGGAAAGTTTATTTGATTATAAAATAAACTTATTAAGAATTTTAATAATAATGAAATAACTAAAATTATTGCAATATTTTTTTTGTCAATCATTTTTTCTAATTGGTATTTTTAAAAAATCTAGAATAAAAAATGTTAATACTAGAATAATAAATTCATAAAATATAATTGAATAATAATAACTTGGGATTGTTAATAAAACAAATAAAATAGTTTTTTTAAAAAAATTTTTTCTCAAATGTATAAAGTAAACTCTTTTTATAAAATTTTTCATATTACCTTTAAAAAAATATAAAAAAACATTTGAAATTTTTAAATTACTTTTAGAATTATTGTAGATAGCAGGAATTTTGATATCTATAACCTTAATATTTTTTAAATACAGATTATATAGAATGTCAGTTTCAAAAAAAAAATTTTTAGAAATGTTTGAAAAAGAAATTTTCTTCAATACCTGAGATGATATGGCGGTATATCCATTTGTAAAATCAAAAATATTCCAATATCCAGTAGAAAACTTACTTAAAAAAGATAGAAAAAAATTACCTACCAATCTTATTAAGGGCATTTTATTAATAATACTTTTATTAAAAAACCTATTTCCTTTACAGTAACCAGCCTTACCTTCTTTTATATTTTTTATTAAATTAGGAATGTAATATGGATTCATCTGACCATCTCCATCCATCTTAACAATAACTTTTGCATTCAATTTAATTGCAGTTCTATAACCAATAATTGTTGCTCCACCAACTCCTAAATTTTTATTATTAAATATAACTAAAATTTTTTTATTTTTAATTTTATTTTTGACATAATTACCTGTTTGTTCAGGACATTTATCATCAACTATTATTATTTTATCTGCATACTTTAAGGATTTTGATATGACTTTATAAATTTTATTTTTTACATTGTAACAAGGAATAACAATAAAAACTGACATATCTTTTAATTAAGAAAATTTCTTTTCTTTAACCAGTTTTGAAGGACCAACAGAGACCAAATGGTGTTCGAGTAGTCTCCCTTACCTGATAGATGTAATTCAATTAATTTGTTAACATTTTTATGATTTAAAAATCTATTTTTTTCAATTATCTTTGGAGATAAAAATTTTTGTGACCAATTAATAAAAATTTTTTTTCGAAGCATATCCCTTACAGAAAAACTAAATCCTCTTTTTTTTGTTGGTAGGATGTTCTTTGGCACATATTTCTTTAAAACTTCTCTTAAAAAAAACTTACCTTGAAAATTTTTAAATCTCAGATTATGAGGTAATTTTTTGGCAAAATTATAAACTCTTAAATCAAGTAAAGGCGATCTACATTCTAAACCAAAGGCCATTGAGGATCTATCAATTTTTACGAGAATATCATCAGGTAAATAATTTTTTACGTCAGACAACATTATTTTTGATAAAAAACTATAGTTTTTTATTCCATATAAAATACTTTTTCTCAGTGAATTATTTTTTAAAAGTGAATTGATTTCTATTTCATTATTATTCGAAATTAACATTTGATATAAGCTATTTTCAGAGGAAAATTGTGAAATATTTTTCATTTTTTTATATTTATCATTACCATACGCAAAAAAGCCGGATAATAGTGATGGAGGTATAATGCTTACAGTGCCCGATAGAAGCTTTTGTATTAAAACATTGTTGAAAGAATTTATGCCTAATAATTTTATATATTTTTCCAAATAATAAATTAAAAAATGTCTATTATAACCACCAAATAATTCATCTCCACCATCGCCTGTTAATGCTACCTTAATATATTTTCTTGATTTTTTGCACAACAAAAACGTTAGAATCTGTGATGAGTCAGCGAAAGGTTCATCGAAACTATCAAGTGCATCCTCAAGATTATCAATAATTTCTTTTTCACTTATCTGAAAACTATGATGATTTGAATTTAAGTGCTTGGCTATTTTCTCTGATGCCTTTAATTCATTATAATCATTATTTTTGACAACACCTAAAGAAAAGGTATTTATTTTTTTTCGTGTTACAATTTTTGCTATTGAGGCAATCAATGAAGAGTCAATTCCACTTGATAAAAAAATACCAGTTGGTACATCTGAAATTAAACTATCTTTAACGACATCCTTTATAATTTTTTCAAAATCATCAATGTAGTCATTTTTTTTTTTTAAGTTTAATTGATCATTTGCAATTACAAATTGTTTCGGTTTCCAATAACTTATTTCACGTTTTGTAATTTTATTTTTTATAAATTTTATTTTTATATAGGTTCCAGGTAATACTTTTGTAACATTTTGATATACAGAATTAGGACTCGGTATGTAATTATAATTTAAAAATGCATTAATTGAGCTTTGATCTAATATTAGTTTATTACCTAAAAATTTATTTAATTGTCCTATCTCAGAGGTGAAAAAAAAACTTTCATTATGGTTAAAAAAATACAACGGTTTTTCACCATATCTATCTCTCACTAAATATAAATTTTCTGACTTTTTGTCCCACAATGCAAAAGAAAACATGCCGCAAACTTTTTTTAATGTTTTATCTAATCCAACTTTATCAATGCATTCAACAAGTGTTTCAGTATCAGCAGATGTTTTCCAATTTATTTTAAATTTATTATCTTTTAAAAATTCTCTAATTTTTAGATGATTATAGATTTCTCCATTATAGGAGATAATCTTATTTCCACTAGAAGATTTAAAAGGCTGAGAGGCCTTATTGGATAAATCTAAAATTGATAATCGGTTATGAGAAAAAATTATTTTTTTCTTTCTGTTATAATAATATCCTAAATTGTCTGGTCCACGATGCTGCAATGATAGCGCTATATTCTTAATTATTTTATTATTTTCAATAAATTTTTTTTCATCATTATAAAGACATCCAGCTATACCACACATTATTTTAATTATTTATTCCATAATTCATTATAAGTTGAAATCATTTTATCTAATCCAAATCTTTGATATATACTCATCTTGCAATTAAATTTAAGATTATTCCACATTATTAAGTTTTTTTTTAAATTGATTGCCTCATAGATACATTTTGCAAACTTTTCTGGATTTTTGATTTCAACACACCAACCATAATTTGAAATTATATTTTTACTTTCACCAACATCTGTGGCAACACAAGGAACTCCTTGAGACATTGCCTCCAAGATAACATTTGGAAATGCTTCACCATGAGAGCTTGATAGAACATTAAGATCTGAAATAGCATATAGCTTATTAATATCTTTTAATTGGCCAATTAATTTGACTTCGTTTTGTAAACTATTTATTTTAATTAATTTGTAAAAATCATTATTTATTTTATCTAAATTACTTCCTGCTATTAATAATTTCCATCTATAAACTTTATATCTATATTTCAAGATTTTTAAACTTTTAAAAAGTGTTTCAAAATCTTTTTGGTGATGCCACCTACCTGCATATGTTATAATAAATGAATTTTTGTTATTAAAAAAATTTAATTTTAAATTATTAGAATAATAATAAGAATTATTTTTTTTTATTCCATTTGCAATGAAAAAAAAATTTTCTTTATAACCTTCATTAATATGAATCTTTATTGCACTTCTTGAACATGAGATTATTTTATTTGGAATAAATCCTGAAAGTAAAGCATTAATCTTTAAAATTAATTTTGTTGAAAATTTACTTTTTTTATCAAGATTTGAATTTCTAATATTCCAAAAAATATTTTTGATACCTGCAATTTTTGCTGCTAATCCTCCAAAAAAATCAGCATGATACATCCAAGTTTGTACGACGCCTGGGTTAATTTTTTTAATATAATATATTAAATATATAAATTTATTTATAAAATTAAAAAAATTTAAGTCTAGGTATAAAATTTTAAAATCACTAAAATCATATGGAGTTTTAATAAAGTTTTTTTTTTTTAATGAAACTATATAATGATCATTATATTTTTCATTGGTTAGTATATTATACAAAACTCTTTCAGCCCCACCAGCCCCAATACCAGTTATAATATGAAAAATTTTTTTCATTTTTTTAAAATTTGGTAATATTTCATTAATGCGTAATTTATAGAAAATCTTGAAATAAATCTATCAGATACATTTATCTTATTTGACTTTAGCTGTTTAAAAATTTTTTTGCTAATTGCATTTATGTCTCCAACTTTGCACAAATATCCATATTTACCATTTAACAAAATTTCTTTAGGTCCATGATTGCAATTTGTAGCAACAATTTTTTTTTCTAACACTGTTGCTTCTATAAGTATATTTGGCATACCCTCCCATGCAGAAGTTGAAATAAAAACTTTACAATTAGCTAAATATTTTAAATAATTTTGAAATGGCAAAATTGTTATCTTTTTTTTTAGATTAAGTTTTTTTATTAATTTATTTAATTTAGTTTTTTCAGGACCCTCACCAATTATTATTAGTTTTTCTTTTATTTCATGATGAATTAAATTAAATGCATAAATTAAATCTTGAAATCTCTTTTGTTTTACTAAACGACCAACTCCAAGTAAATAATTTCCTTCTTTTTTTTTTATTCTTTTTTTTTTTAGAAATTCAGTATCAACAAAATTACTTATAAATTTCTTTCTTCCCTTAACTTCATTTTTCAAACCCTTTGAAGGACATATCACAAGGTGTATTTTTTTATAAACAAAATTTTTAAAAACAAGAAAAATTTTTTCCTTTAAACTAAATTGACGGTAAATACTTTTTTTATAAGAATTTGTTTCACGAGCAATTATTTTTATTTTTTTATTTAGTAAAAAATTCATGAAATAACAAAAAATAACACTATGTGGTTGAACACAAAATATTTTATCTACATTATTTTTTTTTACATATTTAATATATTTAAATACACAATAAATTAATTTTTTTTTGTTAAAATTATTAATATTTATTAAGTTCGAAATATTTTTTTTAAGTGGCCCTGAATTATTGATTGCTATTATCTCATTAAAAATATCTTCTTTTTTGTTTAGATTATTTATTAAATTAATTGCAATTTTTTGAGCACCTCCAACATGAAAATTTGAGAAAAAAAATAAAGTCATAAATTTTTATATTTATCAAAATATTTTTTAGATATGATTGATACTGAATTTCTTGGAATAGTAATTAACTTTATAAAATTTTTGTATTTTAATATTTTCATAACGCCTGTAGGGTCCAGAAAATATTCAAAAAACCTTTTTTGAAATATATGCCATTTATTTTTACCTATAAAAAGAAATAATACTTTAAAAAACAATCTAATTAAATATACTGTTAATGGAAATGTTATTTTTGGATTGATGGGTACACTTGTCCATATATCTAAATAATTTTTTTTAATCAGAAAACTTTTATAGTATTTTTGATTAATTTTTTCATTTAAAACTAATTTATTCTCAAAAAAATTCATAAATGAAGTTTTCCATAGTGGTAAATCCCAAGTATATCCAAAAAACTCATAAACTTTTTGTTGCCCTGTCACCCATTTAGATTGTCTATTTTCAAATTCATAAATTTCATAAGATTTCAATAAATCAAAATAGTTCTTACAATTTTTAAAATAATATTTATTGACACGCTCTAAATAGTCAGACTTGCTATTTTTTTCATAATTGCTCCATAGAGTATAATGTTTTTTAAGTAAGAATTCGAATAATAAAAACTTGTTTTTCTTAAAAGAATTTTTTGTTGTTATTACATTTGTTGGTAAATGCGCTCCAGTTAAAAAATCTCCTGCTTGTCCATTTAAAATCATAAATTCATTTTTATTAATTTTTTTATCAAGAATACTTAATGGTCCAAAGTCTCCAAAATTATTTGCTGATATTCCAAAATTCTTATAATTTAAGAATTTTTTAAATTTTTGCTGATTATAAACTCTACTATTAAGCGTATTCATTACTATCTTATAATTTTTTACATCAAGTTTTTTACATATCTCTTCTGCAACTTTGAAGTCACGCTGTCTTTTAAAGCCATAGGTAAAGGTTTCAAAATTTGCCCCAAAACTTTTCATTAATGAAACAACTAATCTTGAGTCGAACCCAGCACTGAGAGGGATTAAAAATTTTGTATTTGGATTATTTAACTTAATATTATTAAAAATATTATTAAGAATTTCATCAAAATTTTTTTTTTTTATTTTTCCCTTATATTTGGGATTAAAATTATACCATTTAAAATTAAATATATTATTTTTTTTATTATCATAATACATACATTCACCTGGCAACATACTTTTTATATCTTTAAAAATAGTTTCATTTTTAAGTGTATAGCCTGAATATAAAATATCTTTTAATGAAGTTTGATTGAATTGGTTTTCATTTGGTGTATCAAAATAAACATACAATTTATTATTTTGTTTTTTGTATAGTATACTTTTGGATGCTATTTGATCGACAGCAGCAAAAAAAAAATTATTATTCCATAGTGCAAATCTGAAAAAACCATCTTGATTTTCAACAAATTTTATTAAATCACTTTTACATGAAAAATTAGCTAATTTTGATTTATCTAGTAAATTTTGATGATCAGACCTTTCATACAGGACTGAATACTTTACTCCATTTTGTAAAGTTAATTTTTTTATATTTTTTTTTAGATCAACAACTATTTCCATTTAAATTGATTATTTTTTAACAATCAAATAATTATTCAAAAGTAATGCATCTAATTCTGAATTAAGAAAAACGTACATTGCATCTTTTGGGGAGTCTACTAATGGATAACCATGTAAATTAAATGATGTATTTAACATACAGCCTAATTTTGTTTTTTTATTATATTTATTAAATAAATCATATAATTGTGGATTTGATGACTTTTTTAGTACTTGCGCTCTTATAGTTTTATCTTTCGTGTGACTGCCACAGATTATTTCATTGAAATATTTTTCTTTAGAGTCATAGGTCATAGTCATAAACGATGGATCTTTAAAATTTTTTTTATCTACTAAATATTTTTTTTTAAATTTGTCTTGAATAATCGGTGCAAATGGCATCCAAAAATCTCTATTTTTAATTTTATGATTTATCTGATTTACCATATTATAATTATCTCCTCTTGCTAATATTGATCTATTACCCAAGGCTCTTGCACCCCACTCTGATCTTCCACAGCATCTAGCGATAACTTTACCTTTAGAGAGTATATTTGCCGCTTCCATATTTAAATTTTTATCAAAAATTTTAAATTTTCTATTTTTTCTTATTTTTTTCAAAACAATTGACTCATCATCTATTCCAAAACTATTTCCTAAATATAAATTTTTTAAAGTTGATTTTAAAAAATTTTTATTTGATGTAGATTGATAATATAAATGAAGTGCAGCTCCAATTGAGAGTGACTCATCTCCACAACTTGGCATTACAAAAAGTTTTTTTATACTTTTAATTTTAGATATTACGTGATTAGCTTTTACATTCATAAAAACTCCTCCACTAAGTAAAACTGTTGATATTTTTGTTTTTTTTACAGCTGATAATACTAATTTTTCAAGCATTTCTTCTGTAAATAATTGTAATGCTCCCGAAATATTATCTATTCTTTCTCCCTGTAAATTTTCTGCCAAATATTTATAGCAATAATTCATAGACAATTTTGTTTTTAAAACAAATTTTAAAGATTTGCTGTCTACTGTAATTAATTTATCAAAAATATTTTCTTTTAAAGACTTGCTTGCTTTATAATTTGCATACGGGGCCATACCCATAATTTTGTATTCATGTTCCCAGGGTTTAAACCCAAGAAATGCTGTTACACGTGAATAAATTTTACCTAATGATGCCTCTCTTTTTGTAATAGCTATTCTCGATAGTTTGTTATTTTGACAAACATAAACACTACCAGACAAATTATCTCCTGAACCATCAGAAGAAATTGCTAGAATTTTTTTATTTTTTGGAAATTCAGAGCAATAATAACTGGCAGCTACATGACATAAATGATGATCTAAGAATTCAATATTACTACTTGTTATTCCAAGAAGTTTTTCAACTTTATAGATTCTTTCTTTTCTTCTTTGATTAAAAATAATTTTTTCATATAATTTAGGTTTTTTTGCATCTTCTAGTTGTTCTTTAATACCCACTTTATACCACGCCAAAGGGTCTTTAAGATATTTAGCATCATGCATAAAATTAGATGCATAGACAACCTTATCTATATTTTGTTTTTTAATCTTACTGATTTTTAAACATGAGATTATAGATTTTTTTGGAAATCCAGACTCATTTTTTTTTCTAGTTAATCTTTCTTCAAGTACTGAAGCTAATAACTCTCCATCTTTTATAATAGTAGCACCTGAATTGTGTCCATCATGTATTCCTAAAATTATCATATTTATTTTAAATATTTAAAATTTGATTTATCTAATAATTCATAAGAACGTTTTTTACCAACATTAAATAGCATGTCCAAAAAAGAACATCCTGGCACAAAACTATTATGACAATGGCTATATTCTGGATGAATATAATCCTGATATAAGGAACTTATATCATTTTTTTTAAAATATTCACGAGATTCTTGATCAAAATACTTATCAGCATTTGAGCCAAATAAAAATGCGTTATGATCTATTTTTTTTGTTAGATCACATAAATACTTTGCTTTTTGATTGCCACTGTCGAAGCCATCTTTTTTTAAATCTGAGTCAAATAAAATTTTTGTTTTTATATTAAATATCTCAATTCCATAATAAATAAAATTTAATAAAAATTTAATCAAATTATCGTCATTAAAATTATTGTAAATTTTTTCTATATCATCGTAAATTTCATTAAAATATTTAGACGACTGATAAGAATATTTTAAACTTTTTAAATGTTTTTTTTTCCATGGTTTATCCATATCTATTTTAACTTTATTAAAAGAATTAGTTGTAGTTTTTTTTATTACAGGAATTATGAGCCAATCAACATTGTCTCTATCATTTTTAGATCTTATTCTATTTCTAGTTTGTAAGCTAAGTTTGGAATATTTAAAATCATCTAAACATATATATGTATCTGATGTTAATATTTTTGAAAAAAAACCTAACCAAGGTATAAATTGTGGTTGATGCCCAGACAAAATTTTCATTTAAAAGTTAAACATAATTTATAATTCTTACACCTTCAAAAGCTTCGGCATAATCTTTTTCAATTTGCAAACCTCTATATGACATAACCGCTAAAATTTTATCCTTTTTAAGATAAGGCCTGTGGCTTCTTGATTTATAATTGCTTAAAGCTTTTGCTTTTATATGCGCTTCTTTCTTACCTACTTCAAAAAAAACATTATTTTGATTCTTCAGCAAATTCCACGGCAATTCATAACCAAAAATATTACTCAACTTAAAAGCTCTCAAAGCTTCTTCACATATAACTTTATGGTCTTGGTGTATATCTAAAGTAGAATGACAAAAAACAATATCTGGTTTTATCTTATTTCTTAATTGAATCATAAAATCCAAAATTTCTTGCCTATGATATGAAAAAGTTCTTACTTTCCAATTTTTTTTTATTATTTTTGATTTTTTAAAGCCAAGGCTAAGAACTGATTTCATCATCTCTTTGTCTTGAGCATTTTTTTTATAAGGAGGATGTGTGGAGTCTTCTGCTATTGTAAAAACTACATACCAACACTCAGCTCCATTTTGAATATATTTTTGGATTGCTCCTCCACAACCTATTTCACCATCCTCGGGGTGTGGAGATAAGACAATTATTTTTTTTTTTTTAAAATCAAACATTTTTTTTTTTTGAAACTAATTCTAACATTATAAAATAGACAAAACAAAATTTAACACTTTTACCAATTATCTTATTTTTTGATAATTTAGCAATGAGAATTCTTAAAAATCTATTTAAACCTTGGAATTCATATAATATTTCACCAGAAGGTTTAACAGCACTAGTATCTGAAAATTCTGACATTCTATCGTATGATAGATTATAGGTAGGACCAATAATCCTATCAAATGAAATCATATATTCCCATGGAAATTTCAACCAAAGGTGTTCATTAATAAAAGAAAAATTTTTTCCAAAAAGTTTAAAGAGAAAAACTGTCATATTTTTTGGCAACCAATGAATTAACCAAGTTTTTGTATGAGATTCATATGGTACTAACTTGTGCGGAATTTGGTTGTAGGTAATACCGTCTATTTTAAGTAATCTAGAAATTTCCTTCAGTGATGCCAAGTAGGCATCAAATCTTATATGTTCAAATACTTGCTGGGTAAATATAAAATCAAATTTATTATCTTCAAAATCCAAAGGTAATTTTGTATAATTTGAAATTCTTTTTTTTGAGTTTGAATTTTCTGATAATATTTTTTTCAAAAAAATATCCAATTCAGGTCTAACTTCTAAATCTATTCCCCATACATTTGTGTAGCCAAGTGCTTTTAAATAAAAAACTGAAGCACAACCACCACATCCAAAATCTAAAATTTTTATTTCTTCTTTTGGTTTATTGATATTCTTTAAAATTTTTAAAATAATGCTAATATGCCTTTCATGAACCTCACTTTTCTGAACTTCTCTTTTGAGATCATCCCATTTTTTCAATGATTCATTATTACTTAACGTTGAGTTATCAATAATATCTGATAATTTTTTAGTAAATATGGTAAAATTCATTAGTAAGCAATAAAAGTTGTAAACATATACTCTACCTATAAAATTTATGAAACAAAAAATTATTTTTTTTGATATCGAAGGAGGTCATGGTGGATCTTCTAGAAGTCTTTTTTATACTCTAAGTAATTTACCTTTGGATAAATTTGAAATTACTGTTGTTTGCAAAAGAAATAGCTGGATGAAAAGAAAATATTTAAAAATGGGTATAGAGTGTAAAATATTTCAGGAGATGCCTTGTTTTACAGCTCTAAAAGGATGGCATAATAATACGATGGCTTTTATCTACTTTATAATTATTACCTTACCTAGATTTTATTCAGTGAGGAAAAAATACATAGAATTAATAAAGAAAAAAGATGTTGTTCACCTAAATCAAATTAGCTTAAGTTTTTTTGGTTTGTGGGTTAGAAAATTATTTCCAAAAAAAATAATAACTATGCATATCAGAACAATATCTTATGATAATTTTTTCTCTTGGTTAAATAATTATTTAAGTAATAAAATTTGTAATAAATTTATTTTTATTACAAAGAGAGAAAGAGATGATATGAAACAAATTTTAAAAATCAAAAGAATAAATGGTAAAATCATAACAAACCCAATACCAAAATGGACAATAAGTTTAAAAAAAACTAACAATAAAATCAATATCGCATCACTATCAAACTATGACTCCGAAAGAGGAACGGATAGAATTATAGAAGTGGCTTCTATGATTCCACATGAATTAAGAAAATATTATATTTTTCATATGATTGGTGATTATAAACTTAATAAAATTTTAAAAAATTTTTTTTCTCAAAAAAATAACCTTATTGATTACTCCAAGCAACTTGGTGTGAGGGAGATGTTTAGGTTTTATGGACATAAAAAATTCCCTGAAAAAATTTTGAGTAAATGTCAATATTTAATGAAGCTTACAAAAGAAAATAACCCGTGGGGTAGAGATATAATTGAGTCAATATACTTGCGTTTAGGAATAATCGCGACTGGCGACCAGAGTCCTTTTATTAAAAATAATTTTAATGGGTACTTATTTAAAAACTACCAAGCAAAAAAAATAGCAAATTGTATTGGCGCATTAAGTAAAAATAAAAAATTAATTACTAAACATCAGTATAATTCTAAAATACTTTCACATAGATTGTGTGATAATAAAATTATATCAAGTCAATTTAAGAGTTTCTGGCTTTCAATTTCTAAGAAAAGCTATAAAAAAAAACATAGTGTTTAAAATAAAATTATTCTCTGAATGTGACTCCTCTTGGTGGAATGAGCAGGTAAAGATCTTAAATGGGTCTATGTTTTACGAGTATACTTATATAAAATATCTCGAATTTTGTAACAAACAATACTTAATTGAAAATTTATCATATATAATTATTAATGATGATCAAGTAGTAGCGTTAGTTATTATTTTTATAGAAAACATCGAAAATAAAATACAAATGTCTATTGGTGAGAACTCTATTCAATCTCCATTACTAAAAACTGATTTAGCTATCTCAAAAATAAATTATATAAAAAATTTTATTAAAGTTGAAATAAATAAATTATGTGAAAAATATAAATGTAGATTGGCAAGGTTTCAAGTATCTCCATTTAACATATTAATTAACCCTAATATATATAGTGGTCTTTATTATAAATGGGGCTTTATTAATCAAATAGAAAAAAATGATTGGACTGATTTTAAGTGTAAAGAAAGTTTTGTTATTAATCTCGAGACTACAAAAGAAATTTTATGGTCTAAAATTAGAAAATCCTACAAATCTATTATAAATCAAAATAAAAAACTCAATATCGAAACAAAAGTTATTAATTCTGAAAATGTTGATCTAAATTTATTTGATAAATATTCAGAGACACACAATAAAGTAAAAAGTAACAAACGTAACAAAGAAAATTTTGATTTTAATTTAAATTTAATTAAGGAAAAAAAACAGACCATTTTTTTGTGTATCGATCGTAATAAGATTATTGGTTCTTTTGTAGCTCTTCATTATAATAGATTGGTTTACTACAATTCAGGATACACCAATAATGATAATAATTTATTACGTCCTGGTCATTTATTATTTTGGCATGCAATAAAATATTTCAATGAAAAAAAATATAAATATTTCTTACTTGGAGGGTTAATTGATAAAAAAATACCAAACTGTACAGATAAAGAAATAAACATTTCATTTTATAAGTCTGGATGGGGTGGACTAATAATACCATGGGAACATGCTGAAAAAACATATCAAGTTAATAGAAAAATTTGAGGCAAATTGTTTACAGGTACTCTTGATCTTTAAGATATTAAAGAAATAGACAAAATCAATTACGAAGATATACATGAAAGAACTAAAATGAAAAAAAAAATTAACAAAAATAAAGGGATCCTTTTTTGGGTAACAGGTCTTTCTGGCTCAGGTAAAACAGTAATTGCAGAAAAAATAAAGAATCATATTATTAAATCACATGGTCCTACACTGCTAGTTAGTGGCGATGATTTAAGGAAAATTTTTAATTTTAATAAATATAGTGCTAGCGAAAGAAAAGTATTGGGTAAATATTACTGCAATTATGCAAAATTTATTACAAATCAAAATATTAATTTAATATTTGCTGTTGTTGGGATGAGGGATGTTACAAGATATTGGAATAAAAAAAATATAGATAACTACTTAGAAATTTATATTAAAACTAATATAAAAACAATTATTAAGGCAAATAAAAAAAAGATTTATCATAAGAAAGATATTGGGGATATTGTAGGCATCAATATTAAACCAGAATTACCAAAAAAAGCAGATATAATAATTAATAATGATTTTAAAAAATCTATTGATATTTTATCAAAAGAATTAATAAATAAGATTGATGCTATTTTATAATGGACAATGAATTAGTATCTATATAAATAATTCTTTAATGGACACTTATGAAAAATAAAAAAATTGTTTATGTTGGATTATCTGCAGATATATTGCACGAAGGTCACATCAATATTTTAAAAACTGCCAATCAATATGGTGATGTCATTGTTGGCCTGTTAACAGACGAAGCAATTGCGTCATATAAGAATATTCCATACTTAGATTTTAAAAAACGTAAAGTTGTAGTTGAAAATATTAAATATGTTAGCAAAGTAGTTTCTCAAAACACATTGGATTATGTAGAAAATTTGAATTTGATTAAACCAAATTATGTTGTTCATGGTGATGACTGGAAAAGTGGTATACAAAAAAAAACAAGAGATAGGGTAGTAAGTGCCTTAAAAAAATGGTCAGGTAAACTAATTGAGCCAAAATATACAAAAAATATCTCTTCAACTGATATTAAAAAAAAAATATCAAATATTTTATTATCACCCAATAATAGAGTCTCAAGATTAAGAAGATTGTTTGATTCAAAAGATATTGTAAGAATTTTAGAATCTCATAATTCATTAACTGGTCTAATAATTGAAAATATAAAAGTTTTAAAAAAAAATAATAGTAAAGAATTTGATGGAATGTGGTCATCAAGTTTAACCGACTCAGCAACAAAAGGAAAGCCAGACAATTCATCTGTTGATTTTTCAGCAAGATTATTATCTTTAAATGACATGATGGAAGTCACAACAAAGCTGTTAGTTTTTGACGCTGATAATGGTGGTCAATTAGAGCATCTACCTTTTTTAGTTAGATCATTAGAAAGATCTGGAGCTTCTGCTATAATTATGGAAGATAAAATAGGACTTAAAAAAAATTCATTATTTAAAAATCAAACTGACACTAAACAGGACAAACCTGAGCTTTTTGCAAAAAAAATTAAACAAGTTTGTAAATCAAGGAAAAATAAAGACTTCATGGTGATTGCAAGAATTGAAAGCTTCATTGTTGGCAAAGGGTTAAATGATGCTTTAAAAAGAGCTGAAGTTTATTCAAAAGCTGGCGCTGATGCTATTTTAATTCATAGTAAGGAAAAGACTCCTGCTGAGATATTTTCATTTGCTAGAGAATTTAAAAAGAGTAAAAATTTCATCCCACTTGTTTCTGTGCCATCTACATATTCTAAAGTTTACGAGAAAGATTTAGTTAAAAATGGTTTTAAATTAGTCATATATGCAAACCAGCTTCTAAGAGCAGCTTATCCAGCCATGCAATTTACTGCAAAGAAAATTTTAGAGAATAGTAGAGCTTTTGAAATTGAAAAAAAGATAATTCCAATTAAGGAAATTATTAATTTAATTAAAAATGATTGAAGTTAATTCTTTAATCAATTTATTAAAAAAAAATAAAACTGATTTTTTTTCTGGTGTACCTGATAGCGTACTAAAAGAGCTTTCTTATTTTTTGCAAAGTAAAAGTAAAAAAAATCATGTGATTGCTACTAATGAAGGTTCTGCTGTTTCGATTGGTATAGGGCACTATCTTTCTACTAAAAAAGTTCCCTGTATTTATATGCAAAACTCTGGTCTCTCTAACGCTTTAAACCCTTTAATTTCTATTGCTCATGAAAAGGTTTATTCGATACCTTTAATACTTGTTATAGGATGGAGGGGATCCCCAAACATTAAGGATGAGCCCCAACACAATGTAAAAGGTCAAATTACGGAAAGTATTCTAAAACTTTTAAATATTAAATACACTATTATCAGATCAGATAATGATCTAAAGAAATTTGAAAAACAAATCATCTTTGCTAAAAAGAAAAGTTCTGTTGTTGCATGTCTAATTGAACAGGGAACTTTTAAAAAGATTAAAAAAATAAATAAAAATAATGACTTTTATAAATTAGATAAAGCAATTTTCTTAAAAACATTACTACTAACATTAGAAAAAAATACAAAAATTATTTCAAGTACTGGATATAATTCTAGGGAATTAATGTATCTAAGAGATAAGTATAAAATTAAAAATACTAGTGATTTTTATATGGTTGGTGGTATGGGTCATACAGCCTCCGTTGCACTTGGCTATTCTTTATCTAATAAGAAAAAGACTATTTGTATAGATGGAGATGGTTCTCTCTTGATGCACCTAGGTTCTATTAAAACTGCTGGGAGTTTTGCAAGTGAAAATTTTAAGTATATTGTACTAAATAATAATTCCCATGATTCAGTTGGTGGTCAAAATACTTATGCAAATGATATTGATTTTGAAAAATTATCTAAAAGCTTAGGTTTTAAAAAGTTTTACTCCATAAAGAATGATATAAATTTGAAAACAAATATTCAAAAATTTTTGAAAGGTAGTTCTTTAAACTTTTTAGAAGTAAAAGTTTCAAACAGTAAGATTAAAAAATTGCCCAGACCAACTAATTTAATTAAGATTAAAAAACTATTCATGAAATAGATGATCAATACTATTGAGGATATAAAAAAATTTATTAATGACACTGGTTTTAAAAGAATATTTGTATTGTGTGGTAAAAAATCTTTTATTACATCTGGAGCTGAAATTTTTTTTAAAGAATTATTAAATAATAAAGAAACTAGATTCTTTTATAAAAATTCTGAGTTGCCAATCTTAGAAGAATTAATTAAGATTATCGATAACATTAAAAGTTTTAAACCTGATTTGATATTAGCTGTTGGTGGTGGGGCTGTTATTGATTACGCTAAAATTGCTAACGTCGTAGATATCAGAGACGATCTTGCTGATTTAATTGTTAATTACTCTTATCCTTTTAAACAGAAATATACAAAGTTAGCTGTGATACCAACT
>MDTF01015253.1_pt1 | contig 19255 bp, 20 predicted proteins | sample 811191 | NCBI WGS metagenome assembly MDTF01 (sample SAMN05326649, study PRJNA326480) | marine metagenome | isolation source: seawater | place: Southern Ocean | collected 2011 | reverse complement strand
TCGAAGTAACTACTAATAGTAATTAGGTAAATAGAGTGCTATTTAGACCGCTAATGGATTACTTAAACTCAAGTGGATACAACTGTTTCGTTTTTAAAAAAAAATATGTATTTCTTATAAGTCCAAATTAGATGCTTTCATCATGATTTAGAAATGTAGTTCACAAAACCCTATTATTTATGAAATTTATAATCTTTATAAGAACTCCAAAGGAGTAATATAAAAAATGATGGTCCAAATAAAGTATATAAAAATTTCCACAACTGAGAATCTTGTTCGTTTTTTAGCCGATATGAACTTATTAGCGAATCAATTTGATTAACACCAATTGAGTTTCTATATTCAGCAATATATCTAGCGAAAACTAAATCAACCATATTAGAATCTGATACTATTACAGTATCTCTTTCTAGATATCCTTTTAGGATGTTAAGGTATAAATCTGAATCATTTTTTGCAGATACATCATAACCATATTGTTTATCTGCTAAGATTTTAATACGTTCCTTAAGCACTTCTCTACCTCTGTACTGATTGTTTTTAATATTAGAAGCTTTCACATAGAAATCATGTAGTTTTCTATCCCAAACACTGAGGTTATTTGAATCATTAACATCTACTAATAGTCTAACCTTTATGTGCTTAAAAGTATAGTCAGCAGCTTTAGATTCCTTTTTAACAGTAGCATTTCTAAGGTCATTTACATTAATTGAATCACTTAAATACATATTAATGTAGGCTTGATTCTTATCATTAATAGCAACACTTAATTCACGTACTTTATAAGTTACATCTGTAGCTGTTTCATAATATGGTGCGCCAATATAATGCGCTTCATATACTACTTTAACATTTGATAAATTATAACAAGCAACAGCGCAGGAAATCAAAACTGAAACGGAAAAAAAAATCCAGTTTTGTTTAATAATCACCCAGCTAATATTAAAAACTTCGAACATAAAAACAGTACTCCCTTTAGAGCGTTAATTTACTATTATTTAGCTATTACTTGCTGTAATCCTCGCTTTAATCTCTTCTACTTTCTCTTTATCTTCTTTCATTTCATACACTTTTTTTAAAGCATTTAAGGTAGGTATATCTTTAGGGTCAGCTTTAAGCAGTTTTTCAAAATAATAAATTGCTTTATCGAAGTTTTTATTCCTTTCTGTAATCATTTGGGCTCTTCTAGTTGTATCTGTAGTACTATTAAGCATTTCAACATCTGAGTTTGTTCTGTTTACATAGTATGCACCTAAACCATAAAGCGCATTAATACTTTCCGTATTTATGGTTAGTGCTTTTTTGTAAGCATTAAAACTTTTATCAACATTCCCCACTGCACTGTATATCTGTCCCATTGTTAAAAACAAATCTTCACGGTCTGTTATTTTAGTGGTTAAACTTTCTAGAACTTTCAATGCTTTATCATAATTCTTAGCATCCATATATATAGTTAGTTGCTGAAATTCAATTGATGTGTTTTCTGGAAACAAATTTCTAGTAGAATCTAGTACTACTAAAGCTGCATCATTTCGTCCTAAATTACTTAATAATGAAGCTTTACGTGCCAAATTTTTATCTTGCTTATTTTCAGAAGAACCAACTTTTACTGTTGGGTTATTTATTATTACTTGATTGTAATTTAAAGCCTTTTTGTATTCTCCTGCCCTAGTGGCTGTAATTGTTGCACTTTCGTAAGCATGGAGATCTAAATAAGTTAATCCCAATATGGATTTATTTGCAATACATTTTTCAAATAAAATTAATGCCGTTTCGTAATCCCCATTTTGGAAATAATCATACGCCACTTCTTTTTGTCTATTCGCTACCGCTTCTAAATCAGTTTTAACCTTTGTATTATAAGATTTATCACCATAATTTAAATCGAAAAACTTTTTAAAATACTTCTCAGATTTATTTAATAATGCAATTTTTTCAACTAAATCCAATTTTGGGTGATATTCTAATTCTTGCAAAAACGTAGATCCACTTCCATAATAAAATTTAGCATAGCATTTAATATCCAAAGAATCGTTCTTTGATTCAGCAGCCACTATTTCTCTCGATGCCTTTTCAAATAATACTGTTGCTTCAGGTATTTTATCTTGAGTTAAAGCTCTTATCCCCGAATTTATTGAGCCACACTGTGCATTTGCTAAAATTACTACTCCTAAAAATGCAACTGTAAATCCTATTTTTTTCATCTTCGTAATTTGTTAAATTAGTTAAATTAGATCTGTCATTTATATGCTTTCTGCAAAATTTAGATACAATAAATTTATAAAATGTAACATCCAAAATAGATTGCAATATAAGTTTCTTTTATAAAGATATAAACCAATGGTTAATAAGTTTATTTTAAGTTATGTTTAATAACATTTATTTTTGGGGGAAATATGTTATTGTTATGATCAAAGAACACGTGAAATGTTTAATTATAGGGAGTGGTCCTGCTGGATACACTGCTGCTGTTTATGCTGCTAGGGCAGAAATGAAACCAATGATGTATGTTGGCTTACAGCCTGGTGGGCAGTTAACGGAAACGACTGAAGTAGAAAATTTCCCTGGTTATCCTGAAGGAGTACAAGGACCAGAAATGATGGAGCAGTTTAAAACTCAAGCTGAGAGGTTTGGTACCGATGTTAGAACTGGTTTAGTTACTGAAGCATTTCTAAATGAAACACCTAAAAGAGTTATAGTTGAAGATAAAGCCGAAATTACGGCTGATACAATTATTATCTCTACAGGTGCTTCTGCTAAATGGTTAGGATTGGAATCCGAAGAACGATTAAAATCAGGGGGTGTTTCGGCATGTGCTGTTTGTGATGGTTTCTTTTACAGAGGTCAAGATGTTGTAGTTGTTGGTGCTGGGGATTCAGCTTGTGAAGAGGCGATGTATTTGGCTAAACTTTGTAAAAATGTTACTATTTTAGTTAGAAAGCCAGAATTTAGAGCTTCAAAAATAATGGCACAAAGAACATTAAATACCGCAAATATTACTGTAATGTTCAATCATGAAACTGTTGAAATATTAGGGGAACAAGTTGTTGAGGGTGTGAAAATAGTGAACAATCAAACGAAAGAGGAATCGGTTCTTGCAGCAACAGGGTTTTTCTTAGCGATTGGTCACAAACCAAATACAGACTTGTTTAAGGGGCAATTAAATATGGATAAGGTTGGATATTTAGATGTTAAACCTGGAACTACATTTACAAATATAGATGGTGTTTATGCTGCTGGAGATTGTGCAGATAAGAATTATAGGCAAGCAGTTACTGCTGCTGGAACCGGCTGTATGGCCGCTTTAGATGCTGAAAGATATTTAGCTGATAAAGGATTATAAGAAGAAATAGTTTAAAAGGGAGATTGGTGCTTACATCAACTCCCTTTTAATATTACTTTAAGATATTTTTAGAGTTTACAAATTCAAAATAATTTAGAACTTCATTAAACAGCTTTTATAAGATCTAAGTGTGAATTTAATCTAAAGTAGATCTTTTTCTTTTTCCAAAAAGAAAGAGAACAATTCAATAATTTAAACGAAAACTGTTTTTTCAAATAAAACGCTTACTTGTATTAAACAAGATACTTTTAAACAAAGTAGTTGCTATTTTTTAAATAGTATTATTTGATTGCTATTGATTAAAAATTAGCTTTTAATTAAAAGTTAAACGGGATAACACCTTCAATTTTTGGGTTGTACGTCCCTTCTGCTTCTTGCCAAAATTTATCATTAATAAAAACCTTAATTTTTACTTTAGGCCCAAAGGAATCTTTTGTTTTTAAAGTACAATGTAACTTTCCGCCGAAATAAGTACTTATTAAAAACTCATCTTTTTGATTATCTAAAACGTTAACTAATTTATCGATTGAAATTGCTTTGTCCTTAGATTTATTATAAAGTGTAAATAAAACATCAGGTGCTTTTCCTGAAATTTCTATTCGAATATTGCAGGGATCGCCATTCAAAAATCCTGAAGTAGAATTTCTCTGATTCGTTTCAGTACAGCTGAACAAGATAAGCAAAGAAAATGCAAATATTTTAAAGTTTTTTAATGACATATAAATAATTAATAAAAATAATCAATCAAGGGTTGCTGTAAATTACTTTGGTAGATTTAACTTTATACAAAGTTGGTTAGATTATTCGGTTTTCGGCTATCAACGGACACAAATTTAACGTGAATTATGAAAAAAGTACTTTTAAGGTTTTTAATATTGTTTGCTGTTATCTTTACTGGGGCTTCTGTAGTATATCTAACACTATATTCTACACCACTCCTGCCAATTTATAATCCAAGTGATTTAAACCCTCAAGTAGTTGATAAAAAAATGCGTTCAAAGGATAGAAATCATACTGTTGGTGATTTTTCACTAACAGATCAATTAAATAACACTATTACTTCCGCTGATTTGAAGGATAAAATATACGTGGCAAGTTTTATTTTTACAACTTGTGAAGGTATTTGCCCTGCAATGACTGGAAATCTTAAATCAGTTTACACTGAGTTTTTAAATGATAATGAAATAAAACTCTTATCACATTCTGTTACACCTGAAATTGATTCTGTTTCCGTTTTAAAAGCATATGCTGATAAATACGGTATTGAAAATCACAATAAATGGTATTTTACAACGGCTCCTAGAAAACATATTTATGAGTTGGCTAGAATGCATTATTTTGCCGCTACAGATTCTGGAGATGGTGGACCAAAAGATTTTGTACATACAGAAAATGTAGTTTTAGTTGATAAAGAAAAAAGATTAAGAGGTTTTTATGATGCGACTAGTTTTGATGAAATTGATAGATTGAAGAGTGACATTGTTCAATTAAAAGAAGAATACGAATAAACCCAAGATATGCTAATAAGACCAAGAAGAAATAGAGCAACGAGTACAATTAGAGAAATGGTTCAAGAAACTGTTTTGAGACCATCAAACCTTGTGCTCCCGCTATTTTTAGTTGATGGTGAAAATATTAAGATAGAAGTTGCCTCTTTACCTGGTAATTTTAGATGGAGTTTAGATTTACTACTCGGTGAAATTAAGGATTGTATTGAGTTAGGAATTAAAAGTTTTGTGCTTTTCCCCGCAGTTGAAGAGAAACTTAAGGATTCTGTTGCAACTTACGGATATTCAGATAATAACTTTTATTTAAAAGCAATAAAAGTTATTAAAAGTACCTATCCTACAATAGTGTTAATTTCCGATGTTGCTATGGATCCTTACAGTAGTGATGGGCATGATGGTTTGGTTAGAAATGGCAATATATTAAACGACGAAACTCTTCCTATTCTTGGGAAAATGGCTATTGCTCAAGCGGAAAATGGTATAGATATTATCGGTCCATCGGACATGATGGATGGACGAGTTGCCTATATCAGAGAGGCATTGGATAGCGCTGGCTTTACGAATGTTGCAATTATGAGTTACACAGCTAAATATGCAAGTGCATTTTACGGACCATTTAGAGATGCTTTAGATTCCGCCCCAAAGGCAGGAGATAAGAAAAGCTATCAGATGGATCCTGCAAACTCAACTGAGGCTCTTAGAGAGGCTGAATTAGATACTATTGAAGGAGCAGATTATTTAATGGTTAAACCTGCACTAAATTACTTAGATATAGTTCAATTACTAAAACAAAACTCAGATCTTCCGATTGCTGCTTATCATGTAAGTGGAGAATGCGCTATGCTTACTGCTGCTTGTGAGAAAGGATGGTTGGACTTTGATCAAGCTATGCCAGAAGCCTTACTAAGTATAAAAAGAGCTGGAGCAGATATTATACTAACTTATTTTGCGAAGGATTATGCTAAATTGTATAAAGCTGGTAAGGTGTAAGTAAATGAGTATTTTTTTTTGAAGTGTATTTTACAAGAGACTAATTTAATTTCAGTAGCAATTCAAACAAGCTAACATTTGCAATTTTGTTTTATCTAAAGTACTTAATCGTAGATTTTACGCCTTCATTAAATAATGCCGTTTTTTCTTTTTCAGTTAACTTGAAATTTGTTGAGGATATTCCAAGGTTTTTAATGAAAACAGTAGCATCTACTTGTTTTTGATTAACTAAAAAACTCGTCGTTTGATTCTGCATTAATATTTTAAATAATTGTTCAAGGTATTTGTTGAATTCATTATATTCTAAAGATTCATTATCCTCTTTAATCTCTAAGAAAAACCCTAATGTTTTATCCAATTCTTCAAAAGAATTAATTGGATAATTATTAAGTACTCCCCCATCAACGTAAAGATGATCATCAGGAATTTTGTTTGTAAATTTCCATGCAGAAAAAACTAATGGAATCGAAATTGAGGCTCTAATACTTTCCGCAACAATTACATTTGGAGTACATTTATTTGAAAACTCCTTTAATTTTGCATCTGTTAAGTCCGTAGAATAAACTTTTAAATCCAAATATTCTTTTGAGTTCAATTCAGCAAAAGTAGTATTTTCGTTTCCTGTCTTCTTTTTTATTAAGCCTTTTATCCAATTAAGTAAAACATCACCATCATACAAACCGTATTTAGTAGTAATTTTTAATGGATTCAAATTATCTTCAAAATCCTTTAAGTTGGTATATTTTAAAATGTCTTTTATCTCATTAGAATTATATTTTAAAGCAACCAACATTGCTATTACTGCACCAACTGAAGTTCCTGAAACTCTTTTTATTTTTTTTAAAACACCTTTCTTTTCTAACACTTCAATAGCTCCAGCATAGGCGATCCCTAATACCCCTCCTCCCTTAAAAACTAAGTTTTCAATATCCCACATATTATAATAACCTTATTTACATATGAATATAGCAAAAAATAACGGCAAAAAAATAGGGATCACAAGTGATCCCTATATCTTAAGATACTTCTAAATTTTAATTTTCAGAAATAACAATTTTTTCGATTAAATCACCTTGCGCGATTTTATCAATAATATCTAATCCTTCATAAACCTTACCGAAACAAGTATGGTTTCTATCTAAGTGTGCTGTATTGTTTCTTGAGTGACATACAAAAAACTGAGAACCACCAGTATTTCTACCAGCATGAGCCATACTTAAAACTCCTTTATCATGATGTTGGTTTTCACCATCTAGTTCACAATCTATTTTGTAACCAGGACCTCCAGCTCCTGTTCCATCAGGACAACCTCCTTGTATAACAAAATCAGGTAATACTCTGTGAAAAGTTAAACCATCATAATAACCTTCTTTTGAAAGTTTTACAAAATTTGCAACCGTTTTCGGTGCATCATCTTCGAAAAATTGAACTTTCATAGTTCCTTTTCCTGTTACAATATCTGCTGTAATCATAATTTTTATTTATTTAATTATTACCATCTAATTTAAAACCGTTTCTAATAAATTTTAAAAACGATTTCAATTCTTTCTTATTTTTAAAAACTGCCAACATTGCTTTTAAAATACTCGGTTTCTTTATTTTTTTTTCAATATTAAGATCCTTTTTTTTCTTCTTATTTGCAACTTCCTTTGCTATTGCTTCTTTAATTACATTGCTAACTTCTTTTTTAGCATCTGCTTCATCTAGTATCTTTTCTCCTTCCGGATTAAACTTACCAAAAAATGGGCTTTGGTCTTCTTTACTAATTTTATCAGCTTTGTCAAATCTAGATTTAGCAGCTTGAATTCTACCCATCCTCTCCTCAAGCATTCCTAAATTATTATAAGCTACAGCATCTTCAGGATCTAATTCAATACATTTTTTATAATCCAATACAGCACCTTCTAAATCACTAGAAGCATCTTTAATATAAGCTCTACTGGAATATCTATATGAATTGTCAGGTTCAAGTTCCTGTGCTTTATTCATATTAAGCAATGCACCTTTTAAATCTTTAAGATGAAAAAGGGTAACTCCTAATTCAGAATAAACATCTGCATTATTTGGAGTTAGATTAGCTGCTGTTTCAAAATCAGTTACTGATTCTTCAAATTTAGCTGCTTTACGATGAGCAATTCCTCTTAAGCAAATTACATTTACATTAGATGCATCATTTTCCAAATATTTTGTAAATGAAACAATTGCTTCCTCAAAAGCACCTTGCTCTAATTGTTTAGTTCCTATTTCGAATAAATTTGCCATCACTTAATTTTAAGCTTTATATAAATCGTCCCTTAGTGCATTTACTTTATCACTAGCCAAATATTCATCAAATGGCATCATTCTATCAATAATACCATTTGGAGTTAATTCGATAATTCTAGTTGCAATTGTTTGTACAAACTCATGATCATGAGATGTAAATAATATTGTTCCACTATAATCGATTAGCGAGTTATTTAAAGCTGTAATCGATTCCAAATCTAAGTGATTTGTTGGGTCATCCAATAATAAAACGTTAGGCTGTTGAAGCATTGCTCTTGAAAGCATACACCTCACTTTTTCACCTCCTGAAAGAACGCTGCATTGTTTCAATACTTCTTCTCCTCCGAATAACATCTTTCCTAAGAATCCTCTTACGAATTCTTCATCTTTATTTGTGGAGTAAACTCTTAACCAATCTACTAAATTATTTGTTACGCCTTCAAAAAACGCTCTGTTTTCATTAGGCACATACGCTGTTGTTATTGTAGCTCCCCAATTGTATTCTCCAGAAATGGGTTGTTTAGTTCCTGATAGTATTTCAAAGAGTGAAGTAGACATGTTGCTATCTCTTGAATAAAACATGATTTTATCCCCTTTTGCCATTCTAAAACTAAGATCAGTTAGTAATTTTCCGTCGTCGTTAGCAGAATTTAATTTATCAACTTCTAATATTTGATCTCCCGCTTCACGTTCTTGATCCCAAATAATTCCAGGATATTTTCTAGAAGAAGGTTTAATTTCGTCAACATCAATCTTAGCAAGCATTTTCTTACGAGCTGTTGCTTGCTTACTTTTTGAAGCATTGGCAGAGAAACGTTCGATAAAGTCTTGTAATTCTTTCTTCTTGTCTTCGTTCTTTTTATTTTGATCAGATCGTTGGCTCAATGCCAGTTGACTTGATTTATACCAGAATGTATAGTTTCCTGTATATAATGAAATTTTACTAAAATCGATATCTGCTATATAAGTACAAACAGTATCCAAAAAGTGCCTATCATGAGATACTACGATTACAGTATTTTTAAAATCAAGTAAAAAGTTTTCTAACCAAGCAATGGTTTGGATATCTAAATCATTGGTAGGTTCATCCAAAACAAGTACATCAGGATCTCCAAATAAAGCTTGGGCCAATAATACCCTTACTTTGTATTTGTTATCTATATCAGCCATCATTCTGAAGTGCATATCCTCCTTAATTCCCAGACCGCTTAAAAGTTGTGCTGCATCAGATTCTGCATTCCACCCCCCCATTTCACCATACTGCTCTTCTAATTCAGAAGCTTTAATTCCATCTGCATCAGAAAAATCTTCTTTCATGTAAATCGCTTCCTTTTCCTTCATGATTGTATAAAGTTCGCGAAACCCCATTATTACGGTTTCCAAAACATTAAACTCATCGAATTCAAAGTGATCTTGATTTAATACAGCCAATCGTTTACCTTTCTCTAAGGTAACAGTACCCTTATTAGCTTCCTGATCTCCAGTTAATATTTTCAAAAAGGTAGACTTACCGGAACCGTTAGCTCCAATAACACCATAACAGTTACCATGCGTAAATTTTAAATTTACTTCATCAAACAAAACTCTTTTACCAAACTGAAGGGTAAGATTATTTACTGTAAACATTGCGTATATTCTCTTTTAAGTATGCAAATTTAATGGTTAATTGTCATTAGGGCAAACTCTATTAATAAGAAGTAGTAACTTTGGCGTATATTTTTTTTAGAATGGATAACAATATAAAACTTTTAGCAATTCAAAAAGACTTGCTTTCAACGGACGAAAAAGTGGTTTTAAAGGCTTTAAAAGAGGTTTCTAAACACGGAAACCCTACTGTAATGCCAGCTTTATTAAAAGCAACTTTTTTAAATGGATCTCAAGATGTACTCAAGGCAGGTAAATTTATCCTTTATAATTTAAAAGATAATAATTGTGTTGATTTCTTATTTGAGGCTTTAAATGATGAGCGCTATATGGAGTTTCATAATACAATAGCCGCATCAATTTGGGAAGCAGGATTAAAAGTAGATGATCGTTTACTTGATTTAGTAGAATTAGCAGTTCGTCTGGATTATGTTACAGCAATTGAAATTAGTACAATTATTGAAAACATTGAAACTGGATTTCCTTATGAAGAAGTAACTGATGCATCGCTTACAATTAACGAATATGTTGAAGATTCTACAGATGAAAACAAAAATAGTTTGTTAATTAGTTTAGCTGAAACTTTAAATGGAATGGTTGCAGGGTGATTAAAATACTGATTTTTAGTAAATTAGCAACTGAACTCACATTGAGATATGGATAATTATACAAGTGATTAATTCTCAAACAAATAATTTACCATATTTTAGTGAAATCAAAAAATTGAACAGATGAATTATAAAATAGCAGTAATAAAAGGAGATGGAATTGGTCCAGAAATCGTTACAGAGGCGATGAAGGTAATGGATGCAATTGGTAAAAAGTTTAACCACAATTTTAATTATACTGAAGTTTTAATGGGAGCTTGTGCAATTGATGCAACAGGTACTCCTCTACCAGATGAAACATTGGAAGTTTGCAAAAATTCTGATGCTGTATTATTTGGAGCTATCGGTCACCCAAAATACGATAATGATCCAAGTGCAAAGGTTCGACCAGAGCAAGGATTGTTAAAAATCAGAAAAGAATTGGGACTCTACGCTAACATTCGTCCAGTTGCATACTACCCCGCTTTAGAAGAGTTTTCTCCTTTAAAGCCGGAAAGAATTGAAGGTGCTGACTTTGTTGTTGTAAGAGAATTAACTGGTGGTATTTATTTCGGAGAAAAAGGAAGAAATGAAGACGGAACTGTTGCCTATGATAATTGTACTTATTCTGTTGAGGAAATCGAAAGAATTTCTATTATTGGATTTGAAACGGCAATGAAAAGAAGAAAGAAATTAACGTTGGTTGATAAAGCAAATGTTTTAGAAACTTCAAGACTATGGAGAGAAACAGTAAAAAAACTTTCTGCTAACTATCCTGAAGTTGAATTAGATTTCTTATTTGTTGATAATGCTGCAATGCAGATGATCTTAGCGCCCACTCAATTTGATGTTATATTAACTGAAAACATGTTTGGTGATATTATATCTGATGAAGGTTCTGTAATTGGTGGTTCAATTGGTTTATTACCTTCAGCTTCGATTGGTGCTAAAGTTGGTTTATATGAGCCCATTCACGGATCTTTCCCACAAGGTGCTGGCTTAAACATTGCGAATCCGATGGCTACAATTTTATCGGCAGCAATGCTTTTAGAAACGTCTTTTAACTTAATTGAAGAAGCAAATATAATTAGAGATGCAGTTGCTAAAGCAATCGATGAGAAAGTTGCTACTGAAGATTTAAACAAATTAAATCCTGTTGGAACGGATGCTGTTGGAGACTTTATTGTTAAAGCTATTTTAAACTAAGCTTTAAAAAAATAATACAAAAAAAAAGGTTGTTCTTTTGAACAGCCTTTTTTTTTTAAATAGTGATTAATACTTGTGACTGTTTACTTTTTGTTTTTTAGGAAACGATTATTCCCCCCCCAGTTAAATCAAAAGGTCTTGGATAAAAAATAATCTAATTATGAAATCATTAATTCAGTTACCATTTCAACACCCACAGCATCATTTAAGGATTTTATCAATTTAGATTTAGAGTAGGATAATTCACTTCTTAATGCTGCTGAATCCAACTTAATTAATAACCTACTTCCAAATAATTGTTTGGATACAGTATGTTTTGCAATAGCATGACCAAGTATTGAATCCCAAGTTTCGTAAATCTTTATCTCGTTTATTTTTGTATTTAACTGATATTGATCCATTAATTCTTTCAATGCATCTCCTAACTTAATCTGATTGTTTTCTCTTTTTTTCAAGGTGCTAATCTTTTTTTAATCCAACCATTATCGGTTTTTTCAAATATTATTCTATCGTGTAACCTACTAGATTGTCCTTGCCAAAATTCAAAATAAGTAGGCACTAAACGTAAACCTCCCCAGTTTTCTGGACGATGTACTTCCTTTCCTTCAAATTCTTTTTCAATAGCTGCTAATCTATTAATTAACTCTTCTCTATTTTTAAGCTCTTTACTTTGTGGAGAAGCCCAAGCTCCTAACCTACTTCCTCTTGGCCTACTAAGAAAATAATCATCAGATTCATTTGAAGCAACTTTTTCAACCGATCCCTCTACCCTTACTTGTCTTTCTAAATCAGACCAGAAAAAGGTAAGTGATGCTTTTTTGTGCGCATCCGTTTCCTGTACTTTCCTACTTTCATAATTTGAAAAATAAGTAAACCCTCTCTCATCCAATGATTTCAAAAGAACAACACGTCCTCTTGGCATACCATTACCATAAGTACTTAGCATCATGGCATTTGGATCTTTCTCAATCTTATTGAGTGCAATTTTATACCAACCATCAAATAATTCAAAAGGATTATCTGGTAATTTATTTGGTTCTAGCGGATCATTTAATGAATAATCCGTTCTTTGGTTGTAAATACTCATAACTTAAATGCAAGATAGGTATAAAGGAATTAAAATAATAGTCATCATACTCAGATTTATGCAAAATTTTACGCATCCGCGTTTAACTTCGCAATAACTTTGTCAACCTCTTCCTCTGTTTTTTTTAATTTATCAGAACATATTGATAGTAATTTACTAGCCCTATCTACCTTTCCAGCCAGTTCATCAACATCAATTGCTTCATTTTCAATGTTATTTACAATTTCCTCTAACTCCGAAATCGCATCCTTGTAACTCGTTATTTTATTAGCCATTTTTAATTATTTTAGACTTTATAATTCCATCTTTCATTTTTACTTTTATTTCATCGCCTTCCCGTAATTTCTTACTCTTAGTAACGATACTATTCGCCTTATATACCAAAGCGTATCCACGATTCAAAACATTATCAGGATGTAAAAGCTTTAATGTTTTATTATGTATACCGATTTCATTACGCTTATTAATAAGCAATTGTTTAGGCGCAAAAATTAATCTTTGTCTTAGTAAATTTATTTTTTGATTTTCTCTTGCTACTAAAACAGCTTGCCCTTTAGCTATTTTGTTTCCAAACTCTAATAATTTACTAGAATTTCCCTTCAAAAAAGCCCTCCCCTTATGCGGTAATTCACTTTCAATTTTATTTAATTTTAATCGCTCGTATTCAACCTTTTTTTGAGTTGAATTTTTTAATAAAAAAGAAAGGTTTTTCACTGAATTTTTATTCCTTGTTACACGTTCTTTAGTAAAATAAATTAATCCCTCTCTTAATCCTTCAAAATATGATTCAAAATCAGAGAACTTACTTAGTATAAAATCAGCAGCAGCGGTTGGTGTTTTTACTTTTTGATAAGATACATGATCAATTACAGTATCATCCCTTTCATGTCCAACACCTGTAATTACAGGAAGCGGGAAGCGAGCAACAGCCTTAGCTAAATCATAATTATCAAAACCAGCTAAATCCAAAGAAGCACCACCTCCTCTAATAATAACTACGCAATCAAATTCATTTAATCTTTCGTGAATTTTAATTAAAGCACTCACAATTGACGCACCTAAAGCATCACCTTGCATTAACGACTTAAAAAGCTCTACTTTAGCTACGTATAACTTTTCGTTGTTTTCAATTTGATTCATGAAATCACCAAATCCAGCAGCAGTTTCACTTGAAATAACAGCTATGCGTTTTGGAACTAACTCTAAACTTAAAGCACGGTTTCTATCAAGTAAATTCTCTTTTACCAACTGCTCTAATATTTCCTTTTTTCGTCTCTCAAGATCTCCCAATGAATAATTAGTATCGATGTTTTTAACAACTAAACTAATTCCATATAGCGCGTGATATGAAACGCCTATACTTAACAAAACTTTCATTCCTTTTTGAAGTTTTGAATCTGTAGCAGCATAAAAATCATTGGCAATTCTTTGGTATTGATAACTCCAAATATTAGCTCTGATTCGAGCAACAATTTTCTCACCTTTTTTCTCAACCAACTCCAAATAACAATGCCCAGCTCCTGCCACTCGAAGTTCGGCAATTTCAGCTACAAGCCAAATATCTTCAATAAAGTTCATTTCAAAAACTTCTTGAATTAATCCGTTTAATTGGGAAAGTGTTACAAAATCATTTTTCATCGAATATCAAAAATATACAATTACTTTCATCAAATAAGTTATTTACTTACACTTTGTTAATTTCTCTAAGCGTATTTACTTTTCTCTACCAGTAGAATTCTGTAAATTAGAAGCTTGGTATATCAATTGATAACCAATATTTAAAATAATTCTATGACCTCGAGAAAAAAAATATATTTTTTCACTTTATTTTTCAGTTTATATACACTAGTTTCTATATCCCAACAATGTTATCAGAAGCCTAGTGGAAACAAGCGTGTAGCTAATGATTTATTTGAATCTTATGCCAATTATGCTTGTGCAATACAAGAGTATTTAATAATATATGCAGACAAGCCTAAAGACAAAAAAATAAATAGAAGGATTGCTCAATGTTACCTTCGAATGAATGGCGGAAACAAATCAAAGGCTATTAAATATCTAGAATTGTTAGTTAAAATGCCCAAAGTAGATAATGATGTTTACTTTGAACTTGGGCAAGCTTACTTATTTAATAACAACAATAGTGAAGCAATTAAATGTTTTAATAAGTACATATCTATTCAAAAACCAAGTAGTGATGAGAGAGAAATTGTAGATAAGTATATCCAATTCGCTAAAAATGCAACACAACTTCAAAAGCATCCAGTTGATGTGAAGTTTGAAAACATGGGAGAAGGTATTAATAGTGAATACAGTGATTACCTGCCTTTCACGAGAGACAATGAAGACTTTATTATTTTTTCTACCAATCGTAAAGGTACTACAGGTGGTTACGAAGATGGAGATGGTTTTACTCCTGATGTTTACTTAGCAAAATTAAAAAGAGGACGAGAAGCTTACAGTAGCCCTCGTAGTATTGGAGGAATGTTTAATACAGAGTTTAATGACGAAGTTGCGGGAGGATCTGCTGATGGATCCTACTTCTTTTTTAATTCAGATGCTGACTTCCAAATTTTAAACTTAAAATATTCATACAGAGCGCCTCGTAAAAGATCCTATCCAAGACCTTTTTCTCTTGATGGTATTAATGAAAGAAATAGTAATGAAATAGCTGCTACAATTACAAATGATGGAAATCTATTAATATTTGCATCAGATAGAAAAGGAGGATATGGGGGATATGATTTATGGATGGCTAAAAGATTACCAAATGATAAATGGGGAATTCCTGTTAATTTGGGACCAACTATAAATACTAAATATGATGAGCTTTATCCCATGTTTAATTTAAATCAAAATACAATTTACTTTTCCTCAAATGGACACTTTAGTATAGGTGGATTTGATTTATTTAAAACTAGTTTTTCAGAAGAAATTAAAACATGGACGGCTCCAGTAAACTTAGGTTATCCAATTAATACTGCTTACGATGACTATAATATCGTTTACACTAATAAAGGAAGAAATGCCTATAAATCTGCGGTTAGATTGGACTCCTATGGGATGAGTGATATTTATAGATTAACACTAGGAGATGTAATGCCTAGATACACCATTTTAATAGGAAATGTTTTTGCTGATTCACTTGTTAATATTGATGAAATAAAGGAAGAAGCAGCCATTTTAGTTACTCAAACACAAGGTGTACTAGATTCTCTACAGGTTGTTAAAGCAGATGCTTCATTGATTAATTTAACTTCAAACAAACTAGAAGCGCTACAAATAAAACAAGATTTAATTGATCCTTTTACTTTAAATGAAATTGAGGTAACGAAAAAAGGTGTTTTATATGGTAGATATAAACCAAATTCAAATACTGGTAAATTTATAATTATTCTTGATCCTGGAACATATAAAGTAAAATTAACCAATGAAGGTTTTGAAACTGCAGATATGAAAATTACAATTTTTGATAAGTCCAATTTTATTCCTGAACTAAAAAGGGAATTCTATTTAACACCTAAAGTTACCTTTTAAGAAAATACAATGAACTTACATTTAAAAAGACCAATCTGTTTTTTCGATCTTGAAACAACAGGAACTAATGTTTCTACAGATAGAATTGTAGAAATATCAATTACAAAAATATATCCCGACGGAAGAGAAGAGGAAAAAACTAAAAAAATTAATCCTACTGTTCCAATTCCAATAGAATGTTCATTGATTCATGGGATATACGAAGAGGATATTAAGGACGCTCCTACTTTTAAACAAGTTTCCAAGGGAATGTATGAGTTCATGAAAGACTGTGACTTGGCGGGATTTAACTCTAACAGATTTGACATACCATTACTTTTAGAAGAATTTTATAGAGTGGATATCGACTTAGATATTTCAAATATTAATCTTGTTGATGTTCAAAATATTTTCCATCAAATGGAGCAGCGTACGCTTGTTGCTGCTTATAAATTTTACTGTGGAAAGGATTTAATTAATGCGCATAGTGCCTCTGCTGATACAATAGCAACTTATGAAGTACTAAAATCAATGTTGGATAAGTACGAGAAAACTGAATTTACAGACAAAGAAGGTAATACCACAGTTCCAGTTGTTAACGACATGGACGCGCTAGGGCAGTTCTCTAGAAGAAGTAACAATGTTGATTTAATTGGAAGATTTGTTTTTAACGCTGATAAGGTTGAATGCTTCAATTTTGGAAAGCACAAAGGGAAACCAGTTCAGCAAGTACTTACAGAAGAACCTTCTTATTATGCTTGGATGATGAAAGGTGATTTTCCAGGGGAAACAAAAAAAATACTAGAAAACATCAAATTAAATCTGTTGCAAAAGAAATTCGTAGAGTAATGAAAATAATTTGCATCGGAAGGAATTTCTCGGAACACGCTAAAGAACTTGGTAACGAAACACCAAGTGATCCCGTTGTGTTTTGTAAACCAGATACTGCCCTACTAAGGAATAACGATCCGTTTTTTATTCCTGATTTTAGCAATGATATTCATCATGAAGTTGAGTTGGTTATTAAGATCAATAGAGTTGGGAAAAATATTCAACCAAAGTTCGCATCAAAATATTACGATGAAATTGGTTTAGGTATAGATTTTACGGCAAGAGATTTACAAAGTAAACTTAGGGCAAATGGATTGCCATGGGAGATCTCTAAGGCCTTTGATAGTTCTGCAGTGATTTCTAAAAAGTTCATCAACAAATCAGTACTTGGAGACCTATCTAATTTAGATTTTTCTTTAACAATTGATGATCAATTGGTTCAAAAAGGAAGTACAAATGAAATGGTATTTTCATTTGAAGATTTAATATGCTTTGTTTCTAAATTTTTCACTTTAAAAATAGGTGACTTAATTTATACAGGTACTCCTTCGGGAGTTGCACCTGTTAAAATTAACGATCGTTTAAAGGGATTTATTCAGGAACAGCAAATGTTTGATTTTAAAGTAAAGTAATGAAACGAGTAGTTGTTGGTTTAAGTGGCGGAGTAGATTCCAGTGTTGCTGCATATCTTTTAAAAGAGCAAGGATATGAAGTTATTGGACTGTTTATGAAAAACTGGCATGATGCATCAGTTACTTTAGAAGCTGAATGTCCTTGGATTGAAGATAGCACGGATGCGTTATTAGTTGCTGAGAAATTAGGTATACCGTTTCAAGTTATAGATTTCTCAGAAGTTTACAAGGAAAAAATTGTGGATTACATGTTCTCTGAATATGAAAAAGGACGAACACCAAATCCTGATGTGCTTTGTAATAGAGAAATAAAGTTTGATGTTTTTTTGGATAAATGCTTAGAATTAGGTGCTGATTATGTGGCTACGGGACATTATTGTCAGAAAGGAGTAATTGAAAAGGATGGGCAAACAATTTATCAATTATTAGCAGGTGCAGACGGAAACAAAGATCAAAGCTATTTTTTATGTCAATTGAGTCAGGCGCAACTTTCCAAAGCCCTCTTCCCTATCGGTCATTTGGAAAAACCGGAAGTTAGAAAAATTGCTGAATCGCAAGGTTTAGTTACTGCCAACAAAAAAGACTCTCAAGGTTTATGTTTTATAGGAAAGGTTCATTTACCTGACTTTTTACAGCAAAAATTAAAACCTAAAGAAGGTGTTATTATAGAGATTGAAAAGAATGCTTTAATTTTTAATAAAAAAGCAGAATCTACTTTAGAAGGTTTAACCAAACCTCAAAAATTTAAAGTTGAAGATGGTAAAGTTGTTGGTAAACATACAGGTGCGCACTACTTTACAGTTGGTCAACGAAAAGGACTTGGTGTTGGTGGTAAAATCGAACCATTGTTTGTTATTCAAACTGATGTAAGTGAAAATATAGTTTATACGGGACAAGGTCATGATCACCCTGGTTTAAACCGAAAGGGATTATTTATTGATAACGATGAAATTCATTGGACTCGCGAAGATTTAAAAATGATACCTGGTGAAGAAAGGATCTACTTAACCAGAATAAGATATCGGCAAAAGCTTAATCCCGCTACGCTATATATGAAGGAAGAAGGATTGTACATCGTTTTTGATGAAAGTCAAAGGGGAATTGCTGCTGGTCAATTTGCCGCTTGGTATGACGGCACAGAGTCTATTGGTTCTGGGGTTATTTCGGGATAAAGCATGATTGTTTTTTATCGCTAAGTACAACCAAATAAACATTAAAAATAACTTTGTACTTGCTGTATTTTTTGATTTCTAATCAAAAAAGTAAATTATTCGTTTTACCAATCGATATTTTAATAGAAAACTACAAATTTTAGTAGTCGTGTATTTAAACGTTTAAATCTACGACTACAGTTTAATTTTTAATTTATTTTATTCATATTTACTAGATGAAAAAAACTTTAGCAGAAGTTAATTTCACTAGTAGAGAACAGAGAGATAATTAATACAGTTGCACTTTGAAGTAATAGTATTTGCAATATTGTTATTCCATTTATAAACATTAAAAGGAAATAATTAATGAAAATTTATTGTTCTAAAAATAATTTTAATATGATAAAAATTCAATTAGATTTGTGACTCCTAATTAGGATATAATTGTACTTGTACAGTTTATTTAAATAAACTGTAACAGAGTTACAGTTACAC
>MDTF01000234.1_pt1 | contig 19273 bp, 17 predicted proteins | sample 811191 | NCBI WGS metagenome assembly MDTF01 (sample SAMN05326649, study PRJNA326480) | marine metagenome | isolation source: seawater | place: Southern Ocean | collected 2011 | reverse complement strand
GTTTTTGATTTTATAGTTGGAGTCTACGATATTTATCAGCAGGATTCGTTAGTCAGTTTTCAGGGGAAGGCTCGGGTGGTATCAGTAAATTATCCGGTTAAGTATTTATGGTGGGTCTGGCAAGAGTTCTTGCCTATAGATATAATGCGAGATGAGTTCTGGAATTTTTGAAATGGAAAATTTTATGTAAGGTTTGTATCATAGGGATACTGCATACGGCTCTAAACCGACTATGAGAGTCAGAGCGAGTTGCATTAAAAAATTTATATATTTATATACAAAGTTGTAGGCAAATTAGGAATTAAATTAAGGACGATGAAATGAAATGCGTTAGCGATTTTTGTAAGTTCGTTGGATTAGCTTTATTAATGACTGTCGTAGCCTCGGTGGCTGACGATAAAGGAGTGGAAGCTATCGACACTAAAGAGAACTTGTCGATAGTAAACATGACAGATTACGCGATAAAACTTTCCTTAATCGAAGGGCATCTGTGGATAGCTAATGAACTAGTAGTTCGAGGTCATTTAGCATTGGGGAGCAAACATTCTAAGCACCCAGCTCAAGAGGTTTACAAGGAACTAGCGCCTCTCTTTGGAAAAATTAATTCAACAGGTTTTGCTGACGAACTTCACCGTATGGCTATGCATCTGCAAAACGAAGAAATTGATAATTTTCAATCTGTGTATTTAGAAGTCGTCTCTGCGATTAAAGCAATTTATCCACTGATGTCGTTGACCGTAGCCCAAGAGTTTGAAATTAGCGTTGGTTTACTTGAGCAGGCGCGCATTGAATATGCGGTCGGTGTCCTGGACGGTGCTATAGTAGATCTTCAGGAGTATCAGGATGCTCGGGGTTTTACTCATGTCGCTGAAGAAAGAATCCGCTTGCTCGAGGGTAAGACACGGTCACAACTAGCGCAGAGGGAGCTTCATGATTTGAAGGCTTATTTTGCTAACGCTTATCTTCTTTGGCCGAGTTTAATAGGAAATGTTGCGATAACTTCGCAGTCAGACCCTCTATCAGATCTAATAGTTAGGCTTAAAGAAGTACAAATCTCCTATTCGCGTTAACTCTTTGGTCAAATTAAATATAACTTGGATTTATCAGGATCGATTTAGACTATTAAAGCGCGGCTCTGCATGTAGCAAAAGAGTCGGAAGTGCGCAAATAATTACGTAAATTAGGGAGCTACAGAACACTTGAGGGCATCTGCGGTTCCCCTGATGCGATTAGTTTTTTAGGTTATTGTACACTGTCGACTCAAAGTCTTTCAGCATGTCCACAGCGTGGGTGTCGTAAAAGGGCAGCACCTGAGTCCCGATTACTGCGCAAAGATCGTTTTCGCGGTCTATCCAAAAGTAGCTATTAAACAAACCCGCCCAAGATGCAGAGCCTTTAGGACGGCCAGATTTTGTTTGTGCCTGGTGCAGTAAGAACCCCAAACCCCATTTTGCTGCTTGGCCAAAGCCCATATCGAAGTCGTTACTTAGAGCCGGTATTTGCGTTGGTCCAGGAGTGACCTCTAAATCACTGATGTGATTTTCAAACATCATATCAACAGTATAGGTCTCCAAAATCTTTGCGCCATCTAACGTGCCTTGATTCAACAGTGCGCGCATAAACCTAAGGTAGTCGCTAATGGTTGAGCTTAATCCACCGCCGCCGGATACGGGTTCGCCAAGGTGTGGAATGACTGCCAGACCAGCTTCAGTTCTGGCATGAATTGCGGCGCGTCGAGCTTCTTTTTCCTCTGGTACTTTGTAAAAGCTGTCGTGCATACGCAGTGGGGCAAAAATGTGGTCCTGAAAATATACGTCTAAGCTCTTGCCGCTTATGGTTTCTACAATGACTCCTGCCCAGTCAATGCCGATACCGTATTCCCAGCGCTCACCAGGCGTGAAGCCAAGGGGCGCCATCATGCCGTTGCCGCCCTCAGCAAAGAGGCTATCTATTTGCTCACTGGCCACGCTCTGCAAACCATTTGCATTCCATATCTCGTATACATAACCGGAGGTGTGGGTAAGTAGTTGCCTAGTAGTAGGGCTGCTTTTAGGAGAACTGAGATCAGGTTTGCCGTCATCATCAAAGCCATCTAAAACTTTAAGATGCTCTAAATCAGGCAGGTACGCGGTAATCGGGGTGTCTAGATCAATGAGTCCTTGCTCAACCAATTGCAGGGTAGCCACCGTAGTGATTGCCTTGGTCATTGAGGCAATGGCGAAGATAGTGTCTGTGGTCATCGCCTGAGAATTATCAAGGCTGCGCAGGCCTGCCGCTCCGATATACAAAGTGCCTTCAGCGTTAGCAACGCCAGCTACTGCGCAAGGTAGATTGCCACTATTAATATGTTTTTCCAGAATCCCAGTAATATTTTCCATTTTTGTACCTTCTTTATCATTTGATCAAAACTTCGAGTGCGTGATCCAAGTGTCCGCCCTAGCCCAGCTTGAACTAAGGGCTTTAACGACTGTTTCGTCAGTTCTATCTTGAGCAATAATCGATTGATTTAGACCAAGTAGTGACCAACCGTTGTTGGGGTGGTCTTTTAGCTCATCCCGGTAGGTTTTTTCAGCTGCGGTGTATTGATGATCTTTTAACAATGCTGCTCCAAGCCAGTGTCTTGCCGAAAATGGGAGGGGTTCTGGTTCGTCATAACCCAGGTTGTCTTCTAGTTGAACCGCTGACTCGAATTCCTTTATAGCCTCTTTATAATTTCCTAAATCCACTAGTATTTCTCCGGCTAAAATATGAGCTAATGTGCCCACCACATTTTTTGCTGAGTGAAACCGTACTTTTGCCTCAGTATTTTTCGAAAAAATTAGCAAGTCTTCGCTGATATTCTTTGCTGTGTCGATGTTACCTGCTTTCAGGTTGGCGTAGCCTTGAGCAAAGTCGTAAATGCCAGAAGATGCCTCTTTCTTCGGGCGTCGTTTGTTTTCTAGTACTTCATCAAAGCGACCAAAGCGGATAAGAGTAAGTACTTCGAACAGCGAATCGTTTGTTAGTTTTCGGTAATCTTTTCCAGCTTGGGTAGCGACAGCGCCTTGGCCATCGAAAGAGGCCGCAAATAGCAGCATATGTAAATTATGCGTTGGACCATAAGAGAAGCCCCTATTTTGTGCGGCTTTAAGATCAGCATGGTAGGCCTTAGTGTTGGCTCTCACTGATTTCCCCCACAGACCTAATTCGTTCCAAGTGTGTGATGGCATGTGTTGAATATGACTTGCGAGGGGTACTGCTGCGGCTAGGTGTTCTGTGCAGGGCAGCGCCAAACCTGGATCTTGGCTAGACTCGGTCGCGTGAATGTAAAGATGGCAAGCGCCGGGATGCTTGATATCGTCGTTCAATACTCCGCTGAGTACGTGGTGTAACTTTTGTAGACTAGGTGAGGCAAGATCTCGATAGCCCCTTCTATCTTCTAGTAGAAAAAGAGATACGCCATATACGGCTGCTACATTGTGATTATCTGGGTAAGTACGATAGACCTTTGCCATTTCATCGGCAAAAGCTTGGTCTACAACCCTCCTGTTATCTGGATCATAGTCTTTAGGGTAGCGTACCTGCGCCGCCTGAATAAGCGCTCTTTCTATGGGGCTAGCCTTCGTTTCACTAAGGGTCAGCGCCTGGTTAATTGCGACATGAGCCCGGCTCGCTTTTTCCTTGTTTGTGCCCCCGTTTAAGAATGAGCCCAAGGCAAAAGCTTCTCCCCAAAAACACATGGCGCAACTAGGATCAATTCGCCGAGCTTGGGCCATAGAGCGTGCGGACTCAGGCATATTATAAGCCCAGCGAAGTTGCATTCCTTGCGTGAAATAATTTTGCGCATTCTCACTTTGAGTTGATACCTCCCATCTATAATCGCCGAGAGCTTCTGGAATAAAATCTATTGGCGCTTCTAGGCCATTGATATTCACAGCCATGCCTGAGTGAGCGGCAAATGCTTTAGCACCGCTAAAGAAGCAAAGTATAAGTATAAGAGTAAGAGTAAGAGTTATTTGAAGAGTTTTGTGGCTTTTTGGCAAACTTAGGTTAAGCATGATTCCTCTTTAGCGGTAAGTTTTTGGGCTCTGGTTTCTTGATTTAGTGAGACGTCGATTAGATTGAGGGTATATAGACTTCAATGCTGTGTCGAACTCCCTTGAGGAGCATATGAAAGCCAGTTTTTTAGAGCAGTTAAACCGTTCCTCGATGCAATTGTTGTGATTTAAGGGTCGCTCTTTTTTGCTTTTGCCATTAACCGCTCTGGCTGACTGCGCTAGGGTTCAGTGACAATGATCTCTTCTGATCCTGCTAGCATTTGAAAAGTCATTAGATCTTTAGTCAAAATTACATCGCTAGAGATACCCCTTTCGAATATTTTTTCTATCAGCGGCATAGTGGGTACGGGAACCATGTGGTAAAAAGCCAGTTGCTTAATGCCGGCTTTTTTACTTTGCGCTTCAAGATTAGTGGAGTGCGCATGGTAGTCGTGCACATCGCTGACTATGGTCGCTGTTCTATCGTTTCCAGACGCTTTGATTGCCGCTATGACGGCGGCTAGTGCGGGCTCCGAGAGCGCATCATGGAGCAGCAGGTCAGCGTCTTTGGCCGCTATAAACAATGAGTCAGTGGAAACTGTATCGCCGCTGATGACTACCGAACGATCTTTGTAATCCACGCGATATCCCATAGCTGGATCGATTGGCGCGTGATCTACAAGAAATGCGGTGATCTTAATATTGGCGTCCTGAAATGCTATGCCAGGCGTTATTGTTATTGGATTCATAGCTGCTGTTGCTGCAGGTAAAAGATCTGCGCCGTGGTGAGCGGTTCTGTAAGTTTTGTCCAATTGGTAGGCCATGTTAAATCCACCGATTACAGTTTCCACGCCTTGGGGTCCATAAACGTTGAGTTTGCTGTCGCGACCTTGAATCCAGGAATTCATGTTCACCGAGGGCACATCGGCGATATGGTCCGAGTGAAAGTGGGTCAAGAAAATACCAGTTAGTCGGTCTGTAGGCAGCCGCGCTTCGGCTATTCTGAAAGACGCGCGGTCGCCTATATCGAACAAAAAGAAATGCTCTGGCGTGACTACAGCTATGCAGGCTTGGGCGCGGTCTGGATCTTTACCCAGAGGGGAGGCGCTGCCACAAACGATAACATTGAGTCCCTCTGGGTCGATTGCTTGCTTGCTCATGCCCAACGTTGCAAGTCGGTCAATTAAAAAATCTTGGCCGCTTGCTGTGTTGTAGAGTGCGGCTCCGGCAATAATAGTCAGTAGCACGGGTGTGCCAATAAATACCGCTAGTTTTTTCATTTTTGGGGTCTCATATGGTTTGTTGCGTTTCTAAATGTTTGAGGATCTAAGGGCGATTTCATGTTCTACGAGCCAAATTCTGTCCTGACCCCAGCATGAAAAACTGCCTTCTTTGCTGCCGCCTGAGACCCTGAAACTCGGAACACCCCATAATCCGGCACAGAGCATCGTCTGTAGGTTTTCCTCAAGCATGTTCTGCCAATCGCATTTTGCTGCCTCTACATGCAGCTCGTGCCAATCTAGGCCGGCATTTTCAACTACAGTTCTTAGTCCGTCCTCAGAATCTATATCAATGCCCTGGGCAAAGCAGGCGGCCAGATATTCGCCGATAAATTCCAAACCGTGATCCAAATTAAGTGCACCCGGATAAAGGGCAAAAGCGCGTTTAACCGGTTCGCCAAATGGATCTACAAAGTTGCCAAAGGCTATGTTTTTCGCCCGAGCTTCACGCGCGCAGTCCATAATAATGTATTGCTGCTTTGCTCGTGGCGCTGGGATGCCGCGCATGAGCATGGGCATAACCGGGCGAAGTGTCAGCTGCACGCCACTACGTCGAATAAGATCTGCCACTTGCTGATGGCCAATTGCGGTGTAAGGACTGCGTAGTGAGGGGAAGTACTCTAGCGTCACGTTGCTTGCACTGTTAGCGGCGACTTTAAGCACTTGCGCTGCCATAAGCTGATGGGTTGCATCTGCGTTGTCGGTTTGATTTGTTGCAAAGCCTTCCTCGGATATTCGGGCGCGCAGCAGGCTAATTCTATCTACTCCCCAAAACCATTCCCCTTCAAAATAAAATGCGCCGCCTCGGTAGTGGCCGAGTTTCTTTAACAGTTCATTATTTTGTTTCAATACTGTTGCGGTGCTTTTATAGCCGTCTCTGGGGAGTTCCAGATTATTGCCTTGCCAAAGGTTCCTGCCGATTGCTTTCGCCTGTTCAGCAAAGTCGGGCGTGTCCACAAAAGGCGCAAGTAGATTGTTGGCGATTTCAGTCTGTTCACTACTTGGAAGACTAAGCTTTTTATTGGTCTCGGAAATTTGCGGAATCGGCAGCGCTTCTCCATAGAACGGCGCAATGGTTTTTGCGTCGTTATAGGCCCAAAGCGCGAAGCGCTCTGCGTCACCTTGGTAGGCTTGGTCGTGGTTGCTAACTAAATGGGTGCGCAGGGGTAATTCATAATCTGCCTCAAACGATTGCAAATGCTGAACCATAAGAAAACTGTACGGGTCGTCTACTTGATGAAAGTAATGTAACTCGCTGGGTTGGCCGCTGATTTTTCTCATTAGGCGCGCGCCGTTGCGCTTGAATTGCAAAAAGCCGTTGGATGCCATGACACCCATGCCTAAAGATCGTATTCGAGTTTCTAGTCTCATAGTTGGTCTCTAAAGCTTCAGTTTACATTGGTGGTCGCACCAGTTCCTTGGTTGGCGGTCGGATTGTTTGTGGATCAGTACCCGAATAGTGCAGTCGCTGCGTGCACTGCACTATAATACCATGCCGCTTTAGCGAAATAAAAGCGTCTCGCAGCCAGTGCCGGAGAATATTTCATCTATTTGTGTGCGGCTATCAGCGTCTAAGTTTTGATATTCCTGGTTAATGGCGGCCAAACATTTACCCTGGTAAACAAAGGTAGGTTGGACCCAGCGTTGACCATCAATCGTGGTTTCCATTTCGCTTGCACCTTTCTGTAGCGCTTCCGCATTGGCCAGTAAGGCGGGCGCATAGACTCTACCGATTTCTCTCAGTAGCGGACCGAGATTCACTTTCACGTCGGCGACGTTCATCCAGTCGTTGGCTTTTGCGGCGTTACCGCTAAGGTCATCCACAATATCTGTCCAGGCATGCACGCGAGGGGCCTGCTCCATACAAATTTGCGCAGGTGTGGGGTCAAACTTAGCTAGCTGTGTCAATTGCGCGTATAGCCCAAAGTCGGCAGATGATGGACGTTGCCCTAAGACGAAGGTCTGCTTTTTAATGAGATCGTCTAGAATAGATAGGAAACGTTTGTAGCTGTTTTCAATAACCTCCGCTGTGATATCGTTAGAACCGACTACGTATAGTCGAGATATTTGTCGGTCGGCAATGTGGTCTGTCATTGCAACTAGTTTTTCTTCTGAGCTTTGTATGCCACTCCATCGAGGCAGTATGGTGCCGGCCATTTTAATGTCTGCGTCGAAATGCCAGCGGTAGTGGAACATGGCTTTGGTTAGCCATTCATCGCCGTAGTCTTCGATTAAATAATTTAGAAAAGCCAGTACCGGGTTGCTGGGTATCGCCTGACGGCCTTGGTAGTCGTTTTCAAAACGTCTGATCAGTGGTGTTGAATCTACTACGGCTTCTATCTCGCCGTTGGCATTGGGCAAATAGAATGTGGGCAATAAATCCACCTTTGCGGAGGGCATGCCCAGGGACGCTGCCTGATCGCCGATTAGTAGTTGATAAGGAATATGGCGATAGCGCAGATAGGCGAGCATTTTTCTGGTGTAGGGAGATCCGGGCACGCCCTTAAATTTGAGTGGTGCGGTATTCATAATGATTCTCTCTTGTTTAGCTTTTCGCCGATTTATGGGCGGTAATTTGCAAGCGATTAGTATTTCAGGAGTTGCTTGTGGATAAAAGCGGGAGCAGAACGGTTTACCCAGATCTGCTAGATACCCACCAAACAATGGTTAGATCTTCCCATGCCACATAATGGATGTCATTATTAGTTAGCTCGATTTTTTCTGATAAGAGTGTGCGATAAATTGGAGAGCGGATGCAGAGGTTTTTTAAGATTTCTTTGGTCACAGTGGCGGTCTTAGGTCTATTGGCTTTTAGCGCATGGCAGAATCGAATCAATTTGTTGGTTTGGGGTGCGCCTATCTTAGCCGAAACCCTAGACCCTATTGGCCCTAATGTACCCACTCAGTGGACGCTTGGGCCAGATCTTGCGGAATTGCCAGCATGGCAGCGGCCACCCAATGTAATTTTAATATTGGCCGACGACATGGGCTTTAACGATGTATCACTGTACAACGGCGGCGCTGGTGATGGTTCTGTCATGACGCCGAATATAGACGCGCTGGCCGAGCAGGGTGTTTCTTTCACCAATGGTTATGCCGCTAACGCAGTTTGCGCGCCCTCACGGGCGAGTTTGCTCACAGGGCGATATTCAACGCGTTTTGGTTTTGAGTTCACTCCTGTATTTAAGTTAGGACCAAAAATTTTCCAGTGGATGGAGGACTTAGAACCCAAGCCGCTGCCTAGCTTCATCGATACAGTGGGAGCCGATGCTCTGCCTGAAATGACTGAGCTGGGCATGCCCAGTTCGGAGATCACTATTGCCGAAACACTGCAAGAAGCCGGTTATTACACTGCGCATATTGGTAAATGGCATTTAGGCAATAAAGTGGGTATGCGTCCTCGAGATCAAGGCTTTGATGATTCTCTTTACATGGCAGGTACCTTGTATCAGCAGTGGGACCACCCGAATGTGGTCAGCGCTAAACGGCCTGAAGATGGTATTGACCGAATGGTCACTGCTACTGCGAGATACCGAGCTAACTTCAATGACGGCGAATATTTTCAACCCGACGGCTATTTAACAGACTACTACGCCAGAGAAGCGGTAAAGGTCATTGAAAATAATCGCAACCGCCCGTTCTTTTTGTACCTGGCTCAGTGGGGCGTGCATAACCCTTTGCAGGCTACCGCGGAAGACTACGCCGCTTTTGATCACATTGAAGATCATCACCTGCGTGTTTACGCGGGCATGATTCGTGCGCTGGATCGCAGTGTGGGCGAAGTGACAAAGGCCTTGGAGCGCAATGGCTTGGCTGAGAATACGCTGATTATCTTTACCAGCGACAACGGCGCCGCCGGGTACATTGGCTTGCCGGATGTAAACAAACCCTTCCGTGGGTGGAAGCTCACGCATTTTGAGGGTGGCACCCATGTACCTTTCATGGCCAAGTGGCCCGCACAAATTCGGCCTGGCGCTGTTTTATCAGATCCCATTCACCATGTGGATATATTTCATACCTTGGCAGCAGCAGCTAACGCGGAAATACCCAGTGACCGCAAATTAGACGGCGTGGATCTAGTCCCATACGTTAGAGGAGAAAAAGATGAGCCGCCGCATCAAACACTGTTTTGGCGTGAAGGACACCAGCAAAGTGTACTGCACAACGGATGGAAATTGATTCGAGCTAATCAAACGGATAAAGGCCCTAATGCACCACAACAGAAATGGTTATTCCACTTGTCTGAAGATCCCACTGAGCAAACTAATTTGGTGACATCCGAAACAGGTAAACTTTCCGAGTTAGAGAGCTTGTTGGAAGTGCACAATGCCGAGCAGGCTGCCCCTGCATGGCCTAGCGTTTTCGACGGACCTCAGAGAATCGATAAAACTGGAATTGAACCTTATGCTGATGACGATGAGTATATTTATTGGCCAAATTAAAGAATTTGGTGGCGCGTAATAGCTTGGGCGCAGACCAGCTATAATAAGTTGTTGGATATTTTGGAGAGTACAAAATGGAAGTTAGAAACAGTGTTTATCCAAGCGAGGAGCAAATGCATGGTTTTTTGCAGCCTGGACCTGAAGGCCCAATCTACATGGTCAACCTGCTTAAGTTTAAAGACCTAGCGGCGTATGAAGACGGGCGCGAAACCCAGCTCTCGGGTAAAGAAGCTTATCAATTGTATGGCGCTGGGGTGTCCCAGCTTTTGAAAGAGTTTGGTGGTGGCGTGGTCTTCTCTGGCGAAGTCAACCGGTTGATGCTGGGCGAAGTGGAGGACCTTTGGGATGAAGTGGCCATTGCTATGTACCCTTCCCGTAAGGCAATGCTTAAAATGATGATGAGTCCGACCATGCAGGAAATTGGGCAGCATAGGGCGGCAGGTCTGCAGGGCCAACTAAATATTGAAACAACAACAATGGACTTCAGCGGCCTAAAGCAGGCTTAATCACGTTTTTTGATTAGTAGCTGAATATGAGTGATAACACCGATGCTGGCTTAACAAGCGCCGAAAGCGAAACCCATTATGGTCTTCCAAATGCTTGGTTTGTTTGTGCAGATGAGGCTCCGGACGAAGAGTTTTACCAAACGCCCAGAATGGTGGCGCATATCGATGAGGCTACGTTAATGGCACTCACCGAATTTTATCGCTCATTCATTCCCGCCCAAAGTGATGTTCTCGATCTTATGTCGTCTTGGATCTCTCACTTGCCTGATGATTTGCCACTAGGCCGGGTGGCTGGTTCAGGTATGAATGCAGATGAATTGGCGGCTAACGCCCAACTCACTGAATGGTCAGTGCAAAACTTAAACGAACAACCGACTTTGTCCTATGCCAGCGCTAGCTTTGATAGGGTTCTGATAGTGGTTTCTATTCAATATTTACGTCGGCCCATAGATGTGTTGTTGTCAGTATATAATTCCATGCGAGAGGGCGCTGAAATTGCCATTGCGATGTCACATAGATTATTTCCCACCAAGGCCATTGCCGCTTTTCAAAGTCTCTCGGCAGAGGATCGAGTGAATCTTGTGCGCTACTATTTGGACAAAGCCGGGTTTCAAGAAATAGAACAGATCGACTGCTCACCGGCTAACGCTGATCCGCTTTGGATCGTGACAGGAAAGAAATAGCGCCGACACTCAGGACTTTTGTTCAATCGTCACAACCTACTTTGAGAATAGTTTATGTTAGAGATTGTCCCCCCAGCTTTGCGAGATGTCCGAATTCGCAGTGAATGTATAGCTGCTAATGGTTTGCAGTTTGAGGTAGATATGTGCGGCGCTGGTCAGCGTTTAGCTTTGTGCTTGCATGGTTTTCCCGAACACAGTTTTTCCTGGCGTTTTCAGTTACCAATGCTGGCAGAATTAGGTTTCAACGCTTGGGCGCCAAACCTTCGTGGCTATGGCAACACCACTCGACCTGAAGGTATGCAAGCCTACCGTATGGACGAATTGATTGAAGATGTGGCTGGGCTTATTGAAGCTAGTGGCTGCGAGGAAACTGTGCTTATCGCCCATGATTGGGGGGCTGTGATTGCTTGGCAATTTGCCCTGCGTAAGCGGTTACCACTCGCAAAATTGATTATATGTAACGTGCCGCACCCTCAGGCTATGTCCGATGCATTTGGCTGGGAACAATTGAAAAAGAGTTGGTATGTGCTGTTTTTCCAAATTCCCAAGCTGCCGGAAAAATTATTAGGTAAAGACGGTGCTGCCGCTATCGGCAAGATGATGCGTGATACGGCGATAGATAAGAGCAGGTTTCCTAAAGAAGTTGGGGAAGTTTATCGACGTAATGCAGCAGCGCCTGGCGCGTTAACAGCTATGCTTAATTACTACCGAGGGTTATTAAGATCGGGTAAAAACAGCGGTAATGTAAGTCCAAAAACACCTATTGATGTTCCTACGCTAATGGTTTGGGGGGAGGAGGACGTAGCATTATCAAAGTCTACGACGCTGACTACCCACAAATATGTGACCAACTTTACTGTTCGTTACTTAAAGGGTGTATCTCATTGGGTGCAGCAAGAACAACCTGAAGCGGTGAACGCCATGATTTCTGCATTTCTGGCGGACCAGCAAGTGCCCGAGTACGCTAAAAACTAGGTTTGGCTGGCAGCTCCATTGCTCCCTGACGAGCTGTTGTTCGGCTGTTGATAAGGAACGCTAAAGGTGGGGTTCGGATGAGATGTTATGAAACGCTTGGGAAAATATTCGGACTACCTGTGTGGAAGCTATGAGCGCGGCCGAACATGTAACAGATTCATTAAGCCGGATTGCCGAAATGGATATTGACGTTACCCAAGCCGTTTACGGTGAATATTTTGCTCGGTGTCCTGCGGCCGGTATATTGATGGGTTATTCCGATCCGCATATGCAAGGACGAATGTTGGAACAAACCTTTGCTCTAATTATGGATCCTTCTTTGCAGGGCGAAGACCAATATTTTCGCTGGGAGATTGGTAATCACTTGATGGGTTACGGCGTAAACAAAAATATGTACTTAGACTATTTAGAGTCGATCCGCGATTGCGTGAAAATCGCGCTTGAAGAAGAATGGGAGCCGATGCATGAAAGCGGCTGGCAGCTGCGTATTCAGTCGTTGCTGGATGAACTGATGCTTCTTGACTAGAGCGCTAAAAAGTTGAATGGCTCGAGAGCTGATTAAGGTAGTTTAAAGGGTCAGCCAAATCCCTTAAAATAGACCGTTTTTTCTCCTGACAGAGCCCATTGAAGTTAGACAAATGATTGATACAACTCAATTTTTTGTGATTCTCAAGTTTTTTCCGGACAGCGCTGTTTATTTGGTGTTAACGGGGAGCGGATTGATGTAAGTTTTCGAAGAGTTTTCTTAGAGAGAGAGTAATGAACAGACTTATAGCCTTTGTGGGTGTCTTAGCTGTAGTCGTCGTGGGGTATGTGGCGGTAAATAATGAGACGGCGAACACAGACAATCAAGATCGTACACAAATAAGTGAGTTGTCATCAGCCGTTGAACCTACTTTAGGGTTCATTGATGACGCAAGAATAAAGAATGCAGAATCCGAGCCAGGCAACTGGTTGTCTTTTGGACGCACTTACGAAGAGCAGCGGCATTCCCCTTTGACTCAGATAAATCGTGAGTCCGTAGATGGACTTGGTTTGGCTTGGTATAAAGATATGGGTACCAATCGAGCGCAGGAAGCCACACCGATTGTGGTGGACGGCATTATGTTTTTTACCAGTTCTTGGAGCCGTGTCTACGCTATTGATGCCAGGACCGGTGAAGAGTTGTGGATGTACGATCCGAAAGTTCCCGGTGAAGTTGCGCGTAAAGCCTGCTGTGACGTGGTTAATCGCGGTGTGGCAGTGTACAAGGGTCGCGTCTATGTAGGTAGCCTTGACGGTCGTTTGATCGCTCTTGATGCAGCCACTGGCCAAGAAGTTTGGGAAGTGGACACCATCATTGACCGTACCCGCTTTTATACCGTTACAGGCGCACCTCGTGTAGCTAACGGCAAAGTCTTTATTGGTAATGGAGGCGCTGAATTTGGCGTGCGTGGTTACGTAACTGCATACGACGCGGAAACAGGCGAGCAAATGTGGCGCTTTTATACAGTACCTGGTGACCCATCGTTACCGTTTGAACACCCAGAAATGGAAGTTGCTGCGAAGACCTGGAAGGGTGGCAATTGGTGGGAGTTTGGGGGTGGCGGCACCGTTTGGAACTCCATCGTATACGATCCCGATTTCAACAGCCTTTATATCGGCGTGGGCAACGGGTCGCCTTGGACGCGGATTATTCGCTCCCCCGGTGGTGGAGATAATCTATTCCTATCTTCAATTGTCGCGCTGGACGCTGATACCGGCAAGATGAAGTGGTATTACCAGACCACCCCGGGCGATAACTGGGACTACACAGCAGTGCAGGATATTGCACTGGCCGATATGGAAGTAGACGGCGAAATGCGCAAGGTTTTGCTGCAAGCGCCTAAGAACGGATTCTTTTATGTTATAGATCGCAGCGACGGCGAGTTACTGCGAGCGAATCCTTACGCCACGGTTAATTGGGCTTCTCACGTTGATATGGAAACAGGACGCCCGGTCGAAAATCCAGATATGGACTACACCGAAAAAGCTAAGTGGGTACTACCCGGGCCTTTAGGCGCTCACAACTGGCAGGCGATGTCAGTGGACGTGGACGCTGGTGTTGTTTATATCCCAGCTCAGGATAATCCATTGATTTATGGTGTATCTGAGCAGCTGAAGAAAACTGGTGTTCTCAAGCACGAGCCTGGACGTTGGAATACAGGTATTGAGTTTGGTCGTGTGACTAAAATGTTTGTTGATAACATTGCCGACCAGCCCACACCCAAGGGTTACCTGAAAGCCTTTGACCCGCTTACGGGCAAAGACAAGTGGTCGGTAGAAATTCCTCACTACTGGAACGGAGGTGTATTGTCCTCAGCAGGTGGTCTAGTCTTCCAAGGGGATGCTCTGGGTATGCTAAAAGCTTATGATAAAGATACAGGTGAAGTGCTCTGGGAGTTTAATACTTATACCTCAATGCTTGCGCCACCCATTACCTTTGAGCTGGACGGAATTCAATATCTGTCTATCTTAACCGGTAGCGGTGGTGGTGATTTGTTTGGCGGCGAGCCCTTGCCTCCAGTCGCTGAACACGCGTCATTGACCTACAACAACTACGGACGTTTGTTGGTATTCAGCTTGGGTGGTAAGGAATCAATTCCTGTGCCTTCAGTGCGTGACCGCAGCATTCCTGCGCAAGTTGTTAATGCTTCGGTAACAGATATTGCTGCTGGTGAAATTGTTTACAACGAAGTCTGTGCTGTTTGTCATGGTTTGGCAGCGCGCTCTGGAGGGTCTATTCCAGATATGCGTCGTATGAGCGAAGGTACCCACGAGATATTTAATGAGATTGTGCTTGAAGGACTATTGTCGGCACGTGGCATGGCTGGATTTAGTGACACCATTACCGAGGAAGATTCTACTCAGGTTCACGCGTACGTTAGAGCACGCGCTGAGCAAGATAGACTCTATGCAGCAGGGGAGGTTGAGCTACCTCAACTGACATGGCTGGTCAACTAGGCAGTTTGCAGAACGGTTAATCCGATTTTGGTTTTTGCCTAGCTGGTTATTTAATTAAGAGCCGTAAATCTTTAAAGGATTTGCGGTTTTTTTTTGTCTCTGCTAAAAAGCTCTCTGTTAGAAACTGGTCAGTTTAGCGATGGAATTGCTCAGCAGATTGGGGATTTAAAAAATGCAGGAGCGGTTTGAGTCCTGAAGGTCGTAGCCCAGATGCCTCTGCCTCTGCTTGTTTGCTTTGGGTGAAAGCTCGCAAAGGTAAATAGAAACACAAGCGGCCAAATGCAGCTATTTAGCGTGAGCTAATCTTAGCTAGTTGCTTTCTTTGGCAGTGAGGGAGGTGGAATCTCAATGAACTCGAAGGTTGGGCTAAAGCCATCTTCGCCAGAGGGCGTCTCGCCCTGCTCGTAACCGTCTTCCGCAAGGTCAGAATTATTCTGGTCAGTGAGTATATTGTTGGAGCGGCGTCCGTTGAGCTGTTCGCCCTCGTCCATTTTTTCTAGGGCGGTCTGTGCTTTTTCAGCCAGTTCTATGCTCCAGGGCATTTTATAGGCCCGAGGATCCCCCTCAGGTATTCCAGCTTCGTCTGTAACGCGCAGCCAAAAGAAAATCGCGCCGGGTTCTTTGCTCCTTTTGTCTGGGTCTTCAATGGTAATCCACAAAACCCTAAACGACTCCGGCATGCTGGCTTGAGTCGCCCAGCCCAGACTGTCGCGGTAAGCAAACCAGGTCAAAATATAAAATGCTGAGACGGTCACGATCATCGAGCCTTTCACGAGGTGAGATAGTTTTGTGCCGACGCAGAGTAACAGTAAGAGGGCCGCAACTAACGCGTAAGCCAAAGATAGAGTAATTGATATCTCCATTAGGACTTATCCTTAACAGCACGGGTAATGAGCTTTTTCGGTCGTTGACTGGTGCTTTCTACTGCTCCCAATGCATCCAGAGTGAAACGCACGGCAGTTTTCTCATCGCCGCTGCCGGTTAGCTGGTGGGTACCGTAATAAATCATGCTCACACTGGGGTTAAGCTTTTCGATTTTAACCGTTACTGGCAGTGGCTCACTGTAGTTAGACTTATAGTGCAGTAGATTGACCACGTACTCACCAGGTTGGACCGCGCGCACCGTGACGGTTTCTTGATTGATCGGATTAGATATCTTAACGCCATTAATCGTGATGTTATCGGCAAACACGCCACGGTCGTCGCGGTCTAAATGCATAAGGCCGGTGTCGCGGTTGTGATACCAAACTAAGCCACCTTGAGGATCTTCTACCAATGCGTCTACATCGTCGGGGTGCTTATCCGCCCATCTAATGGTGATCAAGATCTCTGCTTTGCTTTCAACGTCACCAGCTTTTTCCGGCATGCTGATGAGCATGAATGCAATGGCAAACATGAAGGCAAATCCAAGGAGCGTGTTAAACAGCAAGTCGGTAAAAACGTCTTGCTCGGTGTTTTGTCTAAATATACGGTGACGCACTGTAGCGGCCTCAGTTACTTAAGCTGCTTGTCTGGGCCTGATTCAGTTTTAGCTGACTAAGCACAGCTAATTTATTGACGAGGTCTGCGAGTGAGGAGTCAAGTAAATAATACTGCATCCTAAGCAGCGTACTGGTCACAAGGCCTGCTAACGTAGTGTATAGAGCCACGGCCATACCGCCGCTCATAGCAGAGAGCAATTGCTGCATAAGTGAAGGGTCGAACTCTTCAATTTGTCCGATGGGCAACAGCATTAAGATAAAGCCAATGACGGTGCCTGTAAGACCCAGCTTTAGTAGCAGGTCTGCAATAAAATGACCGGGCGCATGGGTGTTGTTGAGTTGATCCCCCAGTGTTTCTATTAAGAGGCGGGTGGAATCAGAACTGGTGTGGCTTTGCTGTTGCAGGCTGGCGAGGAAATCGGCCACGTAGCCTTGTTCTTGGGTGCCCTCAGGGGTAGGGGCACTGCCTTGGGCAACTGCTTGGTCTATTGCCTCGCAATGCTTATGTTCTTCGGTGAGGGCCCATGCTCTTGATAACCAATGTAGCGTTGCCAAGCCGTAGAGGGCAAATATCACCCAGGAGATATAGCTGCGATCTGAGGTTAAGGCCAGTGCCAATAAACCTGTGGCTGAGAGCAAGAAAAACCCAAAAAGGATTAGGCCAAGCAATATGAGAGCGTATAAGAATAGGCGTTGGTCTGAAGTTGCGCTCACGATCTAGTTATCCTTGTCCCATTACATGACCAGCTTACACTTCTGCATAAGCTCGGCTGCGTTGCTATTTTTCTAATGTTTTTGAAATGTAGAAACCTAACGACGCCATAACTTATATGACCGTACATTAATTAGATTTGTCAATTCCTCTGCGGACTTGATGATGCCGGTCTAGGCGGCATGGGGCAAGAGCTGCACTCAAGGTTCAAGCGCCCGCCTGCCATAAATTTTTTAGCGCCTTTCTTCGTGACGCCTACTCACTTGTAAAAATAGCGTGCGGTTTTCAGCGTTAGCCCGTCAAGGTTGTAGAGGCCAGTATAAGGCTCATCAAGATAGCAGTGTGCTTAGATTAATTAGCCTTTGGGTAGTTGAGTCGCAGTTATTCTGTGTAGCTAGGGTCAAGGCGGTCGGCTAAGCGCAACATAGAGGGCCATGCAACCTTGCTCAGTCCTTCCCATGAGTTGGGGTTGTTGAAGGTGCCTTCCATCATGTCGATAGCGCCTTGATTGGGCATATTTAACGTTCCTTGCATTGCATTAACTTGAATTTTACAAGCGCGTTCAAGGTAGTACAGGCGCATAAAACACGAAGCGACGCTGCCGCCGGCGGCCAAAGTGCCGTGATTGCGTAATAACATGATGTTTTTGGTGCCCAAATCAGCAACCACGCGCTCGCGCTCGTCTAGATCTAGCGCAACGCCCTCCCAGTCATGATAAGCAAGATCGTGATAAACGAAGAGAGCGTGCTGAGTAATAGGCAGGAGACCTTCCTGCATGGTCGCTACAGCAACGCCATGGTCCGTATGCAAATGCATTACCGCGTGGGCATCTTCGCGTGCCATATGAACGGCGCTGTGAATGGTAAAACCAGCGGCATTAACCTCGTAACCGTTGTTCAAAACGATATTTCCGTCGAGGTCTACTTTGACCAAATTAGAGGCGGTAACTTCGCTGAACTGAAAACCATAGGGGTTGAGCAAAAAGTGTTCTTGTGGACCAGGGACCCGTGCGGAAAGATGAGTGAAGACCATGTCATCCCAGCCATAGTGCGCGACCAATCTGTAGGCGGCGGCTAAATCCTGTCGTACCTGCCATTCCTCTTTGGATACTTGGTTTTTTACATTAACCACTGCAATGATAGTTGCTTCGCTCATAAAATCTCTCCCCGCCGCTGAGTACTTGTTGGATCTTAAGAAAATACCTTAAAAAGCCTATCAAAGGCTAACTTTCTTAATTTAGCCCTTACAAAGGAAAGGCTTAGGTATAATCATACAGATTTTGCCACTCAGGTTTTTTGCGGAGGTCTTTTGTGTCTTTTTTTCTGACTAACGGTGAATTGTCGCATTACAAAAAAAAAGGTTTTTTAATAAGAGATAGAGTTTTTTCTGGATCTGACTTATTCGTGCTTCGGTCTGCTGCGCAGCAAGCACAAGAAGACGCAGTTGGGTTGATTCGTCATGGTACTTCTCGAGATCGTAAAATTCATCCCTATGTAATTGACGGCAATCGTTTCACGGACATAGACTTTATCACCATACAATTTGAGCACGGCACGGGAGAATATACTGTCCGGGTGATTGAACCTGTGAATGAACTGAACGTACAGTTCGACACCTTGATTGATGACTCACGTTTGACTGAACCGATGCAGCAAATAATTGGCGCAGATCAATTGGCGTTATGGACAGCTAAATTAAATTTAAAGCCTGCCAAAGAGGGCTCCGGCTTTCGCTGGCACCAGGATTCTCCCTATTGGATTCATGATTGTGATCATGTAGATCAGTTGCCCAATGTGATGGTGTTGCTTGACGAAGCGGATGCGTCAAATGGTTGCCTGCGAGTGATTCAGGGCAGCCACAAAAATGGGCGTCTACCCGGCTGTAATGATGGCTCGCAGTTGCAGGGCTTTTTCACTCACCCCAGTGCTTTTTCTGAACAAGACCAAGTATTAATAGAGGCGCCGGCGGGATCCGTAGTGTTTTTCGATCCGCATATTATCCACGGCTCTCAACCCAATCATTCGAATGCCCAGCGCCGCGCCATCATTATTACTTACCAACCAGCAGGCTACCCCGCTTTGAAGAGCAGGGTGGTAAGACCTGTCGTGACGTCAGTCAACCCATGAGCCTCTAGCCATCACATTGATGATCGATCTGCTGTGCTCAATATTTTTCAATGGATTTTCGCTTAGCAAT
>MDTF01018308.1_pt1 | contig 19320 bp, 20 predicted proteins | sample 811191 | NCBI WGS metagenome assembly MDTF01 (sample SAMN05326649, study PRJNA326480) | marine metagenome | isolation source: seawater | place: Southern Ocean | collected 2011 | reverse complement strand
TGGGAAACTTACCTCAAAACTAGTTCTTCCTATAGAGCCGTAGTAGACCACTACGTTGATAGGCTGGATGTGGAAGCGTGGTAACATGTGAAGCTGACCAGTACTAATAGCTCAATTGGCTTGATTTATGCACTGAAAAAAGTTTTTCAGTTCAGAGAAAACACCATAATAAAAAAATAATTGATATTAATTTACACTAAATTGAAAATTAAAGGCCTGTAATTTATTGCAGGCCTTTTTTTATTATAATAGATAATTATTTCTTTTTAGCTATAAGAACATAAATATTACAAAATTGATTTGGAAAAAAACTAATTAAAAAACTTTGTAGCATTTTTCCTAAAAAAGAAAATTTATACCCTTCTTTTCTACCAAGACTTTCATCGAATTTTTTTTGCATACTTGCTCTAAAAAAAGAAAATTTATAAAGAAATGGCATATTTTCAACCGGATAAATATTTTCTACTATAAATCCATTTTTAGTAAAAAGATTTATAAATTCATTTCTAGTCAAATTTAATTTGTGAAACACTTTCCCATTTTCATTTTTTTTGCTTCTAAGAAAATCAACTATACGATTTTGAATATTGTCCGCTCTAAATGAAGCACAAATATAACCATCTTTTTTTAAAACTCTTGATGTTTCCATAATTGCGTTATGAAGATCTTTTTCTAGATTGTGATATAAGCCGAAAGCCAATATGTAGTCAAAATCATTAGTTTCAAATTCTAATTTAGTAATATTTCCAACTCTTACATCTAGCGTACAATCTTTCTTTTTTAATTTATCAATCGCTTCTTTTACAAAATCAACACCTATTATTTTATAACCATTGTTATGATAGTACCTTAGAATTCTACCAGCACCACAACCAGCTTCTAATATCTTTTTATTTTTTTCTTTAATAGTTAATATTGAATACTTTAAAGGATATTTTTCTTTATTTTCCATTGGCTCATCTGCTTCAATGTCGCTCCATCTTTTAGTCCAATAATTAAGATTAGTTTTATTTCTGTATGTAATTCTCATTTATCAAAATTTTATTTAGTTTTAATAGATTTAATTTAAATTATTTTAACTGTAATTTTGCCTTCTACTTTAACACTCTTATTTGTTTTAATAAAAATTTTAATTTCGTATATAGAAAATCTTTTATCTAATAAATGTATATTGCTATTAATGTATATTATTTCATTAACATATATTGGTTTGAGGTAATTGAAGTTTTCCCTTACAATTATTGCATTATTTTTGAAGAATTTAAATACTACAGAGGAGCAAATTGATGATAAAAAAAGTCCTTGGCAAACTATATCTTTGAAATTTCTTTTTAAAGAAAATTTTTTATCTTTATGCAATTTGTGTTTATCATCTACAAGATTACTAAAAGCTAAAATATCTTTTAATTTTATTTTTTTTTTAAATATTATTTTAATTTTTAATGGTTTAATAATATTTTTTCCATTTATCATAAGTAAATTTTTTTTTTAGTTTTTGATTATTTTTGAATTTTAAAACTAAATTTGGATACATCATTGAGAGTCTTCCAAACGCTACTAAATTTGCCCCTAAGCTGAATATTTTTTTTATTTGATCTTCATCTAAAATGTTTCCACAACTTATTACAGTTTTTTTTGTAGCACTTCTTACAGTTTCAATTAAAGATTTATTGCTATTAAACAATTTTGAGCCTGCTTTAAGCTCTGAACAATGAAAGATATTTACCCCATATTTATCAAGTTTTTTTACTAGTTTAGCCACGTTATAATCTTTATTTGAATATTTGATGTAAGTATTATCGACCATATGTAGCGATAATCTATAACTTAGAATTTTATTTTTTATGATTTTCTTGCATCTTTTTATTAAATCAGATGAAAATTTAAAATTTTGAGCTTTAAATTTATCTTTTCGTTTATTTGTTTCTTTTGTATTAAAATTATGAATTAAATACCCATGAGCTCCATGTATTTCAACCCCATCAAAACCTGCTTGTACTGCATATTTGCATGAATTTTCAAACTGTTTAATAATTATATTTGCTTCACTTATGCTAATCTCTTTGGGTTTTTTAAATTTAGTTTTAGTTTGAAAATGAACTATATTATTTTTAAATCTCGGTCTCCAGAACGAATGTTGATTAAAAGGAGATAAAGAAGATGAAGACAATGGGGTTTTTCGTGATATTTTTTTCACCGTTAATCTTCCAGCATGAAATAATTGAATAATAACTTTTGTATTATTTTTTTTTATTCTTTTTACTAAAGATTTCCAATATTCTAAATGTTTATTGTTATGAAATTGAAGTCCTTTTACATAACCCATTGCGTCATAAGAATTAATAGCTGCGGACTCAATAATTATTAGTCCAAAATCAGATTTTGCTCTTTTAAGATAATAATTTTCTAATTGTTTAGTAGGTATGCCATTGTTATCACACATGCATCTAGTCATTGGCGCCATGACAAATCTATTTCTTAGGTTGAACTTTTTATATACTTTAAATAAACTATTCATATTATCTTAGTTAAAGCAGTAATTTTATTATATTTTTTGTAATATAATTTTTATTTTTTTTGATTTGGTTGGCTATTCTCATATGTTTTTTTGATCTAAACGAAACTTATTTAGGTTCTTTTAAATTTAGCTTTGTATAATTTTAAAGCTGTTTCAATAAATAAAGAAAATATAATTGTTGATATTAAACTATATGTAAAAAATGGAATAGCTAATACATAACAATTAATAAATCCTTTCAATGTATAACCATACATTCCTGTTGTCCAAACTCCAAAATTTGTAATTACAAAAAAAATAGTAGATCCTGTTAATGCGCCGCTTAAACGCCAGTTTAAATTCTTATTAAAATATTTAGATATTAACCCTATTACCAACACACTTCCCCAAGTCCAGTGAGTCCCAGTATGATAACCAATAATTAGATCAGTAATTGCAAAACTAATTAATAAAGCAGGAAGAAATCTAATCCCCACAAGCACAGGAATATAAAAACTTAATGCAATTAGGCTGGTAAAATTTGGTGGATGTGGAATAAATCTACTAGCTGCAAGAGACAAAAATATTCCAACAGATATAACCAAGTTTTTTCTCATAAGCTATAACTGCAAACTATCAATATTTAGACCTAAAAGACAGATTAAATTTTCTACCTATTTGATTATATCCATAAGGTTTTTGATAGTACTCATCAGTTAGATTTTTTTCACGCAGCGATTAAAAGTATTCGCTCTAACGGATATAATAAAACAATAATTACTGGAGGACCACACCCAACAACAAGCTTCAAAGAGGTGCTGAAAGATCCTAATGTAGATTTATGTGTATTAGGTGAGGGAGAAGCAACATTAGCCGATATAGTGAAGAGATTAATAGAAATAAAAAAGATTGATCAAAATGTGTTTCATTATGAAGATTTAATTAACATAGCTGGAATAGCATTTTCTCGAAGAAAATTTACTGCCAAAGAAAATACATTAGAAGCTGCAAACAGCTAATTTTAGATTTAAAAAAGATATTTTACCCAGTTACACTAGGTTATAATTAATTAAAAAATTAAATAAATATATGATCTAATGGACTTATCAATCGTAATTCCTTGCTACAACTCTGAAAAATATCTGAATAGTTGTTTAAAAAGCGTATGTGATCAAATACAGAATAAAAAAATAGAAGTTTTAATAGTAGATGACGCTTCAAAGGATAAAACTTCTCAAATAATAAATTCTTATAAAAAAAAAATTAAATTTCTAGAAATATTTAAAAATAAAAAAAATTCTGGGGTGTCAGTGAGTAGAAATTTAGCTTTAAGAAAAGCTAAAGGAAAATATATTTTATTTTTAGATAGTGACGACGAAATAATAAAAGACTCAATTAGTCAGTTATTAAATTATATTAATAAAAATTATGTAGATGTTGTTATATTAAGAAATAAAAATATAGACCATAAAAATTTTATTGATAAGAATCAAATTTATAACTTAAAAAAAAATTCTAAGTCAATCATTCATAATATTAAGAATTTTAATTTATTTAGATCAACTTGTTGGAATTTTTTAGTAAAAAAAAATTTTATTACTAAAAATAAAATTTTATTTAAGGATATAAAAATATTTGAAGATCAGTTTTTTGTCTCAAAAATTTTGAGTGAGGCTAAAACATTTAAAATTTATCGAAAACCAATTTATAACAGAAGGTTACATGAGCCAAGAACATTGAGTAAAACAGTAGGCTTTTGGACGGCAGAATCATGCTTAAAAGTTATCATAGAACTTAGTAAGACAATCTATGAGTTTAAAGAAAATAACAATAAAATAGTAATAAAATTTTTAATTTCTAGAATAAAATTTGTTGAAAATCTTTTATTTGAAAATTTAATGCTATGTGAAAAAAAAGAAATAAAACGTTTAGTAAATTTATATTTTAAAAATTTAAGATATTTTAAAAATTTAAAAAAAATAAATAGTCAGATTTTAAAAATTTTTTTACAAAATAAAATATCAGCTATTAATGCTATTCAAAAAATGAAAAAAAACAAAATAGGAGTTTTTAAAAAAAACATTAAAGCTAAAACCTCATACTTAATATTTTGCGCCTGGTACTATAGTGAGATAATACTCAAAATTTGTCTAAAAGAAAAAATAAAAGTTAACTACGTACTAGATAATAACATTTTTTATAAATCTAAAAGACTTCATAATAAAAAAATAATTTTACCTATAAATGCAAAAAAATTTATAAATAAAAATTATGGTATTTTAATATGTAATAAAAATAAAAAATACTGCAAACAAATTACTAGTCAATTAATAAACTTGGGTTTTATGCCAAAAAATTTAATAAAAGTTGAAATTTAACTAAAATTTTAAATCTTTAATATAATGACAAATAGTATTTAATTTGTTAATTGTTCAATAGTTGAACATATAAAATGAATTGCTACTTTAGAACACATATTTCGAATAATTCAGGCATCGGAAATTATATGAGATGTTTGAGACTAGCTTTGGCTCTTAAAAAGAAAGGCCATATTTGCTCAATTTTCATCGATCATAAGATAACAAATAATATTCTAAATGAAAAAATTAATCATATTTATTTATATGACTCAAAAAACAAAAAAATTTCTGAAGTTTTAGATGCTGAAACTTTTAATAAAAAAACAGGCGATCCTGGCTTTGTGTTTTTAGATGATTATAGGCTAAGTAAAACATGGCAAGCAAAAATTAAAAAGAAACATAATAAAATTATTGTTATTGATGATTTTTTTAATGAAAACAATAATGCTGATATCTTAATAAATACTAAGCCCGACTTTCTCATTAAGTCTAATTATGAAAAAGAGATATCACGTAATAAAAATTCTAAACTATTGCTAGGGCCTAAGTTTGCTATAATTGATAAAAAAAATAAAAATATCAAAAAAAAAAATTATTTTTTTAGAATATGTTTTTACTTTGGTGGAAGTGGAGATTTAAAGATAGCTATTAAACTAATAAAAAAATTATCTTTTAAAACAGATTTTAAAAAAATTGATATAAGCGTAATAATTGGTCCATATTCAAAAAATAAAAAAAAATTTGATAAATTTAAAAAAAATTATCGAAACATCAAAATAATCCAATCAAAATTTAATTTATCAGAAGAAATAAAAAATCTTGATCTATTTATCGGAAGTGCAGGTATTTCGATATTTGAAACCGCTCTGTATAAAGTGCCTTCTATTATCTTTACACTTAATGATAATCAAAAAGTAGACAATATTAGTTTAGAAAAAATGGGTCACTATTTTGTTTTAAAAAAAGAAGATTTAAATGAGACTGCAAAAATTTCAGATATTATTGAGATATTTTATAAAAAAAAACTACGAATCAAAAAATTAATTATGCAACGTGAATTTAATGTTGATGATAAAGGAACTATTAGAATTATAAATGAAATATTTTCTAAAAATATGAAAAATTTAAAGTTCGAGGAATTATATGAAAAAAGTCAAAATAAATTAAAAAAAAATATACTGGGTTTTGAAAAAATTAAAGATATAGAAATAAACAATTATCGTAATGTAAGAAATAATTTGCTCAATAGAAAATTTTCATTAAAAGACACAAAAATTAAAAAAGTTGATCATTATAGATGGTGGTTTAAAAATAATCGTCAATCCTACGTATTTAAAAATGAAAATAAAACTATAATGTATTTTTTTCATGATATTCTTAAAATAAAAAATTATAAATTTTTAATTCCAGGATGGTTTGTGGTGAGTAAAAATACCTCATTTATACAAATTATGCATGGCATTAAATATCAATACGAAATTTTAACTCAAAACGATAAGTTTAAAAACATGACACAAATCGGTATTATAAATAAAAAAAATAAATCTATGATTGATTTAGCACCAAAACTAGATTGGCAATTACTTGATAATAATCATGCTATTTTAAAAATATTAAAAATAAAAATTAAAATTAAAAATAGCTTTAACTACTATACAAGATAACAAATGAACTTTAAAATTGGAAAATGTAATGTAGGTGTTGGCAAGAAAGCATTTATTGTTGCTGAATTATCAGGTAACCACAACCAATCTCTTGATAGAGCAAAACGATTAATAAAATATGCAAAATTAGCTGGAGCTGATGCAGTAAAATTGCAAACCTATACAGCAGATACCATTACCCTTAAATCTAACAAAAACGATTTTAAGATAAAAAATAATTCTCCATGGAAAAAATATAAAAATTTTTGGAACCTTTATAATGCAGCATCTACACCGTGGATTTGGCATAAAGAATTATTTAAAACCGCCAAGAAGTATAATTTAGAAATATTTTCAAGTCCGTTTGATGAAAGTGCAGTTGAATTTTTAGAAAGTTTAAAATGTCCAGCTTACAAAATCGCATCGCCAGAAATTAATCACATCCCTCTTATTAAAAAAGTTGCCAAAACTGGTAAACCGGTAATATTATCTACTGGGTTAGCAGATCTTAAAGATATAAAATTAGCTATAAAAACTTTAAAAAAAAATGGGTGCAAAAAAATAGCTGTACTACAATGTGTATCTTCATATCCTGCACCTATAGCGGAACAAAATTTAAAAGTTATTACTGATATTAAAAAAAAATTTAAAGTCTTGTCTGGTCTATCCGATCATACAATGGGAAATACATCTGCCTTAACTTCAGTTGCTATGGGAGGATCGATTGTTGAAAAGCATTTTAATACTAGCGAAAAAACAAAAACAGTAGATTCATTTTTTTCTTCAAATGTTGAAACATTTAAAGAGATGGTAAAAAAAATTAGAGAAGTAGAAATGTCAATAGGAAAAATTCAGTATAAGATCACCAAAGAATCAAAAAAACATTTAAGAGGAAGAAGATCCATATATGTAAGTAAATTAATTAATATTGGAGATAAGTTTTCAAAAAAAAATATTAAAATAGTTAGACCTAATTTAGGATTACATCCCATATTTTTTGATAAAATATTAGGTAAAACCTCAAAACATAGAATTAAGCCGGGAACATCTTTTAAAAAAAAATATTTAAAAAATTTGAAATAATTAGCAAATGTCTATTCTAGAAAATTTAAATAAGTTTAATAACAACGATGCATTAATAATGGAAAATAATGAAATCATTAATTATAAAAATTTAATAAAATTTTCTGATAAAATATCTCAAAAAATAAAAACAAGACAACTTGCCTTTTTAGTTTGTGGAAATAATTTAGAGAGTATATCTGGATATGTTTCACTGTTGAAGACAAACTGTGCTATCGCTTTATTAGATGAAAAACAAAGTTTTGATAATTTAAGCAATTTAATTAATATTTATAAACCAAATATAATATTTATTAAAAAAACTAAAATTCAGATAGAAGGATATAAATTATTATTATCATTTAAAAATTTTAATTTATTACAGCGTAAAAATAATTTTAAACATGATTTAAATGACAAACTATCATTGCTAATATCAACATCAGGTAGCACTGGAAGCTCTAAGCAAGTAAGAATTTCGCATGAAAATTTAAAAGAAAATACAAAATCAATCGTAAGGTATTTGAGTATCAATGAAGATGATAACTGTATAACGACTTTACCAATGAGTTATGTATATGGATTGTCTTTAATTAATACACATATATACACTGGAGGTACTATTGCTCTTAATGATCATAGTGTTATTGATAAAAAATTTTGGGCATCTCTTAAAAAAAATAAAGTCACCAATTTTGGAGGAGTGCCATATACATATCAAATATTAGATAGAATAAATTTTTACAATAATGATTTAAGACACATCAAATATTTAACTCAAGCAGGGGGAAAACTTGATGAGAAATTAAATAAAAAAATTATAACTAATTTTTGTAAAAAAAGTAAATTTTTTTATGTAATGTATGGAGCTACAGAAGCTACAGCGCGAATGTCTTTTTTACCACCAAAGTTTTCTATCAAGAAAATAGGTAGCATAGGAATTCCCATTCCTGGAGGAAAACTCTGGTTAGAAGATGATAAAAAAAAAATAATAACAAAAAATAATCGAGCAGGAGAACTTGTCTACTCAGGAAAAAATGTTTGTCTTGGTTATGCAAACAATATTGGTGATCTTTCTAAGGGTGATAGCAATTATGGCATATTTAAAACAGGTGATATAGCTTGGAGAGATAAAGATAATTATTATTTTATAGTAGGACGAAAAGACCGGTATATTAAAATTCATGGGAATAGAATAAATTTAGAGGAATTAGAAAAAAATATCCTAAAGTTTAACATTCAGTCTATGTGCAAAGCTAACCTTGATAATAAAATAACAATATTTATTCAAGACCCTAAAGTAGAAAAAAAATTAAAAAGAATAATAAATAACTTTACAAGTTTACACCCCTCTGTATTTATAATTAAAGTTTTAAAAAAATTTCCATTAAATAAAAATTATAAAGTTTCCTATAACAGTGAAAGTTTGAATTAACACATGTTAAATAACAACAACTTATTTGAAATTAATCCATATTCTTTAAAAGAAAAAGATAAAATTATTATCTTTAATAAAATTATAAATAACTTAACAAAACACCATTACAGAAACTCGAATCAATATAAAAAACTACTAAAGTATTTAAACTTTAATATAAAGTTAATAAAAGATCTTAAAAATGTTCCCTTTTTACCAGTAAAATTATTTAAAGATTTTGATTTACTTAGTGTAAAAAAAAGTGAAATTATAAAAGTGCTGCATTCATCAGGTACTACTGGTAGTCAACCATCTAAAATTTATTTGGATAAAACTAACGCTATTGCTCAATCCAAAGCTCTCAACATTATAGTCCAAACAGTTTTGGGCAAAGATAGAACTCCGATGTTAATAATTGACAAGAACCCAAAAAATATAGATAAAAAAATTTTGAATGCAAGAATGGCTGCAATTAATGGATTTTCAATTTTTGGCAAAAATCATACATACCTGTTAGATGAAAAAGAAAATATAGACTATGAAAATTTAAATATTTTTTTAAATAAATACAGTAATAAAAAATTTTTTATTTTTGGTTTTACAAGCATTGTCTACGAAAATTTAATTAAAAAATTATCTACAAAAAATTTTAAATTTAATTTTAGAAACGGAATACTGATTCACGGTGGCGGTTGGAAAAAAATGGAAAATATTAAAGTTTCAAATACAGTATTTAAAAAACAACTAAAAAATAAGATTGGAATAGAGGATATTTACAACTATTATGGACTTGTAGAACAAACAGGCTCAATTTTTATCGAATGTAAATGTGGATATTTTATAAGCTCTATTTTTTCTGATATTTTAATAAGAGATAAAGATGATTTTAAAGTTTTGAAAAATGGATCTAGGGGCTTTATCCAGCTTTTTTCAACACTACCAACGAGCTATCCAGGCCATAGTATTTTAACAGAAGATATAGGTGAAATAGTTGAAGGTCATAAGTGCAAATGCTCCAAGTATGGAAAAAGATTTATAGTTCATGGCAGAATGAAAGAGTCAGAAGCCAGAGGATGTAGCGATGTGTGATTTAAAAATTTTCAATAAAATAAACTACTTGGTTGGGACTGATCAAATATCAAATGAATCTACCGTACCTTTTCATAACACCGTGTGTGAATTTTTAGCTGAGTTTTCAAAAGAATTAATAAAAAACAAAAAGTCAAATAAATTCCCTGATGTTAAAACATTGGCCTTTTGGTGCAGGGAAAAAAATATTATAAATTTTAAAAAAAAATTTGTATCTAATAAAATTAGGTTGGGGCTTGGATTGATATTTCATATTACACCTTCAAATATTCCAACTAATTTTGCTTACTCCTTAATTTTTGGTTTAATTGCAGGTAACTCTAATATAGTGAAAGTGCCATCAAAAAAATTTGAACAAATTAATATAATCTGTGAAACTTTAAAAAAAGTATTAAAAAAAAAAAAAATATAAATTAATTAAAAAAATGATTTCAATAGTAAAATATAGCGATAATGAAATTTATACAAAAAAAATATCGTCAATATGTAATGCAAGATTAATTTGGGGTGGAGATGAGACTGTAAAAAAAATTAGAAATTTTAAAATACAGGAAAGAGCTATAGACATAGCGTTTTCTGATAGGTTTTCTTTTAGTTTAATAAATACTGAAAAATTATTAAAATTAAACAAACATGACACCAAACAACTAGCTGAAAAATTTTACAACGATACTTTTTTGGTAGATCAAAATGCATGTTCTTCTCCACATTTAATTGTTTGGCTTGGTAAAAATACAAAAAATGTAAGAATAAAATTTTGGAATTATTTGTATGACTTGGTTAAAGTGAAATATAAAATGCCTGAAATAGCCTCTATAGATAAATTTAATCAGCTTTGTAAAAATATTCTCACCTCACATAATATTAAAAATCAAGAAAAATTTGGCAATTTGATTTATACTATTATGTTGAAAAATTTAGATAAAAATCCAAATAATTTAAAAGGTAAATGGGGATTTTTTTATGAATATGAAACAAAAGAAATAAATAAAATTGCAAAATTTATAAACAACAAATACCAAACATTGACTTATTTTGGTGTAGAAAAAGAAAAATTAAAAAATTTTATATTAAATAATAATCTTTCTGGTATTGACAGAGTAGTTCCTATCGGCCAAGCTCTTGAAATGGGTTTGGATTGGGATGGCCATGAAATAACCAGCGCATTATCAAGAGTAGTGGAAATTAAATGAAAAAATTATCTTTAAATTTAAATGATATAAAAAATTACCAGCAGAATAGAGAGCCTTATTTACTGATAGACTTTGCTAGCGAAGTAATACCAGGCGTGAGCGCCAAAGGTCATAAAGATTTGAAAGAAGATGAGTGGTTTTTTAAGGTTCATTGGCCCAATGACCCTAACATGCCCGGTATGTTGCAAATTGAGTCTTTAGTCCAAATGTGCGCACTTGCAATTTTAAGTTTACCAGGCAATAAAGGCAAAGTTGTTTATTTGACTTCTGCAAATAATCTTAGATTTATAAAAAAAATTGTTCCAAAAACGAGACTGAATATAGAAACAAAAATTAAAAGCTACAAAAGGGGCTTAGCATTGTGTGAGGGGACAGGTTTTGTGGAAAATAAAATTGTATGTAAAGCAGATTTCAACTTAATATTGCCAGAAGAAATTAAAAAGTATAGTTTAGAAAAAAGTTAAATTATTTTATGCCAATAGCATCATCACTTTTAAATAAACCTAGGCTGGTAAAAAAGCTAAGAGATTTCTATAGCTATGTGCAAAAAAACGAGGGAAAAGTAGGAACTAAAACTAGGGGCATAGATTTAAATTTTAACAATGCTTGTAATTTAAGATGTAAATATTGTTTTACAAATTCACCCAAAGGAGATCATGCGAAGGACTATCTTGATATTGGAGCAATAAGAAAATTAGCCGATGAAGCTGATGAACTCGGGTATTTTGAATTTGATTTACAGGGAGGCGAACTACTTTTACAACCTAAAAAATTATTTGAAGTGCTGGAAGCTATAAAGCCAGAAAGATTCTACATGTATCTTACAACTAACGGCTTCTATTTAGATGAACCTATGGCCAAAAAATTGGCAGAATATAAAGTAAGCAGAGTATCCGTAAGTATAGACAGTATGGATGAAAAAATTCACGACGATATAAGAGGCAGGAAAGAATCTTGGAAGAGAGCAATAGCAGCGTTAGAGCATGTAAGAAATGCTGGAATGGATCCTTATTTAAATATAACAGTCGGGCATTACAATGCTAATACAGAGCACTTTAAACAACTGTTAGATTATTCAAAAGAAAAAAGATATAAAACCCTTCTAAATGTTGCTGTACCTTCTGGTATGTGGCAGAACGCTGAAGATATTATTTGCGATGATAAAGATAGAGAGTACTTAAGAAAAATTAGAAAAGAGTATAAAAATTTGGTTAGAAATATATGGAATCCCTTTGACAAAAATCATGAAAAAATTTTAGGCTGCACAACTGTAAACCGCGTATATGTAACACCAATAGGAGACGTATTAGTTTGCCCATACGTACATATAAAAATTGGTAATATTTTTAAACAATCATTAAAAGAAATTATAGATCATGGTTTTAGTATTAAATATTTTAGAAATCATAGTGATCTTTGTTTGGCTGGTGAGGATAAAGATTTCATTACAAAGTTTATGACAAAGAGTGGGCAGACTATTTTTAAGCCTGCGTTAGCAAAAGACATTTTCTCCAGTGAAGATTTTGTTAAATAATGCTTTTAAAAAATAAAATTGCAGTAATCACAGGCTGTAACAGAGGTATAGGAAAAAAAATTCTCGAAATTTTTTCATTAAACGGAGCAAATATTTTTGCTTGTGTAAGAACAGCTGATGATAAATTCAAAAAATATTGTGAAGACTTGGGAAAAAAAAAAAATATAAAAATCATCCCTATACGTTTAGATTTAGAGGATGAAGAATCAATAAAAAAAGCGGTAACAGAAATTACTAATCAAGCTGACAAGATTGATATTTTAATAAATAATGCTGCTTCTATACAAACTGCGTTGTTTCAAATGACAACACAAAAAGATTTAAAGAAAATTTTTCAAGTTAACGTTTTTTCACAAGTTCTTTTTACACAACATATATTAAAATTAATGACAAGAAATAAAAAAGGCGGCAGTATAGTTTTTGTATCATCAACAGCGGGTTTGGATGGCAATCAAGGTAGAAATGCTTATGCCTCAAGTAAAGCAGCCTTAATAAGTCAATCTAAAGTATTATCAAAAGAGCTTGGATCTAAAAATATTAGAGTTAATTCTATAGCACCAGGTATAACTGAAACAGAGATGCTAAAAAAAAATACATCAGAAAATTTAATAAAACAGATAGAAGAAAATTTATCTTTGAAAAGAATAGCAAGCCCTGAAGAAATTGCTAATGCAATTCTTTTCCTCTCATCTGATTTATCGTCTTATATTACAGGTCAAGTCATAAGAGTTGATGGTGGAATGTAATGAATGAAAATTTTTCTAAAAAAATTGATCAAATAACGTTATTTTCTAAAAATATTAGATCAAAAATTTTAGACATGGCTTTCGAAGCAGGTTCTAATAGCTCACATTTTGGCGGAGCTTTATCTATAGTTGAAATTGTTTCGACACTTTTTTCCCACCAAATGAAAATAGATAAAAATAATCCAGAATGGGATGAAAGAGATAGGTTTATTCTAAGCAAAGGACATGCATGCCTTGCTTATTACGCAGCTCTTTCTGAAGTGGGTTATCTATCAGAAAAAGAATTAAAAACCTTTGAGAAAGATGGAAGCAATCTTTCTGGTCATCCTGTTAAAAATATCAAGTATGGTATTGAATTTTCAACTGGATCTTTGGGAATTGGCCTATCTATAGGAATAGGCTTGGCTTTAGCTGCGAAGAGAAAAAGAAAATCAAATAAAACCTATGTAATTGTTGGAGATGGAGAATGCAATGAAGGATCAATCTGGGAAGGTGCTTTAGCAGCGCCTAATCTAAAACTAGATAATCTATTTGTAATAATAGATAAAAATAATTTACAACAAACAGGAACAACCAATGAAATAATGAAATCTGAAAACTTAAAAGATAAATGGTTAAGTTTTGGGTGGAATGTAGAAGAAATAAATGGCCATAGTATTAATGAGATTTTAAATTATTTTGCAAAAGAAAAAAAAGAAGGCATACCAAACTTAATGATTGCCAATACTACAAAAGGTAAGGGGTTCTCATTTTCTGAAAATAATAATGACTGGCATCATGCTGTGATGACTAAAACACTATATGAAAAAGCAAAAAAAGAATTAGAGAGTGCTGATGGAAATTGATCAAAAAAAGATTAAAATGTGGTCAACTATAGGGTCTCGAGCAACTTTTGGAATGGCTCTTCTTGAGATGTCTAAGAGTGTTAAAGATTTAATTGTTTTAAGTAGCGATGTTTCCACATCAGCTGGATTAGATAGATTTAGAAAAACTCAACCAGAAAAATATGTAGAATTAGGAATATCAGAGCAAAATATGATTGGTGTGGCGACTGGATTAGCTGCAGAAAATTTTAATGTTGTTACAACTACTTTTGCACCTTTCCAAACTATCCGCTGTTGTGAACAAATTAAAGTTAATTTGGGATATATGAAACATAAAGTAACATTAGTGGGTTTGGCTAGCGGCCTTGCTTTAGGTAACTTAGGTTATACTCATTGTTGCATAGAAGATATTGGCATTTTAAGAACAATACCTAACATAACAATTTTATCTCCAGCTGATTCTCTTGAAACCGTAAAATGTCTGGAACATTCTTTAAACAGCAAAAGGTCTGTTTATATAAGGCTAACAGGTGAATCAAATAATCCAATAGTTTATAAAGAAGACTATGATTTTGAAATTGGCAAGTCAATTAAGTTGCTAGATGGAGAAGACATTACTATTTTTTGCACAGGGAGAATGGTTCATAATTCATTAAAAGCAGCAGAAATATTAAAAGAAAATAAAATTTCAACAAGAGTAGTAAATATGCATACAATTAAACCCATAGATCACAAAGCAATTGAAGATGCCAATAATACAAAAATGATATTTTCTGTTGAAGAACATAACGTAATAGGTGGACTTGGTAGCGCAATAGCAGAACATCATTCAAGCCTTAAAAATTCAGTAAAATTAATTAGACTTGGCGTTCAAGATACTTATAGTAAAGGAGGAAGTTATGACTATCTTCAAAAAACACATGGACTATCAATTATTAACATTGTAGAAACTATTTTGAAAAATTATCAAAAATCATGAGTAATATTAAAAAATACAAAGATGCTTTCGTGCAATCGTTATCAATTGACGACTCTAAAGTTAACGATACATTAAAATACAATGATATACCTGAATGGGACTCAATTGGTCATATGACTTTAATGTCTGGTTTAGAAGAAGAGTTCAACATCAGCATGGAAACCGATGATATCGTTGATTTTAGTTCTTTTGAAAAAGGAAAAGAAATATTAAAAAAATATAAAGTAATTATTTAACTTTTTTAATTTTGATACTCATATTCTAGTTTAGATTTAGCTTGTATTGCGGAAGGTATGTTAGCCGTTGCATAATCTCTTCCATTACAGAATCTACAGGCTGTAAGGTATTTTTTTCCAAATGCAAGGTGCATTATTTTATTTCTTAAATCTTGTTTACCAATATTATTTGTTAAGTTTATCTCATCAGATTCATCTGATTTGAAAGCTTTTAAGTTAACGCCATTTGCTGAAAAAGGACATCTATATATTTTTCCATGAAGTAGTGAGATAAGATCACTATTGCAACAATTATCAAACTGATGAATTAGTTCTTTTTCAGATTTATTATTGTTAGGTATTATTCTTCCACAATCTTGCCAAGTAGTACATTTATTTATAGAATAAGAAATTCCTTCTTTTATAGCAAATTCAACAAATTGTTCCGCGGCTGCTGATGCATCTCCATAATCAGTTATATCCAATATAACACGAGGTTGTTTTAAGTAATCTAATTTTTCATTTTTTGGTATAAATCTTGCGTTAGTATAAACTACTATCTTGCCAAGATTTTTATAAGTAACTAATTTATTTATAATCTTATCTAATTCCTTATTCATAAACGGATCTCCACCAAGCACTCTAAGTTCGTCAATATAATCTACGCTATCCATAATTTTATCCATTGAACTTACTAGGAGATTATAATCACTATCCATTGGTTTTTTATAGTACTGCATCAAATTCGCACAATCTTTGCATTTTAAAGAACATTTCTCTGTAATTTGGACGTCAATACTTTTTAATCTTAGTTTATCACTTGTTACATAATCTTCTTTGTTACACATTTCATTATAGAAAGTTAAATTTCTCTCTAATTTTAAGGGAAGCAATTTACTAAATAACATATTCATATCTATTTCATTGTAGAGTTTATAAACATCTACATTTTTTAAAATATTAGTTACTTTATAAAAACTAAGAAAATTATTTTTTTTTAAAAAAGGAACTATCGAACTAAAATAATTGCAGGCTATGAATACATGGGTATTTTTTGTGTCAAATTTCTTTAATTCATCGGGAGAAATGATTTTCTTATTTTGAACTTTCTTACCATGTTTTCTTGGGTCACTATCAACAAAAAAAACAGTATTAATTCCGATTTTTTTTAAAGCGAGGTCCGTTAACCTTCCAATTGTTCCCGCTCCAAAAATAACAATTTGACTATTAATATCTGTTTTATCAAATGTATTAAAATCTTTAAGCAAAATGTTCATCTATTTTTATATGTAGCATAGTTTAATTAAAATCAAAACCAATTTATTGTTCAAATATTGAACACATATGTTTACAATATTGATTGTATATAGTAAATAATATTAATAAGATTGACAAAATGAAAACAATATTAAAAATTAAGCAGATATATGATGAAAATAACACATTATTCTAATTCATTTTTAAGTATTAACTCAGGAAAGACAAAAATAGTGTGCGATCCATGGGTAGGTACAACAGATGAGAATTCTTGGATATCTGACCCCATTCACTATGATGGACATAAAATTATTAATAATTTAAAGCCACAATATATCTATATAAGCCATCTACATTGCGATCATTTTGATAAGAAGTTACTCACTAAAATTAATAAAAAGAAAGTTTTTATTGTTATTAAAAAGTTTAACTTTCCAATATTAAAAAATAGAATTAAAAAACTTGGTTTTAAAAATATATTAGAATTAAAAGAATGGACAGTTAAAAAATTAAATAAAGATCTTTCTATTGCTATTGTGCCTCAAATTACAAACAATAATGACGCAATAGAAAGCAAAATACAATATGATCTAGATACCTCAATAATCATTAAATGCAATAAATCAAAAAAAGTTTTTTATAATAATGTCGACAATCCATTAAATATAAATCAAATAAAAAAAATCAAACAATTTGTAAAAGATAAAATGAATAATAGCGTAGATATCTGTACATTTAATGTTGGAGCAGCGAGTGAATATCCACAATGTTTTTTAAATATTAATCGAAATAAAGAAAAAGAAAAAATAATAAATAAAAGCTTAGATAATGTTAAAAAAAAAATTAATATACTTAATGCCAAGACTTTTTTCCCTAGTGGAGGTTCCTATAAAATATCAGGCAAATATTTTGATCTTAATCAATTTAGAGCATTACCAGAAAATAAAATTTTCGATAAATTATCAAAAGAAAAATTTAAATCTTACAATTTATTAGGAGGTAAATCACTTTTAGCTGACAAAAATAGCGTTGCAATAGAAAACCAAGAATTGAAATTAAGTATCAATAATAAGACAATAAAAAATAAAAAATATGTTTATGAAATTAAAAATAAAAATAAAAAAATAAATTTAGATAATATTAATTATTTATATAAACAGTCTGTAATAAATTATTTTTTAAGAATTAAAAAATTTAATATTACCCAGTCTTGGAAAATTAATTTTTTAATATATAAAAATTTAACTTTAACAAAGTCCGCGAAAATAAATCACAATAAATCTAAATTAATAAAAACATATAAACTAAATTTTTCCAATAAAGGAAAAAAATATTTACTTGATATTTTTTTAGATGGTAAATTGTTTTATGACCTATTATCCAAAAAAACTTCTTGGAATGCTGCTCTGTCAGGATCACTAGTATTATTTAGAAGAAAGCCCAATATTTTTATTCCTGATTTACCTTTTTCATTAAATTTTTTAACTAAATAACTGATGCGTAGCACTCTTTTTTCTTCACCAAAAAAAATTATATTTTGTAAAACTTGTGTTTTATCTAATCAAAAGCCAGTTACTATTCCAGAATTTACACATACCAAAGATAGAAAAGGGGCGCTATACACCAAAATTAATTCTGATGGAATTTGTGATGCCTGCAAGTATCACAAACTTAAATACAAAACGATAAACTGGAAAGAGAGAGAAAAAAATTTATTAAAATTACTTTCAAAATTTAGAAAAAATAATGGAGATTATGATTGTTTGGTACCTGGAAGTGGTGGTAAAGATAGTGCATATCAGGCTCATATTTTAAAATATAAATACAAGATGAATCCTTTAGTGATTACTTGGCCTCCAATACTTTATACAGAATATGGGTTAAAAAATTATAATAATTGGATAAATGTTGGAGGATTTGATGCATTAGTCATAAGACCTAACGGTAGAGTTATGAAGGAACTAACCAAGCTTTCAATTTTAAATTTGTTGCATCCATTTCAAACATTTATTCTTGGCCAAAAAAATATTGCTCCGAAAATTGCTTCAAAATTTAATATTAAATTAATTTTTTATGGTGAAAATGAAGCAGAGTATGGAAACCCAATTGCTGAAAATAATTCTTCTCTTAGAAAAAAAAGCTATTTTGCAGTTAAAAATTATAATAAAATATACTTAGCTGGTATTAAGATTTCAGATTTAGTAAAAAAGTATAAATTTAAATATCAAGATTTAAAAATTTTTCTACCAATCAACGATAGTGAGATTGCAAAAACTAAAATTGAGGTACATTATTTAGGATTTTATTTAAAATGGACACCACAAGAAGTTTTTTATTATGCTGTTAAAAATACAGGTTTTTCTCCAAGGCCATTTAGAACACAAGGAACATTTAGTAAATATAACAGCATAGATGATAAAATTGATGATCTGCATTTTTATACTACTTTTATAAAATTTGGAATAGGAAGAGCGACCTATGATGCTAGTCAAGAAATAAGAAAT
>MDTF01002223.1_pt1 | contig 19337 bp, 17 predicted proteins | sample 811191 | NCBI WGS metagenome assembly MDTF01 (sample SAMN05326649, study PRJNA326480) | marine metagenome | isolation source: seawater | place: Southern Ocean | collected 2011 | reverse complement strand
GCTCTTGTAAATAATTTAACTGAATTTGTTAGTTCTGTAGATTTTATTTCATATATAGGCAACAAAAAAAGTGAAATAAAATTTATAAATAATGCTTTAGGAAAAAAAATAAAAAATTTTTTTTTAAACAAAGTAAATTCACCAACTATTATTAAAAGAAGGTTTATTGAAGCCATTAATAAATCTAAATTACTAGGAGTATACACACTAAATGACACTCCACTTAATACAAAACAAGAAACAGAAATTAATAAAATTATTAAAGATAGAATTAAAAAATACGATTTAGTTATAGTTTCAGATTATGGACACGGATTAATATCAAAAAAAACAGCAAAATTAATTGTCAATAATTCAAAGTTTGTAAGCGTTAATACACAAATAAACTCAAGTAATCAGGGTTTAAACTTGATACCAAAATATCTTAACGCGGATTTAATAAGTATTAATGAGAATGAGCTAAGAAATGAACTAAGAGAGAAAGATGAAAATTTAGAAATTTTAATAAAAAAATTCGCAAAAAAATTTAAAATTAAATATCTAAATATAACGTGTGGAAATAACGGTTCTTTTTTTTATAGCAAAAAAACTAATAAAATTTTTAACTGCCCAGCTTTTGCTTCTAAAGTTGTTGATAAAGTTGGTGCTGGCGATTCTATGCTTCCAATTTTATCAATATCTATTTTTAAAAAAGTAGACTCTAAGATGAGTGTTTTTTTTTCATCTATTGCTGCCGCAATCAATATACAATCAATGGCTAATAAAACTTTTTTGAAAAAAATAAATTTTATTAAAGCTATCGAAACATATTTAAAATAATTTAAAAAAATAAGTCTAAGCTCAAATGATTAAAAAAAATTTTAAAAAATTTATACTTTATATTATTTATTTAACTGTTTTATTTGTATCTAAAATACCCGGATTCAATAAATTTCAATTAATGGAAATTAACGCTTCAAGAGTATCAAATTTAGTCATGGAGACAGAAATTTTTTACAGAGAAAAAAACTCAAATAAAATTTATTTAATTTTTTTTTATAAAATTTCAAATAAATATTTTATTAAACTTTTTTTAGATAAAATTAAAGAAAATAAAAAAGTATTTGTTTTACCTAGTTATTTTATTTGGAAAATATTTTGTGACGCTTTTTATCTTTTTTCAAAAAAACAACTCCAGTACCGAATACAAAATCATAGAAAAAAATCTAATTTTTTTATAGATAAAAAACCTTTCCTCTCGATTACCGATCAAAATCTCAAAAAAGGATATGATATTATAAAAAAATTTGGAATTGGTAGAAATGATAAGTGGATATGTGTTTACAATAGAGATGATGCTTATTTAAAAAATTTTATTAAAAATAAAGATTGGACATATCACAACTTTAGAAATTTTCCGATACAAGATCTAGAAAAATCAATTAATTATTTTATTAAAAAAAATTATTTTGTAATTAGAGTAGGCTCAATATCAGAAGGTAGTTTAAATATTTCTAGTAATAAATATTTTGATTATTCAAAATCAAATATAAAATCAGACTTTATGGATTTTTTTCTACTTTCAAAATGTGAAATGTTTTTTGGTGGGTCCAGTGGAATTTGTTTACTAACAACATCCTCTAGAAAACCATATTTTTTAATTAATAATAGCCCTCTCGAAGGAATTTTTTCAATTGAACGAAATTATCCCGCAATATTTAAAAGAGCAAAAGATCTAAAGACAAATAAAGTTTTAAGCATTAAAGAGATGGTTGATAGAAATATATCCAACACTTTCATGTCAGAAGATTTTAAGAAAAAAGGGATAATTAATATAAACAATACAGAAGAAGAAATATTAGAATTTGCCAAAGAAGCAGTTGATATAATAGAAGGTAATAAAAAAGTAGATCAAAATTTTAAAGAAAAGCACAAAATATTTATTGAAGAGGTTAGAAAAGATCCATTAATTGGAGATTTATCTTACAATAACCCTGTTGGAAAAAAGTTTTTATTAGATACAAAAATCAATTAATTAAAAGATTATTATATAAAATTATTTAACTTACGATATAACGATATAAAAATTAAACCATTATAAAATGAATAATATTAAATCAATAAAATTTATCGAAGACTACTTTAAAAAAGTTCAAATAATTTCAAGTTTAATTGATTATAACGAAGTGAATAAATTAGTTATCGAAATTTCAAAACTAAAAAAAAGAAATGGAAGATTATTTTTTTTAGGCGTAGGCGGTAGTGCAGGAAATTCATCTCACGCTGTTAATGATTTCAGAAAACTGTGTGGTATTGAATCTTATACTCCTACTGATAATGTTTCTGAACTTACAGCACGTATTAATGATGAAGGTTGGGATAGTTCTTTTGTTGAATGGCTTAAAATAAGTAAATTAAATAAAAAAGATTCTATATTTATATTTTCTGTTGGTGGCGGAAGCAAAGAAAAAAATATTAGTGTAAATTTAGTTAAAGCTGTAGATTATGCAAAATTAAAAAAAATTAAAATATTTGGTGTTATAGGTAGAAAACAAGGATATGCAAAAAAAAAAGGAGACAATGTGATTGTTGTGCCAGATGTAGATAGTAAAATGATAACACCATTTTCAGAGGCTTTTCAGGCTGTAATTTGGCATTGTTTAGTAAGCCATCCAATGATTCAAACAAAGAAAACTAAATGGTAAAATTTAAGATAAAAATTTTTGCCGATGGTGCAGATTTTGATTCTATCAAAAAATTAAATTCTAACAAATTTATTTCCGGATTCACTACAAATCCCTCTTTAATGAAAAAAGCGGGAGTAAAAGATTATAAAAAATTTGCAATTAAGGTTTTGGGCTCAATCAAAAAAAAACCTATATCATTTGAAGTTTTTTCAGATGATCTAGAGATTATGAAAGATCAAGCACGAGAAATAGCATCATGGGGGAAAAACGTTTATGTAAAAATTCCAGTTACAAATTCAAAGGGTAAAAAAGCCTTTAGACTTATAAAAGAATTATCAAACGAAGGCATAAAATTAAATATAACTGCAATGTTTACAAAAAATCAAGTAGATGAAGTGCTTAAGGCATTAAATCCTAAGATTAAATCTATTATATCAATCTTTTCAGGTAGAATAGCAGATACGGGCATTAATCCAGATAAAATAATTAAGTACTCAGTTGGCAAAGTAAAGAATAAAAAAAATATTGAAGTTCTTTGGGCTAGCACTAGAGAAATATATAATATATTTCAAGCAGAAAAACTTTCGTGTCAGATTATCACAGTCCCTCACGAAATTTTAAAAAAATTTAATTTTATTGGCAGAAACCTAAATAAATTGTCCCTAGATACAGTAAATTCTTTTTTGCAAGATTCAAAAAAAGCTGGCTTCAAAATTCAAATAAATAATTAATGAAAGAGACTAAAATATTCATCACAGGGGGAGCAGGTTATGTAGGTGCTAGATTAGTACCAGCGCTGTTAGAAAAAGGCTACAAGGTTACAGTTTATGATCTTATGTATTTTGGTAATGAATTTTTACCAAAAAATAATCCTAATTTAAAATTAATTAAAGGAGATATTAGAGACCAAAAAAAATTAAAAACAGATTCTAAGAACCACGATATTTTTCTTCATTTAGCATGTATATCCAATGATACAAGTTTTGCCTTAGATGAAAAGCTATCTACCAGTATAAATTATGATGCATTTAAGCCGATGGTAGAAATAGCAAAAAATAATGGTGTCCAGAGATTTATTTATGCCTCAACAAGTTCAGTTTATGGAATTTCTGAAAAAAAAAATGTTACTGAAGAGCATCCACTTGTTCCGCTTACCCTTTACAATAAATATAAAGGTATGTGTGAACCTCAGCTACTTGAATTAACAGATAATAATTTTTATGGAGTTATTTTCAGACCAGCAACTGTTTGTGGATATTCACCAAGACAAAGATTAGATTTATCAGTAAATATTTTAACTAATTTTGCAGTAAATAAAAAATTTATAAAAGTATTTGGTGGTGATCAGCTTAGACCGAATTTACATATACTTGATTATTGTGATGTAGTTCAGCTTTTGATCAATGCAGACAAAGAAAAAATCAAAAACCAAATATTTAACGTCGGCTACCAAAATCTTTCCATTCTAGAAATAGCACAGAAAGTAAAAAAAGTTGTACAGAATGAATTTCCAAAAATTGGTGAAATTAATATTGAAATGCATGAAAGTGATGACAAAAGATCTTATCATATTAATTCAGACAAAATAAAAACATTACTTAATTTTCAGCCAAATCACTCTATTGAAGATGCAATTTCAGAGTTGTGTTCAGCATTTAAAAACAACCTATTGCCAAATTCATTTGACAACGACAATTATTTTAATGTTAAAAAACTACAAAATCTTCGAGTAAAATGAAAAAAAAACAAACAGCTATTGTTACGGGTGGAGCAGGATTTATTGGTAGTCATATGGTTGATTTACTACTTTCAAAAAACTTTAAAGTAATCGTGATCGATAATTTATCCGGCGGACATTTAAATAATATCAAGCAACATTTAAAAAACAAAGATTTCAATCTAAAAAAAATTGATATAACTAAAAGTATAAATATTAAAAATTTCAAAAAAATAGATTATATTTTTCATTTCGCTGGTATAGGGGACATAATTCCTTCTATAGAAAAACCAACCGATTATATGATGACAAATGTTCAAGGTACTGTGAATATTCTTGAAGTAGCTAGAAAAATGAATATTAAAAAATTAGTTTATGCTGCATCAGCATCCTGCTACGGTAAAACTAAAAATATAGTAACAGAAAAAAATAAAATTTTTTTAGAACACCCTTATGCTTTAAGCAAGTATCTAGGCGAAAGAGCTGCTTTTCATTGGCATAAAGTTTATGGTTTACCAGTTAATGCTATAAGGATATTTAACGCTTATGGACCGAGAGTTAGAACAACAGGTGCTTATGGAGCAGTCATAGGAGTTTTTTTTAAACAAAAAATTAGTCAAAAACCTCTAACTATCGTTGGTAACGGAAAACAATCTAGAGATTTTGTTCATGTTACAGACGTAGTAAGAGCTTTTTACAGAGCTGCTTTAGTAAAAAGATCTGGTGAATTTTTTAATATTGGGACTGGAAATCCACAAACAGTTAATTATTTAGCAAAACTTGTTGGAGGTAAAACAATTAATATACCTAATAGGCCAGGTGAACCAATACGTTCGTGTGCAAACATAACAAAAGCAAAAAATATTTTAGGTTGGAAACCATTAATGCGATTTGACCAAGGAATAAAAGAGATGCTAAATGAAATAAATAAATGGAAAGATGCTCCTCTATGGACTCCAAATAAAATTAAAAATGTAACTAAAAACTGGTTTAACTATTTAAAAAAATGACACTAGTAGATAATACTCGATATTCTAAAAAAATATTAAATTTAAAAAATCTTAAAAAAATTCTAGGTGCAAAACCAAGAAAGGAAAAAGTAATTTTATGTCATGGTAATTTTGATGTTGTTCACCCAGGTCATGTTAGACACTTAATGTATGCAAAATCGAAAGCCGAGAAACTAGTAGTAAGTATTACTGCAGATAAGTTTATTCAAAAAGGTATTTACAGACCTTTTGTGCCAGAAAATATCAGAGCCATGAATCTTGCAGCTTTTGAAATGGTAGATCACGTAATTATAGATTATAACCAAAAACCATTAAATTTACTAAAGGAAATTAAGCCAGATTTTTTTGCTAAAGGTTTTGAATATACATCATCAGGTTTACCACCCGCAACAAAAGAGGAACAAGATATAGTGGCAAAACATGGAGGGGATATAATTTTTACTCCTGGAGATGTAGTTTATTCGTCTACTAAAATTTTAAACTTAGCTAAACCAGAAATTAATAATTTTAAATTACTCGATATTATGAAAAGGAATAAAATAACCTTTAAGTCATTGAGAGAAACTTTAGGCTTACTTAAAAATATTAAAGTTCATGTAGTTGGTGATATGATTATTGATACATATACAAACACAAGTCTAATTGGTGGACATACTAAAACACCTACACCAAGCGTTTTATATCAAGAAAAAAACGATTATATTGGTGGAGCAGGTGTAGTAGCAAAGCATCTAAAAGAAGCAGGAGCAAGTGTTACTCTCACAACAGTTTTAGGCAATGATAAATTAAAGAACCTTGTCTTAAAAGAGTTGAAAAAAAATAAAATAAAACTGAACGCGATCATAGATAAAACAAGACCAACAACAAATAAAAATACTGTGATTTCGAATGGGTACAAATTAATAAAAATAGATAAAGTAGACAACCAACCTATATCTGAAAGAATTTCTGAAACAATTAAATCTTTAATCAAAAAAGAAAAGTGTGACGTAATTATTTTTAGTGATTTTAGACATGGGGTATTTAACAAAACTAGTATTAAAAGTTTTTCTGCAGCGATAAAAAAAAATGTATTAAGAGTTGCTGATAGTCAGGTAGCTTCTAGGTGGGGGAATATTATAGATTTTAAAAACTTTGATTTAATTACACCTAATGAAAAAGAAGTGCGCTTTTCTTTAGCAGATCAAGATTCAAGCATTAGTGAACTAACCAGAAAGCTCATGAAAGTATCAGGGTTTAAAAATTTAATTTTGAAACTTGGTGAGAGAGGTACGGTGACAGTTGCCAAAAAAAACAGTCTCTCATTTGCAACCCCATCGTTTGCTAGAAATATAGTAGATGCTGTAGGTGCGGGAGATGCCCTGTTAGCATATGCATCTCTATGTTTAGTTCTAACCAAGTCAATCGTTCCAGCAAATATTTTAGGATCAATTGCAGCAGCTTGTGAATGTGAAATGGAAGGTAATATAGCTGTTAAAAGTAGTATGATCCTTGAAAAAATCAATAGTCTTGAAAAATCTTCTGGGTTTAACATTTAATTAAATAATGAAAGCAATCATTGTAGGAATGGGCGTACAAGGCGTAAAAAGAAAAAAATTTTTAAAAAAAAATTTTATTTCATCTGTTGATCCAGAAAAAAAAACAAATTTTAAACAACTTAAAAATGTACCCTTAGATTCATATGACAGTGTTTATATTTGCACACCTGACAATGAAAAAATAAAATTAATTAAATATGCATTAAAATACAAAAAAAATATATTAGTGGAAAAACCATTAATTGCTAAAAATTATCAAATAAAAGAAATAGAAAATTTAGCTAAAAAAAATAAAGTGTTTGTTTATACAGCTTACAATCATCGTTTTGAGCCATCTATAATTAAAGCTAAGGAAACTATTAAAAAAAAAAACTCTTGGAAAAATTTATTCAGTTAGATTATTTTATGGAAATGGCACAGCATTACTAGTAAAAAAAAGTAAATGGAGAGACAAAAAAAAAGGGATAATAACTGACCTCGGTTCACATTTGCTAGATATATGTCTTTTTCTTTTTGACAGCCCAATAAAAAAAATAAATCTTATCCAATATAATAAATTTGAGAATAAAAGTCCCGATCAAGCTTTGGTGAATATTAGAATCAAAAACATAAACATAAATCTAGAAATGAGTTATACAATGTGGAAAAATTCTTTTACATTAGATTTAATTGGCTCAAAAGGTTCTTTACATATTAATTCATTGTGTAAATGGTCAAAAAGCCAAGTTTTTATTAGAAAGAGAAAATTTCCATCAGGAAAACCAAACGAAAAAATTATAAATTTTAAAAAAGGTGATCCAACGTGGCAACTTGAAAATCAATTTTTTTTAAATAAAGTTAAAATAAAATCTAAAACAAATTTAACTAAAGATATTCTAATTAACACTAATTTAAATAAATTATTTTAATTATGAAAATAGGATTTGTAGGAATGACACATTTAGGGATAAATTATCTAGCTGCTACAGCAGAAAAAAATTTTAATGTGATCGGATTTGATGAAAATAAAAAAAAAATAAAAGAATTAAAAAATCATATTATTAATTACAATGAACCACTTTTAAAAAAAACTATTAAAAAAAATAAAAAAAAAATTAAATTTTCTTCAAATTTTGCAGAAATTAAAAAATTAGATTTAATATTTATTTCCCTAGATCTTAAAACAGACAATTACGGATATGCAGATACAAATTTACTAGTAGATTTAATTAACAAAACCAAAAAATATGTCAATTCAACAGCTAATCTCATAATTCTTTCACAAGTTAAGCCCGGTTTTACAAGAGCAATTAATTTTTATAAAAATAGACTTTTTTATCAAGTCGAAACTCTAATTTTTGGCCAAGCAATATCTCGTGCTCTAAAACCTGAAAGAATAATTATAGGATCGAGTTCAAATAAAATTAGTAAAAAATATATAAATTTTTTAAAAAAGTTTAATTGTCCAATAATTAAAATGAACTATGAAAGCGCTGAACTAACAAAAATATCGATAAATATTTTTTTAGCCTCATCGGTAACTATGTCAAATATGCTCTCAAGAGCATCCAAGCTAGTATCTGCAGACTGGTCGCAAATAGTTCCTGCATTGAGACTAGATAAAAGAATAGGTCAATACGCTTATTTAAAACCTGGTTTAGGCTTATCCGGCGGTAACATTGAAAGAGATTTGTTTTCCATGAAGACGATAATGAAAAATGATAAAAATGGATTAAATTTAATAAATTCTTTAATAAAAAATTCTAAGTTAATGAATAAATGGGCTGAAAGACTATTGATGAAAAAAATAAAAAAAAATATGATAATTGGAATACTGGGTCTAACATACAAAGATAAAACGGATTCAATAAAAAACTCTCCAGCAATTGATCTAATTAAAAAGATAAAAAATAATAAAATACTAGCTTACGATCCTTTAATTCAAATTAAAAAGAACAATTTAAATTTTACACAAACTAAAAATTTAAGAAAAGTATTTACGGATTCTGATATATTAATCTTTATGACAGACTGGCAAAATATTAAAAGAATTAAGGCATGTATGGAAAATATCAATTTAAAAAAAAAAATAATAATAGATCCGTATGGACTTACAAAATTATTTATTAAAAAAAATTTTAAAGAATATTTTACTTTAGGTGTAAAAATTGAAATTTAAATTTTTAAACAATAGTTCAAAAAATCCAAAAAGAGTTATTATACTTGGAACTAGTGGAATCATTTCCAGAAACCTACAAAAAAAATTAAAAGTAAATAAAATAAGTTTTTTAAAAATAGGTAAAAAAAATATAGATCTTAGAAAAAAAAAATCCATTCAGTACATGAGAAATATAATTAAAGATCAAGATGTTATTATTTTTATCGCTGCGGAAGCGCCTGTAAAAAATCAAATAATGAAAAAAAATAACATACTTATTTGTAGACATGTTTGTGAAGCGATATCTAAAAAAGATATTAATAATTTAATATATATAAGCTCAGATGCGGTGTATTCAGATATAAATAAAAAAATAAAAGAAAACTCCCCTACAAAACCAACATCCCTTCATGGAAAAATGCATTTATATAGAGAAAAAATATTAAAATCTTTTTTTAAAAATTGCCTTTGTATTATAAGACCTACATTAGTCTATGGCCCAGGAGATAATCATAATGGATATGGACCAAATAGATTTGTGAATTTAGCAATTAAGAAAAAAGAAATTTTTTTATTTGGAAAAGGAGAAGAAAAAAGAGATCACATTTATGTTGAGGATTTAATTTCAATCATGTTAAAGTGTATTTTAATGAGAGCATCAGGTATAATTAATGGTGTCTCAGGAAAAGTGTATTCTTTTTTAAATATAGCACAAGTAACAAACGAGATAACTAACAACAAAAAAACAATATTTAATACAAAAAGAGTTGGTCCAATGCCTCACAATGGTTATCGGCCATTTGATAATAGTTTGATAAAAAAAAAATTTAAGAAAATAAAAATAACAAAAATAGAAAAAGGAATAAAAAATTACATCTCCCAAATAAAATGAAAATAGAAGTTATAGATTTAAAAAAAAGATTTCAGGAAGAAAAATATGAAATAATGAAAGCTATAAAAAAGGTTTTGGTTAAAGGAAATCTGGTCTTAACTAAAGAGGTAGAAACTTTTGAAAAAAAAATATGCGCATTTGTTGGTGCAAAATATTGTTTAGGTTTAAACTCTGGAACGGATGCTTTGATGATGTCACTATGGGCTGCGGGGATATCTAAAGGAGACGAAGTAATAACTTCTCCTATTTCATTTATAGCTTCCGCAAGTTCAATAATACACGTAGGAGCAAGACCAGTATTCGTAGATGTAAGAGAAGATTTAAATATAAACCCTGATTTAATAGAGAGAGCTATAACCAAAAAGACAAAAGCAATAATGCCTGTACATTGGACCGGTAGAATATGTGATATGGATAAAATTACAAAAATTGCAAAAAAATATAATCTTTTAATAATTGAAGATGCGGCCCAAGCTATGGGTTCATATTACAAAAAAAAACATTCTGGTACATTTGGAAAAATTTCAGCTTTTTCAACACACCCACTAAAAAATCTTAATGCTATGGGTGACGGAGGGTTTGTCGTTACCAATGAAAAAAAATTTTATGAAAAAATAAAACTTTATCGAAATCATGGCTTAAAAAGTAGAGACAATGTTGAGATAGTTGGAGTTAATTCAAGACTTGACTCACTACAAGCTGAAATTTTAACTTTTAGATTAAAACGTTTAAAAAATATTATCAGCCGAAGAAGAAACAATGTAAAACTGTATAAAAAACTAATCTCTTCAAAAAAAGTTAAGATTATCGAAACAAAAAAAAATTTCATCGATGCTCATGTAATGTTTATAACTTTATGCGATAACAGAGATGAGTTACAAAAATATTTATTAAGAAATAATATACAATCATTAGTCTATTACAAAACACCGCTTCACCTCCATAAGGCTACTAAATTTTTAGGATATAAAAAAGGAGACTTCCCAGTAGCTGAAAAATTAACAAAACAAGTTTTATCTTTTCCACATCATCAACATTTAACTAAAAAAGAAATAAACCAAGTTGCAAATAAAATAAATAGTTTTTATAAACAAACATGAGAGTACCATTTAACTACTTAAACCAACAATTCAAAAATATAAATCCGTATATTTCTAAGTGGAAACAATTAGCTAAATCTACAGAATTTACATTAGGGCCATTCGTTAAAAAATTTGAAGATAGATTTGCTAAATATATTAGAGTTAAATATTGTATTTCAACTAATAATGGTACGGATGCATTAATTTTATGTCTTAAAGCCTTAGGGGTAAAACAAGGAGATGAAGTAATAACAGTTTGTAATACTTTTTATGCTACAGCAGGTGCAATAATAGCTTGTGGAGCAAAACCTGTTTTGGTTGATTGTGATTCTAGATATCAAATTGATATCAAACAAATAGAAAAAAAAATTAATAAAAAAACAAAAATAATTATGCCAGTACATTGGGGGGGAGCATCCCCAGACATGTTTAAGCTCGTTAAGCTTGCTAAAAAATACAAAATTAAGATTGTTGAAGATGCTTGCATGGGAATTGGTGCTAAAATTAAAGGTAAATCCCCAGGCACTTTTGGAGAAGTTAATGCTTTTAGTATGCACCCACTCAAATCATTAAATGTAATGGGTGATGGAGGAATGGTAACAACAAATAATGTGAAAATTTTTAACTGGTTAAAAAAATACCGAAATCATGGCATGATTGACAGAGATAGAATAGAATTTTGGGGAGTAAATGTCAGGTTGCAACCCTTTCAGGCAATAGTTGCCTTAGAAGGTTTGAAGAAAATTAATAATGTTATTAAACAAAGAAATGAAAATGCAAAAAAAATGGATAAACTTTTATCTAATCTTTATCCCAATGTTACTATCCCTAAAAGATTAAAAGGTTATAAAGAAACTTATGCACTATATATGTGCTTATTTAAAAAGAGAGATTTATTAAAAAAATATTTAGAAAAAAATAATATAGAAACTAAAATTCACTATCCAATCCCTCTTAATATGCAAAAAGCAGCAACAAACATGAAATTAGTTCAAAAAAATTTTAAAAATGCTAATAGCCAAGCTAAAAAATTATTAACAATACCTATTCATCAGTACTTAAGTAAAAAACAAATTGAGTATATAGCTAAAAAAATAAAAAATTTTTATAATAATTAAATTTAATGAAAAAAAAAGATAGTTTATATGATAATCGATTAGTTAAAAAACCATGGGGACATGAATACGTGGTTTACAGAAATAAAAATAATCTTTCGGTAACTCTTTTAAAAATTAATTACAAACAAACAACCTCATTACATTGTCACCCACAAAAAAAAAGTGGTTTTATTCTTTTGAATGGGAAAGCTTTATTCCAGTTAGGTTTAAGAAAAAAAAATACTGAGGTACATTTTTCTCCATCAAAACGTATGATAGCAAGAGGACTATTTCATTCTATAAAATCTTTGTCGAAAGAAGGACTTCTAGCGTTAGAATTTGAAACACCAGTTGATAAAAAAGATTTAGTTAGGTTTAAAGATATATACGGACGTAGAAATAAATCTTACGAAGGGAAAGAATTTACACAGAATATAAATTCTAATTTCATTAAATTTAAAAAACCTAAAATTGGAGTCAACCAAATTTATAAATTTGACAATGTTAATGTGTCTTTAGAAGTCCATAAAAATTTTAAAAAACTACTTAAAAACAAAGCAAATACAATATTTGCTATATTAGATGGAGCCGTATCGGACAAAAATGGAAGAAATGTCTTATCTTATGGTGACATAATACGGACAAATGATTTAAAGGTTTTATCAAGAGTATTTAAGATTAAAAAACAATTGAGTATCGTTAAAGTTTTAAAAAAATAGTAAATGATAAGATTAGCTGACTACGTAATAAAATTTCTAGAAAAAAAAGGGATTACCACTGTTTTCACTGTTAGTGGCGGCGGGTCAATTTTTTTATGTGATGCATTATATAAATCAAAGAAAATTAAATATGTTTCTCATCATCACGAACAAGCAGCTTCCTTTGCAGCAGAAAGTTATGCAAGAGCAAAAAAAAATGTTGGATGTTGCTTTGTGACTACTGGTCCAGGAGGAACAAACACAATTACAGGTGTTACTTCTGCGTGGATAGATTCAGTTCCAGTAATATTTATTTCAGGACAAGTCTTTTTAAACCAGACAATAAAACAAACAAAAAAAAGACAAATAGGAGTTCAAGAAATCAACATCATAGATCTTGTTAAGCCAATAACAAAATTTTCTAAAATGATTATTGATCCAGATAGTATTAACTTTTATCTAGAGAAAGCCTATGCAATAAGTAAATCAGGAAGACCTGGCCCAGTTTTTATCGATATACCAGCAGACATCCAAAATACGATGATTAATGAAAAAAAAATATTAAAACAAAAATTTAAGCCTAAAAAAACTATTTTTTCAATCGACTCAAAAGTAAATAAAATAGTTAAAATATTAAAAAATTCAAAAAAACCTCTAATACATCTAGGTCATGGTATTAGACTTTCAAACTCAGAAAAATTAGTCAAAAAATTTTTCAACAAATATAAAATACCGTTTGTCGTTACCTGGAATGCAGATGATATTATTTCACATGATCATAAAATGTATTGCGGAAGACCCGGAGCATTTGGAGAACGAGGATCTAATTTTATTGTTCAAAATTGTGATTTTTATCTATCAATAGGAACTAGACTTCCATTTATGGTAACTGGATACAACACACAAAAATTTGCATCAAGATCTAAATTTAAAGCAATGGTTGATATTGACTTGAATGAATTAAAAAAAAATGATTTAAAAATAGATTTAAAAATACAAAGTGATGCAAAATTTTTTTTACAAAAACTTTTTAAGAAATTAAAAAAATATAATTCTAATAGAAAATGGTTAGATTATTGTTCTGAAATCAGAAAAAAATACCCGATATTAATTGATAAAATGGTAAATGAAAAAAAATATGTAAACTCATATTTCTTTATCAAAACTTTATCTAAATTAACAAAGAAACATTATTCAATTGTAACTGATATGGGTTTTTCTTTTACAACCTCACATCAAGCTTTTAAAATAAAAGATAATCAAAATTTTTATACAAATTCTGGACACGCCCCAATGGGTTGGGGTCTGCCTGCAGCAATTGGTGCATATTATGCTAAAAAAAAAAACCCCAACATTATTTGCTTATCAGGAGAAGGTGGTTTTCAAATGAACATACAAGAACTCGCAACAATAATGCATAATAAGATACCTTTAAAAATTTTTATATTTAATAACGGTGGATACTTAACAATCAAACAGACACAAATATTAGGTTTCAAAGGTCGTATTATGGGTGCAGATAAAAATAGCGGTCTATCATTTCCAAATTACAGTGAAATTGCTAGAGCGCATGATATAAATTATAAAAAAATTAAGAATCATAACAATTTAAGCAAACTAATTAGTAAAATTTTAAAAAGTAAAAATTCTGTAATTTGTGAATTAATTATGAACCCTGATGAGGAACAAATTCCAAAAGCTATCAACAGACGGAATTTGTCAGGAAAAAGTATTCCAACTGAATTTGAAGACATGTACCCATTCTTGCCAAGAGATGAATTAAGTAGTAACTATTTAGACTAATGAGAAAAGGTATTATTATTTCTGGTAATTTAGCTCAAGATCATGAATTTATATATCCTTATTATAGATTATTAGAAGAAGATTTCGAAGTGGACGTGTGTTTACTTGAAGGAAAACCAGTTAAAGGTTTTTTAGGTACCGATTTGCCCCCCAATAAAAATCATAAAGTAAAAAAAATTGAAGAAGTAAATCCAAATGATTATGATATTTTAGTATTACCAGGTGGAGTTAAAGCTATGGAAAAGGTGAGACAAAATTTAGATATTATTAAATTTATTAGTGACTTTAATGCTCAAAACAAAATTATTGCTTGTATTTGTAGTGGTGCACAATTATTAATTTCTGCAAAAATTGTTAAAGGTAGAAAAATTGCAGGTTACTATAGCATGAAGGATGATTTAATAAATGCTGGAGCAATTTATACTGATTTACCGGCTGTTGTTGATAGAAATATAATCACAACAGCTCATTACAAAGATATGGGACCGTGGATGAAGGCGGTTATTAAGAATTTTAAATAGTTAAAGCGATAAAGTGCAATTTATTGCATTTAATTTGCCATCTTAAAAATTAAAATTTATAATAATAATTTACTTATGAAAAACTTTGAATTTGATCATTTAATAAGAGAATTAAAAAACAGTAAAGCTCCATTAGTTATATTTGGTACAAAAAAAATAGGAGCTTTAACTTATTATGCTTTAAAAAATGCTGGTGTAAAAATAGACTATTTTTGCGATGACTCAGAAGAATCTTTAAATAAAAAAAATATTTTTAATATTCCGATTATACCTTCAAAAGAATTGAAAAAACTTGATCCAGAGCTTAATGTTTTTATTGGTGCGTGGGTTGTATATCAAATATTACCACAGTTGGAAAAAATAAAAATTAAAAATATTCATAATTCTGTAAATCTTTTTAAAAATACTGATTTTACTAAAATAGATACCAATATGAGTGCTCATGAAATTAGAAGAAGAGTAGATATATACAAAGCGGAATGTGATACTTTGACAATAGAAGACTCATCTTCAGTTAAAGTAAAGTATGTTGATATTACAGTTACGGAAGCTTGTTCAATGAAATGTGAAAGCTGTTCAAACTTAATGCAATATTACTTAACTCCAAGAAATAGTGATACTGAATTGCTCTTTAAATCTATAGATAAATTAATGAAGGTTGTAGATACTATTTATGAATTTAGAGTTGTTGGCGGTGAGCCATTTGTAAATAAGCAAATTGGAAAAGTAATAAATAAATTATTAGAGTACAAGACTATTAAAGAAATAGTAATTTATACTAATGCCACTATTATTCCCAAAGGAGAAAATTTTGATTGTCTCAAAAATGATAAAATTTTTGTAGAGATAACTGATTATGGTGACCTTTCTAAAAGAAAAGATGAATTAATTAAATTGTTAGAAGCAAATAATATTAGATACACATCTGTTGTGCCAGTTTGGACAGACTCTGGCAAACTTAGATATCAAAATGCAACTGAAGAAGAGCTCGCTGACAAGTTTAATAATTGTTGCATGATTGACAAAACAACAATATTAAATGGAAAACTATATAGGTGTCCATTTTCAGCAAATGCTCATAATCTCAATGCTATTCCAGCAAATAAAGACGATGTAGTAGATTTGGGTGATGATAATAAAACAATAGATGAAATTAAAGATGCAGTTGAACAGCTTCATAGAAATAAAAAATATTTAGAAGCATGCAAACATTGTAATGGAAGAGACCACTTGGCACCAAAAATTAAAGCAGCAATACAGACAAGACAACCATTACCAATTCCAAAATATTAGAACAAAAATTTTTTCATGCCGTTATTCAGTATTATTATTCCAATTTACAATACTGCACTTTTTTTAGAAAAATGTATTAAAAGTATTTTAGATCAAAAACACTATAAAACAGAAATTATTTTAATAGACGATTGTTCCACAGATAGAAGTTTAAAAATTTGTAATTCTTTTAAAAAAAACCCACTAGTAAAAATTATTATACACAAAAAAAATTTAGGGGTTTCAATTTCAAGAAATGATGGAATTATTGCAGCAAAAGGAAAATATGTATTATTTTTAGACAGCGACGACCTACTTTATCCTGGTTGTTTAAAAAACTTAGAAAAATTAATTGTGACAAACCCTAAAACAGAAGTGATAATTGGGAGATACAATTCAGATGGCTTTCCATTTAATAATAAAATTTTATTTAAAAATAAAGATTCTCAACCACTAGATTCAAATAAATTTTTTTCACACATTAATAAGCTAAATTTTCGTCCTATGATAATTTGGCATTACATAGTTAAAAAAAGTTTAATTAATGAAAAAAAACTTTTTTTTACCAACGTAAAAAATGGAGAAGATGAAGAGTTTGGAGCTCGTTTACTTTGTTCCATGAAATCAATATCTTTTTATAGTAAAAATTATTATTGGCACAAGAAAAGAACACAAGGTTCTCTTCGCTATTCAAGAAATTTAAAATCAACAGAGTCTTACATAAAACTTTTAATAGAGTATTATAAGTTTATTAGCAAAAAAACACTATCTTCTAATAAACTAAGATTTATCAACGAATGTATCAGATTCACCTACGGTGAGTTTTCTGCTCGAGTTATTCTTCATAGCAAAGCAGAAATTAAAAAACTTTCTTTAATATTAAAAAAGTATTCAAGAAAATCTAAAATATCACTAAACAAAATTAAAAATAAAAATATTTATTCATTACTTAAGAATAAGAATATTTTACAACACAAAAATTTGATTACAAAAAATATCTTAGACAGGCTAAGAGATATAGAATTTAAATTTAGTAAAATATATATATATTGCGCAGCAGTACATGGTGTTGCGACTCTTAACATCCTGCAGAAGAATAAATTAAAAGTTACCTCACTGATTGATGATAATTTAGATATAGAAAAACAAACTTTTGTGAACGTAAAAATTATTACTGCTAAAACATTTCTAAAGATGAAAAAACAAGAACGCTCGAAAATACTAATTTTAGTCTGTCAACAAACTATTGAAATATTTGACAATATAGCAAAAAAAATGAAGTTGACTGGGTTAAAAGACCATCAAATAATTAATATAAGGTATTAAAATTTATTATAAAAATAATTGACAAAATTTATATAATATCTATTTAAGATACTTTAGATCAAAAAAAATTATGGCTTCAAAATATAAAGAGATATGGAAAAACTTACTTAAAGTTAAGAAGCTACCCAATAGATGTTCTGGCATAGTTGAGATATCTTATGAAAAATTTAAGTTTTTAAGCGATAAGTTCAATCATGATATTGCTACTGAATTTGTATCTAATCTACTGGATGGCAAAGTCTTTATTATAAAGAAAGCTTTTTCAGAAGATTTTGTTCAAGAGATTAAGTCAAAAATAAAAAAATTTTGGTTAGATAACCCAGAAGAATATCATGAAATGAGAGAAGGCTGTCCAGATTTTCATAGAGTAATTACACCTGAGAAGGCAAAAAACTATGCTGTAGGAGCAGTTAGACATACCACATATTTCTTTCCGTGGAACAATGATCCTTGCAAGTTAAATGATAGAATTTATGAAAGATGGCGATACTCTAAATATGTTGCTGGTTTAAATTTTAGGGAGTATGAAAACAACACACCAAAAGATGGTAGTATTGATAGAATTCAAATTGTTTGTTATCCACCCAAGTACGGCGGCGTAGAGACACATGTCGATACCACAAGTAATAATCTTTTAGCAATATCGTGTTATCTAAGCTCAAGAACAAATAAGAATTTTTCTACAGGTGGCTTTTATTGTTTGGACAAAAATAATGAAAATATTGATGTTGAAAAATATATTGGAGAAGGAGATATGTCTTTATATTGTCCTACTATAGAACACGGTGTATTTCCTATTGATCAAGATTCGATTAGTAAAAAATATAATTGGAATTCAGGTATTGGCAGATGGTGGATGGGATTATTTACAAATGACTCTAATATGAAAAAAAAGAGAAAAACAAGTAAATCTTTAGAAAAATATCATAGCGAGAGAGTTGGTAAAGTCAAAGTAGTATAAAAAAAGTAATGACAAAAAATTAAGAGTAAGGTAGTTTGATAATTAGTAATGACAAAAAGATACTTAGATTTAGATCCACGTTTAATTAAAAAATATCATCAAGATATTGTATTTAATTATGCAGAATATCCTACATGCGATCATTGGAGCTATGAATTTAATAGTGAAGATTATAAAAAATCATTAGTTGACTGGATTCCTAAAAATCCCGATAAAAAAATCACTTTTTATGTACACATTCCTTTTTGTGAGCAACTTTGTTGGTTCTGTACATGCAGCAAAACAATTACAAACGATTATGAAAAAGTAAAAGATTATTTAAAATATTTGTATAAGGAAATAGATTTATTGTTTAATTATTTAAATGAAAATAAAATCAAACTTAATGTCGGAACAGTTTATTTTGGTGGTGGATCTCCGACTATTTTAAATAGAGAAGATCTAAAAAATTTAGTAGATAAATTAAAAAGTTTATTCGATTGGTCTAACGTTGGCAATTTTACAATTGAGTCTGACCCAAGAAGAGTTGATGAGGATAGATTAATTTATAATGCTAAAGTCTGTGGTGCCAACAGAATATCATTTGGTATGCAAGATTTTGATGTAAATGTTCAAAG
>MDTF01018474.1_pt1 | contig 19364 bp, 20 predicted proteins | sample 811191 | NCBI WGS metagenome assembly MDTF01 (sample SAMN05326649, study PRJNA326480) | marine metagenome | isolation source: seawater | place: Southern Ocean | collected 2011 | reverse complement strand
TAGGGTGAAATTAGGGCATTTTTTATAAAATGGCTAAACATGGCCGCAGTGTTGTGGAGACCAATATGGAAACGGATTATTTACAAGCCTTGGGTGCTGGGGGTGGGTTTGACACGAAGCAAATTGTAACAGCCTTAGTGGCTGCAGAAAAAGCGGGTAAACAGTCCTCTATAGACCGGCGCACATCAGATGTAGATACTAAGCTGTCGGGTATGGGGCAGCTTAAATCTGCCCTGCAGACCTTACAAACATCGTTTGCCAGGGTAGATGATAAAGCTGATTTTAACTTTTCATCGTTAACTAATTCTGCACCCGCTATAGTTTCAGCTAATTTCGATGCGACCAGTGCCTTGCCGGGTACCTACACGTTAACTGTTAATCAATTGGCAAAGAATGACGTAATTACATCTACCCAATATGATGATATATCAACTAATCGAGCCGCACCAGCGGATGCGTCTGCGTCGGTGACTATTCAATTAGGTACCGGTAGTGCAGAAACGGTCACCCTTGCCGCGGGCGCTACATCGTTAAATGACCTAGTGGACGGCATTAATGACCTTACTGCAAATGTGTCTGCGCGCATAGTAGAAACCAGTGTGGGTGCATTTCGTGTTGTCGTTGAAGGCCCGCAAGGAACTAGTAATGCACTGACCATTACCGACACTGCGTTTGGTTTAGCAGACTCCAGCAATAAAATACAAACAGCGCAAAATGCCGAAGTCACTGTTAATGGGTTGTTGGTGTCAAGCGCAAGCAACCAAATAAGCGATGTGGTGCCCGGCCTTAAACTAAACCTAATGTCTGAAACGACTAGTGACGTCGTTTTGTCGGTCAGTAGAGACACCAGCGCAGCCAAGGCGGTGATAAACGATTTAGTAGCGTCCTACAATGTGTTTGAAGGCATTATTAAGGGGCTCACTACCAGTGGTACCGTAACTACTGAAGGGGGTGCGCTGAAGTCTGATGCCTCGGTGACAGCTATTAGAGAAAAAGTGCGTGGTTTTCTAACATCAGACAGTTCGTCCCCTGGCGCTACTAAAATGAGCATGTCTGATATTGGTGTGTCGTTGCAGCGTAATGGCACATTTAAAGTGGACGACACCGCTTTGTCTGCATCACTGACACATTATTACACTGATATTACTAAAATGTTTAGCGCAGATACAAATAACCAAAGCAGGTATGACGGTGCAAGCCAGGGCATTGCGGGTGATATTGTTCATCAGATAGCCAGTTATTTAGCGTTTGATGGCCTCATTAATACTAGGGAGGGCAGTTACAGCAATGAAACAAAGTATTTGTCAGTAGAGCAAAGTGACCTAGATAAAAAAATGGAAGCTATCCACACGCGCTATACCCAGCAGTTTAGCACCATGAGTAGGATTATGGACGAAATGAAGGCGACGCAAGACTACCTTGAATCAAGTCTGGGCAACCTGCCATTCACGTCTAAAAATGATTAAAATAATTACCGGGTTAGGGCGCAATCTGGTTAAGTTTTTGCGCTACGTGTCGATAGATTAAGTAACTCAAACACAAACTAAAGACCCACCTATGAACGCTAATAAAGCTTTGGCCCAATACGGACGTATTAAGAATGATACCCAATCAATGTATGCGTCACCCCACCAACTGATATTGATGTTATTTGACGGGGCCATTGAAGCTATGAGCATAACGATCGGCGCTATTCAGCAAAATAACATTTCACTGCGCAGCAAACAAAGCAGCCGGGCTATTTCTATTATCAACGGTATGCGTGATTGCTTGGATATAGAGGCCGGTAGTGAGTTGGCTAACAACTTAGATTCATTGTATGTGTATATGGTTCAAGAGCTGTTTGTTGCTGGGTTAAAAAATGACATTGAGACCATCCGAAATACCCAAGCCATGTTAAAGGATATCCGAGAGTCTTGGGGGCAAATTCCTTTAGATAAGCACTATATCCGAGGTGTTAATTAATATTTACTTAGCATAGCGGTTCATTAGGCATTAACTATAAGTGGTTGAAAGTAATTCAGAATTTCACTTGCATTTGATCTAATACGTCGGTATTTTGAAAATCCCAGCCAAAAGAACCTGATTTATGCTAAATATCGATGCTTTATTATTAGGCAACTCAGTGCCTATGCAGCAGGTTAAGCGACTGATTCAGCAGGTTGCCAAGTCTAGCGCCTCTGTGCTAATTCTTGGTGAATCTGGCACAGGTAAAGAGCTTGTTGCTAAGGCCTTGCATCAAGAATCTGACCGTTGTGAATACTCATACGTGCCTGTGAACTGTGGTGCAATCCCTGCAGAACTCCTTGAAAGTGAGTTATTTGGCCATGAGAAAGGTGCATTCTCTGGTGCCTCTAGTACTAAAAGAGGCCGCTTTGAACTTGCTGACAAGGGCACTTTACTACTGGATGAAATTGGCGAAATGCCTTTAAACATGCAGGTGAAGTTGTTACGTGTACTTCAAGAGCAAGTGATTGATAGAGTCGGTAGTGAAAAGCCACGTGCTATTAATGTTCGCATCATTGCAGCGACCCATCAAAATTTATCTGACAAAGTGGTTTCTGGTGGCTTTCGTGAAGACCTTTACTACCGGCTTAATGTGTTTCCTATTCACGTGCCGCCATTGCGAGATCGGGGTGAGGATATTTTATTGCTATGGGATTTCTTTGCCAAAAGCCTAAGTTTTGATCATGATTCACCGGTCACGCTATCAATGGATGCAGCACATGAACTTCTGCAGCGTGAATGGAAAGGCAATTGTCGAGAGCTGCGCAATTTAGTTGAACGCATGAGTATTTTGTACCCAGGCAAAAAAATCACCATGCAACACCTCAAACCCAGTTCGCCCAAATTGCTTTCAGAAATGATGGCAGAGGAGGCTCAAACTGAATTAGTGTTGCTTCCCCAAGTGGCTACCCCACCCAGTTTGTTTGCGCCCCTAGTGGTTGATAAACAGCCTACTAATACCCAGCAATTGGCCGATGTGTTGGTATCAGGCATCGACATTAGCCAAGGGTGTGACCTTAAGCAGCAACTCATTGCGGTAGAAACTCAGCTCATCCAAAAAGCACTCGATGCAACCTTAGGTAATGTCAGTAAAGCGGCAGACTTATTGTGTGTCAGACGTACGACATTGATTGAAAAAATTAAGAAATACCAGCTATAAGCCCCTCGTTAATATTGACGTAATACCGTCTATTTTTTAATGCCAGCCTCACGTTACCAATAAAAATCATTAAAAAACAATTAGTTAAATCATTTATTCCTTTGTGGCATTAAAATTGCATTTCAGCTTGTGTAGAGTTTTTACGCTCTTGGGCAAACCACAAGTGGATTCAATGATGGCCAATACCAACGCAACAGTTGCAATACTAGACAGCCAAGACACAGGCCTAGATATGCTTGCCGAAATGGCCAGCAGTGCTGGCATGGGGGTGCTGCCAGCACACGATTTGAATGAGCTAAGGGTATTTTTTAGCCGCAGTCAGATTGAGTTACTGGTGGTTAACGCTACCAATTTGCAAGTACCTTTGGCGGCTGTATTTAAGCAATTAGCAGAGTCCCTTCATCGTGCTGATGTATTGGTATTAGTAGACTCGAGCGATGTGCATACTGCTGTAACAGCGATGGTCCTAGGCGCTAAAAACGTATTAACACTGCCTATTGAGCCGGGTCATTTTAAGCGTTATTTACGCCATTTGTTAGCGCGCAAGCCGGATGGTTTTATTTGCCGGGACATTCGTAGCCAACAGCTTTTAGCACTGTCAGAACGGGTTGCAAAAACTGACGTTACCATACTGATCGGTGGTGAGTCTGGTGCTGGAAAGGAAGTATTAGCCAAACATATTCACCAAGCATCACCTAGGTCTGCAGGTGAGTTTGTGGCTGTTAACTGCGCATCCATCCCAGAGACGATGTTAGAAGATATGCTTTTTGGCCATGAAAAAGGTTCCTTTACCGGCGCTCATCAGCGTTATTTAGGGTTATTTGAGCAGGCTCAAGGCGGCACTTTGTTTTTAGACGAAGTAGGTGAGCTGCCATTCTCTTTGCAGGCCAAGTTATTACGAGTGGTGCAAGAAAAAGAACTTAAACGTTTGGGTGGCACTGAGGTTATTAAATTAGATACTCGCATTATTGCTGCAACCAACCGCAACCTGCAAAAAGAAGTTCTAGAAAAGCGATTTAGAGAAGACCTCTATTACCGCCTAAACGTATTCCCCCTTAAGTTATTACCGCTTCGAGACCGGGCGCAGGATATTTTGCCAATTGCTCAATTTTTATTACAGCGTTATCGCAGCAGCATGGGGGCTGCCGCGGTTAATGCTCAGTTTGATTCGGCCGCTTTGGGGTTTTTGCAGTCTTATTCTTGGCCTGGTAATGTGCGCGAGCTAGAAAACGTCGTTCAGCGCGCCTTAGTGCTGGCAGTAGGTGGGGCAATAGGGCTAGAGCATTTGTTGGTCGATGGAGGCCTAGATGACTTTATGGAACAAATGCCAAGCGTTGGGCTGGTGAAAAATGTCAATTCATTGCCTAAGGTCGTTGAGCCACCGATGGCACAAGAACTGTGCCAGGCTTACCAAGCAACGGGCACGGACGGTGGCTATGTTGGGCCAGATTCGCAAAATCGTGGTTTGTCTGAAGTCGCACGTGACAGTGAACAAAAAATGATTGTGACAACGTTAGGCCGCCTTAATGGCAGCCGCAAAGAGGCTGCTCTTGAATTGGGTATTAGCCCGCGAACTTTACGTTATAGGCTAGCTAAGATGAAAGATCTTGGTATCGCCATACCTGGTTAGAGACTAAAAAACATGACAATAAATAGCACGAACGCAATGCAGGGTATGATTAACCAGATGCGCATCATGGCCAGCCAATCTCAGGCTCAGTTACCCAGTAGTGGTGGCGTAAACCAAGCTGAAGGGGCTTCTAGTTTTGGTGATGCACTCTCTTCTAGCCTTAAGTCTGTCAATGAAACTCAAATGACAGCAAAACATATGGCCGAAGCTTATGACCGTGGAGCAGATATTCCTTTAGCGGACGTTATGTTGAGTATGCAAAAATCGTCTATGGCTTATCAGGCCACGTTGCAGGTGAGAAACAAAGTGCTGTCTGCTTATCAAGACATTATGAAGATGCCGGTTTAGGCTCTCTTACTCACACAAAACATTATACCAAAAAGTTTTAGGATTACCCCATGGCAGAGACGACAATGACTCAAGCGGCATTACCTCCAGGTGAAGTTATCCCCCAGCAATCTGTGCCCCAAGGTATGTGGGCGGAGTTTTTGGCACAACCGGCTGTGCGACGTACCTTACCATTAGCGGTTACGGTATTTGCTTTGTTAGTCATGGTAATGGTGTATATGGCATTAAATAAAGCTAGTTATCGGCCATTATTTCCTGGTATGAGTGGCGTAGATCAGGCTGCTGCTTTTGAAAGCCTACAAAAATCTGGCATGGCAGTAGAAATTGATGCTGCAACGGGCTCTGTGAGTGTGCCTAATGACATGTATCATCAGGCTAAAATGGTGCTAGCTAGCCAAGGTATTCCCGCAACGTCGACAGACGGATTTGCCATGATCCGCGACCAGCAATCCATGGGAACTAGTCAGTTTATTGAACAAAAGCGCTATCAATTAGCCATTGAAGAGGAATTAGCACATTCAATTAGCAGCATTCAAGCGGTGCAGGCAGCCAGAGTGCATCTAGCAGTGCCCAAGCAGTCTGTGTTTGTGCGTAACCGTGTTGAACCCACAGCATCTGTGATTTTAACGCTGTCTCAAGGGCGCCGTTTATCAGATGCGCAGGCGCAGGCTGTGGTGCATATGGTGGCCTCTAGTGTGCCCTATTTAGAAGCTCAAAATGTCTCTGTAGTGGATCAATTTGGTAATTTATTGGCAAATGATGAAGACTCAAGTGGTTTGGGCATGAGTGATAAGCAGCTAAGCTACCGGAATAAACTAGAAAAAATGTACCAACAGCGTATTCAATCATTGTTAACCCCCTTGGTCGGTGTCAATAAATTGCGGGCAGAAGTGAATGCCGACATGGACTTTACGGTGCAGGAAATAACCCAAGAAAACTTTAACCCTGACACAATAGCCATACGCAGTGAACAGCTCTCTCAAGGTGGAAGTCAAAAGGTTGATGTCTCGGGGCTGGGTGTACCTGGAAGTTTATCTAACGAAGCGCCGGCAGACCCGGTAATGAAAGAAAACCAAAACCAGACAAGCCTAAAGACGCAAAGCGATGTAAACATTACGGGGTCTTCAGGAGACCTGAACCGCACGCGTAACTACGAAATTGATCGCACTATCCAGCATACTAAGCTTGCTGCTGGAGAGTTAAAGCGTTTGAGCATATCCGTAGTTATTGACGAACCCTTCACTATAAACGATCAAGGCGAACAGGAACGTCAGCCTATAACAGAAGAGAAGATTCAGCGCTTTGAAAATTTGGTTAAAACTGCAGTGGGTTTTGACACCCTGCGAGGGGACAATGTTACGGTACTGGGAATGGCTTTTCAGGTGGAGGAGCAAGTTCCAGCAGCGCCAATGTGGGAGCAAGTGTGGTTGCAAAATTTGGTAGGTAAAATATTATTATCACTACTGGCTTTAGTGTTTATCTTACTCGTTCTTAGGCCGGCAATTAAAAATCTAGTAGGGAATAAAGCCTTGGGTGAACCGGGTGTCTCAAATGCAGTTGTTGCCAGTTCAGGGCCGGGCAAGGGTTCGAACACTCTGCAAAAAACCCAACAAAACGAAGAAGAAAGTATAGAGTCCAGCAATACCAAATTACAGAACTCTGCCCAATTTTCTGTATCTCCAGAGATGTTGGATCTGGCCAATAGTTATGACGATAAAGCAGCGTTAATGCGCACGTTAGTTAAAGAGGATTCGAAGCGTGTGGCTGGGGTTATTTTAAATTGGGTTAAATCAGAGGCTTGAGTTTAGACCCAATTATCGGAATAGATATTTTAGAAACGAGAAAGCAATATGCCAGCTGGAAAAAAAACACCAACAGCACCTAAAGAACCCACTATGAGCGTAGCAGACAGCAAAGAGTTTGACGCATTGAACAATATCCAAAAAACTGCCATTTTTATGATGGTTTTGGGGGAGGAAGAAGCTGCGGATGTGATTGCGCACCTACCACCACGTGAGGTGCAAAATTTAGGAGCAGCGATGGTGTCTGTGAACAACGTTTCACAAACTACTGTAGATATGGTGCTGGATGCATTTGTTTTAATTATGAAAAATCAAACTAACTTGTCTATGGGCACCAGTGATTATGTCCAACGCGTGCTTACAAAAGCGTTAGGTGACGGCAAGGCTTCTAGTGTGCTTAATCGTATCATTCCATCTCGGGCAGGCCGTGGGTTAGATATTCTTAATTGGATGGATGCTCGTTCTATTGCTGACATGATTCGAAGTGAGCATCCACAAATAATTGCTATTGTTGTATCCCTTTTAGAGCATGAGTTAGCTGCGGATGTATTGCGTCATTTTCCAAAAGATTTACCCTCAGAAATTATTATGCGAATAGCTAACTTAGAGACCATCAATCCAGAAGCGCTAGAAGAGCTTGAGGTTATTATGCAGAAGCAATTCGACACCGACTCTTCACTACAGTCCACTGATATAGGTGGGGTCTCCCGAGCGGCTAGTATTCTAAACTTTGCGAAGTCTGAAATGGAAAGCCAGATCATGAGTAGCCTTATGGATAAGGATGAAGCGCTCACAGGCCGTATAAAGGATAATATGTTTATCTTTGCTAACCTTCAATCCCTGGATGCTCGTAGCATTCAAACCCTTATTCGTAATATAGAAACAGAAAAGCTGATGGTCGCTTTAAAAGGGACAGATGATGCAGTTAAAAATGCGTTTGTGGAGAATATGTCCAGCCGCGGTGGAGAGCTCTTCTTAGACGATATGGACGCTAGTGGCCCAGTGCGCGTTAGTGACGTGGAAAAAGCCCAAAAAGAGATTCTTCTTATAGCGCGACGGTTGTCAGATGCTGGAGAAGTGATGTTAGGCAATGGAGCTGATTTTGTCTGACAAGGTAGTTAAACACGAACTTGCTGGTAAGTACCAAACCTGGAAGTTACCTATAGCCGGTGATGGCGCTTATTTTAAACCTTTTATGTCTATGCCGTCGGACACTCAAGCTGAATCAAAAGTTGATTTTTATCCGGATAAAATGGCTCTTGTGAGGAAAACTCAGGTAAAAAATGAAGATTGGCAGGCCTTTAACCCAACCCCAGAAAAGGGTGATATGGCTGTTACTGCTGATGAAGAGATGAGTATGAATAAGGGCCTTAAGGATCAAGGTAATGCTGATGAAGTTGGAGCTTATGCAGATGGAGCTAAAGAAGATGACGCTAATGAAGTTATGGCGTCACCAGAGATTAGCCCCAGCCAAACGCAAGCTTATGAAGCCAGTTATCAGCAAGGTTATGACCAAGGGTTTACTTTGGGTCAGTCTGAAGGTAAAGCTAAAGGCATTGAAGCGGGGCAACAGCAGGTTCAGGCTTTTGAGGAACAACGTAACCACGATATACAAAAGGCTGTAAGCCATCTAAACCAGGTGGCTGACACATTGTCTGATGAGTTGCTGCAACCCATGCAAACTTTGGCTGTGCACTTAGCTAAGGAACTAGTGCGTGGCGAGCTAAGTTTATCCTCAAGTACTATTGAACGTTTAATTATGCTGAGCATGCAACAGCTTCAAACCACTCGGTCTGTGATTCAAGTACAAGTGAGTTCGCTCGACTTTGAGCGTTTGCAGCACCACCATGGGTTACCAGATCAGGTGGTATTAAAGCCAAGCCATGATATTTCTTTGGGAAGTATTAAAATAGAGCATGCGGGGAGTTGGGTGGAAGACCTAATAGAAGACCGGTTAGCACAGATATCCCAACAAGTGTTTGGCTTTGTAGATGATCATTTTATTGACCCCATGCAAATGATTGAGCCAGCGCAAAATCCAGAGCCTCAGTTGCAAGAGCTTCACGGACCTGTGGCGCAGTCCTTAAACGAACAGCAACAGGCCCACACCCCTGAACAGCATAAAAAAGCCGCTGAAGATGACTAGTTTATCTGATAGGTTGGTTCAAAGCCTTGGGCAAGTGAAGCTTCAGCAAGCGCAACCACACGGGGAATTGACGCGTGTGCTTGGGTTAACTTTGGAGGCCAGCGGCGTTAATGCACCTGTAGGGTCCTATTGCGATATTATAAGCCCCGACGGTGCCATACTGATGGCAGAAGTGGTTGGTTTTGGTGACGGGAAGCTGTTGTTAATGCCCTTTGGAAGGGTGCAAGGGATTGCCGCAGGGTTTAAAGTTAAACCTCAATTAAAGTCACAAAACACCGCCATGAGCCGGTCTATGCTAGGCCGGGTGTTAGATGGCATGGGCCAGCCACTAGATGGTGGTCCAGCCATCTTGGCTGAAGAATACCGTAGTATTCTTGGCCAATCTATTAACCCGCTGAAGCGCCGGCCTATCGACCAAGCTTTAGACGTTGGTGTGCGAAGTATTAATGCTCTTCTCACTGTAGGCTGTGGCCAAAGATTAGGTTTGATGGCAGGTTCAGGTGTGGGTAAAAGTGTGCTTATGGGCATGATGACACGCTTTACTCAAGCCGAAGTTATTATCATTGGCCTTATAGGCGAGCGTGGGCGAGAAGTTCAAGAGTTTGTGCTTGATTCCTTGGGCGAAGAGGGGCTGGCACGCTCTGTGGTTGTAGCAGCCCCTGGTGATACGTCTCCAGTAACGCGGTTACATGCAGCGAGGCTAGCCACCACCATTGCAGAATTTTTTAGAGATCAAGGTAAATCTGTTCTGTTATTGATGGATTCTATTTCCCGCGTGGCTCAAGCGCAGCGTGAGATTGGTTTGGCCATTGGTGAACCGCCCACAAGCAAAGGTTATCCACCCTCCGTGTTTACTTTAATTCCAAACCTTATGGAGCGCGCAGGTAATGGGCACGAAGATAGCCAAGGGTCTATTACGGCTTTTTATACAGTCTTGGCAGAAGGGGATGATCAACTAGACCCTGTAGTAGATGCTGCTCGATCTGTATTAGACGGGCATATTGTTCTGAGCCGAGAGCTAGCAGGCACTGGTCATTACCCCGCTATCGATATTAATCAGTCTATTAGTCGGTTGGCTCCTGCACTTCAAAGCCTAAGTCAAAAAAATGAAGGTAAACAGTTACGGCAGTGGTTAAGTAGCTACGCTGATAATAAAGATTTAATTACTGTGGGTGCTTACCAGGCTGGAAAAAATATTCTTTTAGACCACGCTTTAGATAAAAAGTTAGATATGGACCGATTCTTGCAACAAGGGATGCATGACTCATGTGATATGGCCACAAGCTTGGATCATTTACAGCTCCTTGCTCAGCCGCCAAAGCATGAATTCCAAAAAACGGAAACCCTGCAGGCCCTGCCTTAACGACACGTTAATGCCGAGTCGACAACTAAAAGTGGACTAGCATTATGGCTATCAGCAAAATGGATCGATTTACCAGTTTGGGTAAAATACAACAGCAACAATACCAACTAGCTCTCAAAAGAGAGCAGCAAGTTAGGCAAACTATTGACACTATTGACGCTTCAGTACTGAAGGTGCGTCAATATCAACAAGACTATCAACACGACTTGATCAGCCTGCAGCAAGGTGCCAGCAGTACTGAAAAGTTGGTACGAACCCGTCAGTTTTTACAACAGTTAATGCAAATGGAAGTGGATCAATTGGCCCAGCGACAAGGGTTACAGGACAAACTGCAGCAAGCTCAGGCCCAAACTCTATTAAAATTGCAAAAGTCTCGAATGAGCGAAATGTTGACAGAACAAGCGAAAATAGCAAAATCAGCCGCAATAAACGTGCTAGATGCTAAGCAAATGGATGCCGTCGCTACCCAAATATATACTCGTCGTTAACTTAGTTGTTTTGGAGTGATTCTTGCATAGAGTTATGAAAAGAAGTTAAAGAATAGCTGATGATGTCTATTCTGACGATTAACTGACACTAGTTAGACTGATTATTATGGTTCAAATAGATACGTTAAATTTACTAAAAGTGGCCAATAAAGCGGGGTCAGGGATTAACTCAGCCCCTAAGCCCACCGCTACCCATGGCGTGTTTGATCAGCTTTTGAGTGATCAAGTGAGCACGGGTCAAGTGAAAGAATTAGACGGCAATGGCCAGGCAAGTGGCAATAATTTGCCGACTGATGCCATCTCTAGGCGACAACAGGCGCAGTCTTCGCAACAATTACTGGATACGCTTTCATTACAGCAGCACTCGCAAATAGATGACCTGAGCTTTATTACTCAATTACAACCCTTGGTAGACATGGCTCAAGGCTCCGTTGCGGTCGCTTCAACTCGCTCTACGAACAACAAGATGAATTTTTCTGGCCAACAGTTGCAGGGGTTAGCTGTTCAGTTGGGCATAGACCCAGCTGTAGCAAAGTTAGTTATTCAGGGCACAGAATCAGGATCGCTTACTGATGCAGATGTCCTTATGGTGCGTGGCCAGCAAATAGCTACACAATCATTTTTGCAGCAGCGTGAAGCACGTGCTGTCAACCAAATGGCTGATAAGAAAATGGCGTTAGCGAATACCCTTAATATTATGCTCACTAAGGCCAAAGCATCCGGAGTGCCAGCGAGCCAGTTAACCGCAGCTTCAGCTGCTGCTCCTAATGCTGCCGCAACATTGGCAGGAATTACCCTTACGCCTCTATTGGTCCAAAAATTAGATCAGTTTACAGGCGTCTCTTTAGCAGCTAATAGCACTACACATCTTCTGGAAGCACAGACTCTAGCTAGTTACACAGGGGCTAACTTTAAGGCGGCAGCATCATTGACTCACGGTCCATCTAGCTTGGGTACAGCAACCAGTTCAGACGCCTCTGTCATAGATTTAAGCCAGCGCTTTACCAGCCTTATGCAAGGTGATGGCCCAGCTCAAACGGCGGCCCGCCAAGTGCAAGACCAATTGGGCCAGCAGCTACAACGAATGGTTAAAGAAGGGCGCTGGCAGGCAAATTTATCTCTTAATCCAGCACGCCTGGGACAGGTGAGTATTAATTTAATAATGGAAGATGGGGTGTTACAAACGCAACTTCTTAGTGGTAATGCTGGAGTACGTGAATTGCTTGAATCAAGCTTACCCCGACTTAGAGAACAGCTAGAAACCAGTGGCTTACAATTAGCTGGTGTATCTGTAGGTCATGATAGCCAAGGCCAGCAACAAACCCGCGGTGAGGAGCCAGATTGGCAATTGACCGAAACAGTGACAAATACTAATACAGAAGAAATACCAAGCACTAAGTTGAGTAATAACAGTAACCATGATGGTGATGTAGATACCTTTGCTTAGGCAGAAAGCATTGGATAGTTCAGAGGCTTAAACTCTAAAAATTTAACAAGGAGGGCCACGCATGGCGGATGAAGAAGAAGTAGGCGCAGATGAAGAAAAAAAGAAAGGCGGTTTAGCTAAAATTTTGTTATTGGCTTTAATTGGTATCTTGGTTATTGCCGTCAGTATAGGTGGAACGTTATTTTTAACCGGGTTTTTTGATGAAAGGCCTGTGCAATTTGACGAAAATGGTAACGTGGTCACTCTAGAAGTTGAAGAGGAAAACGATGATAACGAAGCTGATGTTAGCCAAATATACAGTGAAATGGAACGTAAGTTTACGGTTAATTTAATGGGTAGTAGGCAGTTTTTTCAGTTTAGTTTGGGTTTTATGACAAACGATGATCCAGATACTGTCACTAACGTATACACCCATGAGCTTGCAGTTCGCTCAGCGATTATTTTAGAAGTGTCAACGTATTCCAAAGATCAGTTAATGACTACCGCCGATAAGCAAAAAGTTGCTGACATGATTAAAAAGCGTATGAACCAAGTGTTAATCCAAGTTGGAAACATTGCTGGTGTTGAAGAAGTATTCTTTACTGAGTTTTTAATTCAGTAAACTAGGAGTTTGGGTAGAATGAGTGATAAAGAACTGCTCTCAGAAGAAGAGATTCTTGCTTTAGTTAAAAGGGATAAAAGCAATGAGGGTGAAGCGTATAACTTAAACGGTTTAGCCGAAAACTATGACATTTCCGGCGGAGATAGCCCTTTGGCATCGCACTTAGGGGCCCTGGACCTGATCAGTCAACGGCTCCGGCGTTCGTTGCGTGTTAGCTTAGAAAAATTGCTACGTTACCAGCCTAAAGTTGAATCACAAACCGTTGTTGCAGAGCAGTTTTCCTCCTATATGTCAGGGCTTAAAGCGCCTGTTTCGTTAAATGTTGTCACAATGACGTCTCTACCTGGGTCAGTGTTGGTTATTATTGATCCACCATTGATCTTTAACTCACTGGATGGTTTTTTTGGTGGTTCAGGTTCTCAAGCAAGTGAATCAGGCATTCGGGATTTCACACCTACAGAGCTTCGTGTGGTCGACAGGATTCTAGACTTTGTGCTTGAAGACATGAGAACCGCTTGGGAGCCCGTTTTTCCGGTATCTTTTAAATTTCTTAACTCGGAAGTTAACCCACAATTTATCAGCATTGTGGACGACAATGAATTGGTTATTATCAAAAAAATAACCATTACCATGACTCATGGTGTTGTTGGGACTTTACAAATAGTCTACCCCTATGCATCCATGAAACCTATCCGTGAACAGTTGCTTAATCAGGTGGTTGGTAAAAGTAATGTCGAAGCTGAGCGGGTTTGGAATAACGCCCTGAAGCAAGCTATAGGGGACGTTTACTTAGATATAAAGTCTGACCTTGCTAACCCTAAAATTAGCTTGTTAGAACTGCGAAACCTGCAAGTGGGTGACGTTATTCCGATTAAAATGCCAGAAAATATTGAGATTAAATCTCAAGGTACTTCCCTATTTAGTGGCATATATGGAAGCTCTAATAGCCATGCCTCAGTGAAGGTTATTAGTAAAGAAGCGGTAGATAATTATGAACAAGAGAGTTAAGACTATGGTTTCTGTAACACTAGAGCAACAAAGGAAATTCCTGTGAGCGAAGAAGAGTTTACCCCAGTAGCCGTGTCCACTTTTGAGGACGAACTAGATCTAGATATATTACAAGATATTCCTATTGTGTTGTCCGCAGAAGTGGGTAGGTGCTCACTAAAAATTAAAGATTTATTACGTTTAAGTAAGGGGAGTGTGGTTGAGTTTGATCGCTTAGCTGGAGAACCTATTGATGTGTGTGTGAATGACCTGGTGATTGCCAAAGGTGAAGTGGTTGTGGTGAATGAGCGTTATGGCATACGCCTGACCGAAGTACTTGACGCCGCTAATCGTATTCGCAAAATTTAAGGTTTTTATGTTAGGTGATACCCAATTATTGTTGCAGTCTATCGGTAGCTTATTATTAGTACTAGCTATTTTGCTGACCCTGGTGTTTGCTGCGCGATGGTTTATGCAGCGACGACCTCAAGGGGGCCGCAGGCTTCGGTTTGTAGAGGCCATGGCGTTAGGTAGCCGAGATAAATTACTCCTTGTAGAAGTCGATGGTAAGTGTCTTCTTTTAGGTGTTACGGCGCATAATATTCGCTTGTTGACAGAGCTGGATGCTCAAGACTTGCCACCTTCTCCAGAAGGCCAAAAAGAGGCTTCTGCAGTTGGTGCGCAGCCACGGCTATCGAAACAGTTTTCTCAACTACTAGGACGATATGCCCGCGTTGAAAAAAATAAGGACACACTATGAGAATGGCACGTGCAATAAGTTGGCTGCCATTAGTCAGTATGATGTTATTAATGGCTAATGCACCTGAGGCTAGTGCCGCTGATAACTTTTTAACAGGTGTGGTTGTTGAAACCAATGCAGACGGTCAGCAAGAATATAGCCTAACGCTGCAAATTTTAGCCTTGATGTCGTTACTAACGATGCTGCCAGCGCTATTATTGATGATGACGTCGTTTGCCCGCATTATTATTGTTTTGTCGATATTACGTCAGGCTTTAGGCACTAACCAAACCCCACCTAACCAAGTTTTGTTGGGGTTGGCGTTATTTTTGACACTGTTTATTATGGCCCCTGTATTTACCCAAATAAATGATCAAGCAATTCAACCTTACCTCAATGATCAGGCTGATTTCACGCAGGCTTTTGAAGTTGCTCAGCAGCCCTTGAGAGCGTTTATGCTGAAACAAACTCGTGAATCTGATATTGAGCTTTTTGCTCAAATTTCAGGCCAACAAGAACTTGATGGTCCAGAAAGTGTACCTATGCAATTGCTGATACCGGCGTTTCTAACCAGTGAATTAAAAACTGCGTTTCAGATTGGGTTTTTATTGTTTGTGCCGTTTGTGGTGATCGACCTAGTGGTTGCCAGTGTGCTGATGTCTATGGGTATGATGATGTTATCGCCAATGATGATTTCACTGCCGTTTAAAATTATGATGTTTGTTTTGATAGACGGCTGGGCTTTAGTATTAGGTACCTTAGCGGGCAGTTTTTATACCTGACACGGAGAGTAATGATGGACCAAGGTACGGTATTAGATATTGGCCGAGAGGCGTTGTTGGTTACTGCAACTATTGCAGGCCCTATGTTGTTAGTGGCGCTAGTAGTCGGCTTGCTTATTGGTATTGTGCAAGCAGCAACATCGATTAACGAAATGACCTTAAGCTTCATTCCTAAGCTGGTAGCCCTAGTGTTAGTGTTGTATCTGTTTGGATCATGGCAGATTACAGTGCTGACTGACTTTGCTTCGCGTTTGATTGAACGTATTCCTGGAATTATTGGTTAGTTATGTTTGCTGTTTGGGATGATGTACTTGCGTTGCTCTACACTTTTTTGTGGCCCATGACACGCATAAGCGCGTGCCTTATTGCTACGCCTATATTTTCATCTATGAGTGTAAACACAAGGTTGCGTGTAAGCTTGGCCATGGTCCTTACTATTCTTATTTACCCATTACATGATTGGCCCATCGTAGATGTTCTGTCTGGTGCAGGCCTTGTGTTGTTTTTAGAGCAGGTCGTCATTGGGGTAATGATGGGGCTGATATTGCAAATTGTATTTGCTGCAGTGAGCGCTGCTGGTGAGTTTATTTCGTTATCTATGGGTTTGGGTTTTGCCATGATGGTAGATCCCAATAGTGGTGTGCAAACCCCTGTTATATCTCAGTTTTTAGTCGTTCTAGCCACCTTAGTTTTTGTCTCTATTGGTGGGCACCTCATTCTTTTAGAGTTATTGCTGGATAGTTTTCGCTTATGGCCCATTGGCGAGCCTCAATTAGAAATGGCAATGGTATGGGATCTATTGCAGTGGTCTGCATTACTGTTTACTGGTGCAGCTATGATTGCGCTGCCAGCAATGGTTGTTTTATTGCTTGCCAACAGTGCCATGGGCGTCGTTTCTAGGGCTGCACCCAGCTTAAATGTATTTGCTGTTGGTTTCCCTTTAACCTTATTAATGGGCATTGGGGTTTTAATCGTTTTGTTACCCAGTTTTATGGGTAATATCCAAAACCTGTGGTTTGAAGCGTTTCAGCAAATACGACTGTTATTAGGTGTGGCTTAGTCATGTCTGAAGACAGTTCCCAGGAAAAGACAGAACAACCTACGGCCAAAAAGCTTGAGAAATCCCGCGAAGATGGTCAGGTGCCGCGCTCAAAGGAGCTGTCCATGGCTATTATGATGGTGTTGGGCTCAGCCTTTTTGCTTATGACAGGTGGTGCCATTGTGGATGATATTTCGCTTATGCTGAAATCTTCTTTGACCATTGAGCGAGAATTGTTGATGGACACCCAGTATTTACCCAGTGTGTTGTTATCTACACTAGTGACAGGCATTTTATCAGTTATGCCTTTTTTTTTGCTCACCTTAGTATTAGCGCTCATTACCCCTGCATTGATCGGTGGTTGGCTGTTTTCTACCAAAGCATTTGGTTTTAAAGCTAATAAGCTCAACCCACTAACAGGGCTAAAGCGGATGCTTGGCACACAGGCCCTTATGGAACTAGTGAAGGCATTAGTTAAATTTATTTTGGTGGCTGGAATAGGTTATCTAGTCGTTGTTTCACAAATTGATCACCTCTTAGCCTTTGGTCAGATGCCTTTGGAGGTGGCAATGCAAGAAGGAGGAACACTATTGCTATGGGCCTTTTTTTATATTTGTTTGTCGTTGATGATCATTGCTGCAATTGATGTGCCTTATCAGATTTACAGCCATACTGAGAAATTAAAAATGTCGATGCAAGACATTAAAGATGAAATGAAAGAGATGGAGGGTCGTCCGGAAGTAAAGGCTCAGGTGCGCCAGCGACAGCGCGAAATGGCGATGGGTAGAATGTTAGATGAGGTTACCAACGCCGACGTGGTGATTACTAACCCACAACATTTTTCTGTGGCCTTGGTGTATGACCAGACAGGCTCTGGCGCCCCCATTGTTTTAGCCAAGGGACAAGGTGAAATAGCGGCGCGGATACGCGAATTAGCACAAACAGAAAGTGTACAAATGTTACGTATGCCACTGTTAGCTAGGGCACTCTACTTTACTAGCGAAATTAATGAAGAGATCCCAGAGGGTTTGTTTGTTGCGGTGGCTCAAGTATTGGCATATGTCTATCAGCTTAATGTGGTCACTCCGGGCATTCCACAGCCACAACAGCCTAATCCAGAGGTGCCTGCCAACTTCCGTTATAACGAAGACGGTCACGCTGTTTAACGTTATCAGGCTTTAAAAGTGCCTATAACCCGATAAATCTAGATTATACGGTGGATTACCTGAAAAATACCTAATATTTTCACTTAATCTGCCGATAATCATAGAGTAACAGGCGCGGTAAAGGCGAAGAGAAAAACTCCCGCTTCTAATACCTGTGTAGACTTTGGATTGACCGAGATTTGAACCCTATGAGTGAACAAGATAAAGACAAAACGCAAAACGATGTGAAGGCCGAATTGCCTGAGAATATTACTATAGCGCCTGGATCAACTAAGGTTGCTCCCCCTCAAGATGATGCCTTAGAGACTAGTGGCAGTGAACCACCCCTTAGTGGCAGCGATGCTGTGCAAGAGGCTGATGCTAACGCTATGGCTACTCAGGCTTTGTTAGCCAGTGTAACGACAATTAAGCAGACAGCTGAGCAGGGCACTAAGGGGTTTAGAGCTCAGAGATATATGGTTGGTTTTATCATTTCTTTAGGTTTTGTGGGCCTGTTGAGTGGTGGTGCGATGTTATATGTATTGCAAAATGCAATAAAAGAGGCCTCTGTAATAAGCATCGCAATGGGCTCTAGGTTGATGGAATTTGAAGTGCAAATGAATCGTGTTATCCAAATTGAAGTTCAGCTTGATGAGCTAATGTTAGTTAACCAGCAACTTGCTCAGGGTACAGAGATGTTAATGTACCATCTAAAACAGGTTGGCACCGATGCGCTGCAAGCTGCGTCACAACAAGTCACAGAAAATAAGCTGATGTTGGGTAGTGTTAATGATAAAATTTTAACGAGTTTTGATGCGTTACAAATCACCACCAAAGCCCAGCAGGGGGTGTTAACTCAGTTAAAAAAACGTATTGATGGTGTGCAATTGCAAATGAATAAGGTGGAAAACGAAGACCTAGCGGGCCAGATAAAAGCCCTCATCGCCCTTGAACAAGAACGTTATTTCGAATTGGAACAAGCTAAATTAGATCTAGAGACCGCTCAATTTGAGGCCAAAAAAAAATCAGAAGCCTCTCCAATTGAAGTTAACTACATCACCTTTGGCGCAAAGCCCAAATAATGTGTTTAGCCTCCATCATTGTGGCGCACTAGCGGATTATGTGGGCTAAAAGCTGAGTTAAAGCAGATAAGGGGTTATAATGGGGTTAACTACTTAGGCCAAATTAGGACCCTACCATGAGTATTATTCGCCAACATGATTTGATTGATAGCGTCGCAGACGCTTTACAGTTTATTTCCTATTACCACCCGCTAGATTTTATACACGCTGTTCATGAAGCCTACCTGCGGGAAGAATCTAAAGCGGCCAAGGACGCCATGGCGCAGATCCTAATTAATTCGCGATTGTGTGCAGAAGGTAAGCGCCCCTTATGCCAGGATACAGGTATTGTTACTGTGTTTGTAGAGGTAGGCATGGACGTGCAATGGGACGCAGAACTCAGTTTAGAAGACATGATTAACGAAGGTGTAAGACGCGCCTACTTGCACCCAGATAATAAATTGCGCGCCTCTATCCTGTCTGACCCAGCAGGTAGTCGAATTAATACTAAAGACAACACACCAGCAGTGATCCATACCTCTATTGTTAAGGGTGACCGAGTTGATATTCAGTTAGCTGCTAAAGGTGGTGGTTCAGAGAATAAAAGTAAAATGGTTATG
>MDTF01005250.1_pt1 | contig 19410 bp, 17 predicted proteins | sample 811191 | NCBI WGS metagenome assembly MDTF01 (sample SAMN05326649, study PRJNA326480) | marine metagenome | isolation source: seawater | place: Southern Ocean | collected 2011 | reverse complement strand
CACCAAAACCTTCAAAAGAAGCACCTGTTCCGTTTCCTTTTAAAATAAAGGCATCTTGCAAATCTTTAGAAATGGTGTTGTAAGCAAATCCGTAAGGTGTTTCGTTGAAATCGCCCATTAGAATGACAGGATACGGACTGTTATTGATATGTGCTTTGAGGTAATTGGCTTCATCTGCACGTTCTTTAAAGGTATTAAATAGCTTTTTAAGAACGCCTTTAGATTGTTCAATTTGCTCTTCTTTTGATGATTGTGTTATATCTTTAATGAAGGCATATTCCTCAGGATTAAATCCCAATGACTTTAAGTGAACGTTGTAAACACGTAACGTGTCTGTATGGAACAAGATGTCGGCATAAATAGCTCTAGCCTTAGTGCCAGCGTTGAAAACAGTTTCTGTTTTAATGACGGGAAATTTACTGAAAATGGACAATCCAAAAAAGCGGTCTTTAATAGAGTGTCTCGGATCGTTCATGTTCTCAAAGGCTAAATACTTGGTTTCTGTTGCCTTTTTGGTAAGATTGAATCCTAAAAATTCATTCTTGTTTTTTTTATCGTAAAACTCTTGAAAACAGTATATATCCGCGTTTTGTTGATCTAAGAACTCGAATATTCGTTCGTCTATGGTGTTGTCTTTACTCCAATCGTACTTATTGAAAAGCCTCACATTGTATGAAAGTAGTTTAATTGCTTTTGATGAATCATGTACTTCATCGGTTCCATTGATTTGAAAGAGGTGTTTAGGTCGAGGCCAGCCAAGTAATAAAGCTCCTAATGAGAGAAGAGCAAATCGTTTTTTAAAAAACAACCAAAAAACAATGAAGAACAAATTGGCAAATGCAATTTGCGGGTAAACAATCCCTAAAGGCCCCCAAACAGCACTATCATTGGGGTTAATATTGGCTGCGGGGTAACTGGCAACCAAAATTAAAACCAACACAATGTTTACTATCAATAGTATATTCCGAACGAATTTACGCATGATGAACTAGGGTTAACGGTTGCTAACTTTAAACAGAAAGTCTTTTTCTTCTTTTGTAAGAGAGTCGTAACCAGACTTTGAAATCTTGTCAAGAATCTCATCTGTTTTGTGCTGTTTCTCTGTTGACGTTAAGTCTTGGTATTTACCAGCCGTAGTAGATTTCTTGTTTTTGTTGTGTACGACACGCATTTTAGGCTTACGGTTAAATAGGCTTATGATTTTTGCAAAGAAGCGATTCAAACCATCAGTGATTTCAACACCTTTAGAAAGCTGCATTCCGTATATTAAGCCATACAAAGCCCCGCCCATATGTGCCGCTTTTCCACCAAAATTTTGATTGATATCTAAAACTGTTGAAAGGATGAAGCAAACCAAAGCCAGGTACTTCAATTTAACAGGACCGATCAAGAGTAAGTTAAGCTGATAGTTGGGTAAAAGAGTACCCGTAGCAACCACAACCGCTAAAACTCCAGCTGATGCTCCAATTAAAAAAGAACCAATTGGAATATTCGGGATGATACTCGCTAAAACGAATATGATTCCACCAGCGATACCTCCGTATAAATAAGTTTGTAAAACACGTTTTTGACCATATATATCAGCTAAAATTCTACCAAACCAGTAGAGTAGTAGCATGTTGAAAAGGATATGTCTAAATCCTTCGTGAACAAACATGTATGTGAAGAATGTCCAAAAGTGGGTAAGGCTATTGAGTAACCCTGCTGGTAAACCGATATTTGTTAAAACCAGTAATCCAACTTCATCTGAGCTTACAGCCAAGATTATATTCACCAAAACAAAAACACAAGCATTTACCAAAATGAGTATAGCTAGGTAATTGTTGCCTTTAAAGATGCGTTTGAAATCTTCAGCTATAAAGTTGGCCATCTTTAGTATGTATTGTAGAAGTTATTTCTGTTGTTCTTTTGCCAGTACCTAATGAGAATGTAACCGAAAAGCATACCACCTAAATGGGCAAAGTGAGCCACATTATCCATCGGGTTGTTTTGTAATCCAGAGTATAGTTCTAAAGCCCCATAAATCATTACAAAGTATTTAGCTTTAATAGGAACTGGCAAGAAAATAAAGAAGATACGCTGGTTTGGAAATAACATTCCAAAGGCAAGTAACAAGCCAAAAACAGAACCAGATGCACCAACAACATTGGGAGCGTTCAGGTAATAGGTTCTGAACTCATTCACAAATTCACGTGCATCATTCATGGTAGGGTTTGATGCATATTGATGTAACATGGACTGTACCTGTGGAATTTGAGCAAATAGTGCATTTAACGTTTCTTGAGACGGATTCATTAAGAATTGATCCATCAAAGCTAAAGCTGGACTGATATCTACAAAATAGAGCACGGTATAATGGCAAAATGCTGCACCAAAACCAGTAATTAAGTAGTAAATTAAGAACTTCTTAGCTCCCCAATAATTTTCTATAGCCGAACCAAACATCCACATGGCAAACATGTTGAATAAGATGTGGTTGAAACTACCATGCATAAACATGTAGGTAACCAATTGGTATATTTCAAACTTCTCGCTTCCAACCCAGTGTAATCCTAAAAGCCCGTTTAAATCAATGTTAAAGCGACTGCCTAGAACAACAGTAGCTAAGTACATTAAAACATTAATGATTAATAGGTTTTTAACTACTGGCGGCATCATTTGGAAGCCATTCATTCGGTATTGACTCATTTGTCAAAAATATTGTCTAGTTGATCAATTGTAAAAGTATTAATTATGGTTCTGCCTGATGGTGTGGTGTATGGGTTTTTACACGCAAACAATTCATCAATCAGATTTTCCATTTCTTCTGGCATCAATACTTTACCTGTTTTAATTGCACTTCGTTTAGCTAAAGATCGGGCAAGAGCTTCTCTCTTTTCTAACCTCAATTCTTGCAAGTTGTTTTTGTAGTGCTCAACAATTCCATCAATAAAAGTTTGCGGATCTTGATTGGTAGCGTAATCTGGTAACCCTTGAATAACGAATGTTTGGGCTCCAAATTCACGAATATCAACTCCAGCAGCTTGCAAATCGGTTGAGATACTCTTCACTAACTCTGCATCTCCAGCCTGTAGTTGTACGGTTTGTGGAAATAATTGTTGCTGAGAATACCCCTTTTGCTCATCAATTGCTATTAAATACCTTTCATACAGAATGCGCTCATGAGCTCTACTCTGATGAATCATCACCAAACCAGATTTGATGTGAGCAATGATGTACTTAGCATGAACTTGAAATGCTTTTGATTTACTGCCTGGTTGTTCTTGTTGATTGTGGTCTGGAATTATCAAATGATTGGATTGCTGCTCTTCGTCACTATCAGGGTTGAAAACCTGTTTTACAGAATCAGCCATTTCAGGATTTACCTGGTAAAGTTTTTCCCAATTATCACGATTATGTTGCTGTTGCGGAGTTAATTGTGGTTTGGAGTATCCAGAATTAGCAGGTTTATGTGAGTTATTATCTGAATCAAATGGATTGTAATTCGGATTGACTTTAATCTCTGGCATTTGAATAGGCCCAGTTGGATGCAAAGGCACATTAAAGCTGGTTTCCTGTTCAAAATCGAGTGAAGGAGCAACGTTGTTCTTTCCAATTCCTTGACGAACAGATGATCTTAAAATCGCGTAAATTGCTCTTTCGTCTTCAAATTTGATTTCTGTTTTAGTAGGGTGGATGTTTACATCAATAAAACTTGGATTGACATCCAACATCAAGAAATAACTCGGATAAACATCTCTTGGAATCAAATCTTCTAAAGCCTCTTGAATGGCATGATTCAAATAAGCACTCTTGATAAATCGGTGATTCACAAAAAAGAATTGCTCGCCACGTGTTTTCTTAGCTGTTTCTGGCTTACCAATAAAACCAGAGATTTTAACGATATCAGTTTCCTCTTCAATAGGAACTAACTTCTCGTTATATCGCTTGCCAAAAACCTGAACAATGCGTTGACGGAAAGATCCTTTTTCGAGGTGAAAAATCTCATTGTTATTGTGGTGAAAGGTGAGCTTAATGTGTGGATTAGGTATGGCAACACGTTCAAATTCATCAATGATATGACGCATTTCAACGTTATCGCTTTTCAAGAATTTTCTACGAGCCGGAACATTGTAAAACAAGTTCTTAACCGACATTGAAGTTCCTTTTTTACAAGTAACAGCTTCTTGATTGACAACATCCGAGCCTTCAATTTGAAGTAAGGTACCTAACTCACCATCAGTTTGTTTTGTACGAATATCCAAATGGGCAATTGATGCGATAGAAGCTAAAGCTTCACCGCGGAATCCCATGGTTTTCAATTCAAACAAATCAGAAGCTGAAGCAATTTTAGAGGTGGCATGTCTCTCAATAGACATACGCACATCGGTTTCACTCATTCCTTTACCGTTGTCGATAATTTGGATGAGCGTTTTACCAGCATCTTTAATGATTAAGTTTACTTCGTCAGCACCAGCATCAATAGCGTTTTCCAAAAGTTCTTTTACAACAGATGCAGGGCGTTGAATAACCTCACCGGCCGCAATTTGGTTGGCAATTGAATCAGGTAATAGCTGAATAATGTCAGGCATATTCCTTTAAAAAATAAAGTCTAGAGTATCTGTATATAAGTAGAGGTAAAAAGCAAAAGTCAAAATCCCGATAATAACAAACACTCGGATATTGGACGCTTTGTTGGAAGCGCTTCTTTCAGAAACCGCATTCCACTCGCTTCGAATTCTACCTCTAACGGCTTCTTTGTTGTACGATGATTCTGATTCAATTCCTTTTTCACGATCAACCTCTGCTTTAATAGCAGCAACACGCATATCAAATTCCTCTTTTTGAGGATTGTAATAGCGCGGTTGAAACTGAAATCCCTTTACAGGTCTTGATTTAAAAAGTGTGAATCGCATCATACGGCATCAAAATTAAGATTTATCAATTGATCATTCGGTTAAATCACCAATCAATATACAGGAATTATACCAAATATTTGATTTAGAGTAATCAACGTTTTACTGAGTTGATTTGATACAATACAGCCTCATTATGCTGATCGATAACTTCTAGTTCAAAAGATTTTTTCAGCTGAGATTTGAGTTCATCCTTACTAACTAACACTCGGTCATTAACTGATAATTGACCTGTAGAATTAATGATGTTTATCTCAGTTCCAAGCTCATGGAGTTTGTATTTGTAAAACAGTAACGAACCTTTCCAGTCGTTACTCAAAACAAAACTATTTTGAAGGAATGATTGATGTCCCTTTCTAGATAAAAAGATTTCGTTGGCTTCATATGTTTTTTGTCCAGGAGGAATGGTGTTCGCTTGTGATTTATTGAACATTTCAATGAATGGTAAAAGAAAAATAAATCCGAATAAAAGTGTTAATCTATAAGTTTTGATAAGATTACCTATCTCACTGTAAATCAATTTGAATGTAGGGATCGTTAAGATTGCCAACAACGGAAGTAAGGGCATGTCGTACCATTCTAATTTGGTGAGTGAAATTGAGATGATTAGCAAATAAGAAATAACCATCCATAGTATTGAAATCTGTACTTTTCGGTTATGCGAATCGGACTTTGAAAGCGTAATAACAGCACCTAATAAAGCAGGGATTATCCAAAGTTGAAATCGATAATCAAACAAATTTTCAATATAAAAAAAGAAGGGCTCTTTGTGGTTTTCAACCTCTACAAAAACACGGCCTGCATCTTTAAAAATTAACTCATAAAAATAACCTGGAGTAGTGATTTCACGTGCATACAATACACCAAAAGAAATAAATACAAAACTCACAATTCCAACCCAAAAATAAGGGCTTGTTAATGTGGATTTAAGTTTCTTGGATTGAATGAGGATGATTAAAAAGGCTGGTGTGAAGAGTAGTGCAGCGTAGAGCTTTGTTAAGAATCCTAACAATAGAAAAGCAATGGTTACTAATAAATATTTGCTGTTTTCTTCTTGGGTATATTGGATGAAAGCAAAACAGGAAATGGTTGTAAACAATGTTAACAAGGCATCAGAATCTCCAGTTCTCGCTGTATGAAAATGAATAAATCCATTGGCTGTCAACAAAACTAAACTAGTAAACCAAGCTTCAACATTTCCCCAATATTTCTTTACAAACTCAAAAACAAAAAGAACAGTTAAGGCTGCTGCAATAGCTGAAGGTAGTCTAATGGCTGTTTCATTGTATCCAATAAGTTTAACAAAAATAACTTGTAACCAATTGGTTAAAGGTGGTTTGGTGTTGTATAGATCGGGATTGTTGTCAAAATATAAAGCAAACCAGTTTCCATTTTGAATCATTTCGTAGGTATTAACTGCAAACATAGATTCATCCCACCAGCGCATATGAAAACTACCCAATTTAAGGAAAATAACTAGGTATATTAACACCAGTAAAATTAAGTATTGAAGATAAGGTTGGAACTTGGTGATTGATCCGCTCATGGTTCAATATTAACTAGAAAAAACCGTAATAATACTATCACATGTTTCTTGTTAATAACATATTTAAACACAATATCAGTGAGCTTGTTGATAGCTGTAAATTCGCTATAAGATAAAAGCAGAGGGTATATGAGGAGATTTCTGGGGATTTTGATTTTACTATTGATTTTTGTTGGATTGGGTTCTTTTAGAATTGATCCCAGTAATAAAGTTCAAATTCCATTTCAGAAAGTTGAATCCAGTTGGGTTGATAGCTTGATGAAAAACATGTCTCTTGATGAAAAAATAGGCCAGTTATTCATGGTAGCTGCTTATTCTAACAAAGGTGAGGAGCATGATCAAGAACTCAACACCTTAATCAATGACTATGGAATTGGAGGTTTGATTTTCTTTCAAGGTGGTCCTATGCGTCAAGCTAATATGACCAACCGTTTGCAGTCAAAATCAAAAGTGCCATTACTAATAGGGATGGATGCTGAATGGGGATTGTCAATGCGTTTAGACTCAACCAACCGATATCCTAGAGAAATGATGTTAGGAGCAGCAAGTGATCCTGCTCATGCGTTTGCAGTTGGTCAGGCAATCGGAGAAGAACTAAAAGCATTAGGTGTTCATGTGAGTTTTAGTCCTGTTTTAGATGTAAATAACAATCCCAATAATCCTGTAATCAACAGCCGTTCATTTGGAGAAGATGTAGGCAGAGTTGGTGTATTTGGTCGCTCATTTGCTCAAGGATTGCAATCAGTAAACGTTATTGCTGTTGGAAAGCATTTTCCTGGTCATGGTGATACAGATGTTGATTCTCACAAAGATTTACCAGTTGTAAATCACTCTCGAAGCCGATTAGAAAAACTGGAGTTTTTACCATTTAAACAAAGCATTGATTGGGGGGTAAGTGGAATCATGGTCGCTCACATGCATGTTCCAGCTTTAGACTCAACTCCTGAATTGCCTTCATCTTTGTCAAAGCCAATTGTAACTGGTGTTCTGCGTAATGAGATGGCTTTTAATGGTTTGGTTTTTACCGATGCGTTAAACATGAAAGGCGTTACCAAATACTACAAACCTGGTGATGCCGATTTACAAGCATTGTTAGCGGGTAATGATGTACTTCTATTTCCAGAAGATGTTAAGTCTGCCGTAACTAAAATCAAACAGGCGATCAAAAAAGGCAATCTTACAGAACAAGAATTAGATCAACATGTATTGCGAATCCTAAAAGCCAAAGCCTGGGTAGGATTGGCAGATACTGCAAATCTAGAAATCAATAAAGCTGACGTTAAAAAGGCTTTTCAAAACCCATATCACGATTTAATCAATAGAAATGCACATGCAGCATCTATGACGTTGATTAAGAATGATGATCAGCTTTTGCCATTTCAAGATTTGGAATCAAAACACCTGATTTCAATTTCATTGGGGAATAGTAAAACAGGATATGATTTTCAAGAGCATTTATTGCTATATGATAGGGTAAACAGAGAGTATTTGCCCAAAAAACCAACTTCATTTGAACGTCAATTAATTTATGATCAAATTGATGATCAATCGGTTGTTATTGTTTCTCTACATGATACCAAGCTATCGCCACAGGGCAATTTTGGAATTACTCAAGAATCTCTCGATTTTATTACTGAAATCAGTGAAAAAGCACCAACTGTGGTTGTTCATTTTGGCAATCCGTATGCTTTAGCTAAACTGAAAGATACACCTGGAATTAAAGCTGTTTTAGTGGCCTACGAAGAAGGGAGATATGCTCAATTATATGCTGCTGAAGCATTATTTGGAGGAATAGTTGTTAATGCAAAATTGCCAGTTTCAATTAATGAACAATATCCTGAAGGTGCCGGGTTGAAAACTGAAAAATCGGGTAGATTTCATTACACAGAACCCGAAGCTGTTAATATCTCATCAGAGGTTTTAAAAGGAATTGATTCAATTGCCCAGTTTGGTATAGATGAACAGGCTTATCCTGGATGTCAGATATTGGTTGCTAAAAACAATCAAGTTATTTACCAAAAAACATTCGGTCATCACACTTATGAAAATAATGATACTGTTAAGTGGACTGATATTTATGATCTAGCAAGTATTACCAAAGTTGCGTCTACAGTAGCTTCAGTTATGAAATTGGATGATCAAGGACTGATTGATGTAAACAAAACGCTAGGTGACTATATTCCTGAATGGGTTGGTGGTACTGAATATGCAGATATGCAATTGCGAGAAATGTTAACGCATCAAGCTGGATTAAAAGCTTGGATTCCTTTTTACAACAGAGCCTTAAGTAAGGGGGTTCCTCGTTATGATGTGTTTTCATTAGGCCAGTCCGAATTGTATCCATACCGAGTTGCAGAGAACATTTACATCTCTAAAAACTATCCTGATAGTATAATTCGTCAAATTGTTGAAACTCCTCTCAATAAAAAGAGAGAATACCTGTACAGCGATTTGGGGTATTACTTTTTAAAGTTGATCGTTGAAAAGCAAACTGGCGTTCCGTTGAATCAGTTTGCTGATTCTGTGTTTTACCAGCCAATGGGATTGTATTCAACTGGATATTTACCTCGAAACAAATTCGATTTAGATCAAATTGTTCCAACCGAATACGACTTGTTTTTTAGAAAACAATTGGTTCACGGAGATGTCCACGATCCGGGAGCTGCCATGATGGGCGGAGTAGGTGGTCATGCCGGTTTATTCTCAAATGCAAATGACTTGGCTAAAATCATGCAAATGTTCATGGACGGAAGCTATGGCAATGTCCAGTATTTGAGTGATAGTGTTGTACATGAATACACCAAGTGCATGTATTGTATTGACGATCGAATTGAAAATAGAAGAGGATTAGGTTTCGATAAACCTGTAACTGATGGTGAGGGCGGACCAACTTGTCAATGTGTGAGTTTAGCTAGTTTCGGACATACTGGTTTCACTGGAACAATTGGCTGGGCAGATCCTGAAGCTAATCTGGTTTATATATTTTTGAGTAACCGTGTTTATCCAGATGCTCAAAACAAGAAACTAATCAGTTTAAATATCCGTACGGATATCATGCAAGTCATCTACGATGCCAATAATGGCGCTGATATCAATCCAAAACCGAATCCATGAATATTGGAATAGTTTGTTACCCAACCTTCGGAGGTAGTGGCGTTGTAGCCACAGAACTCGGACACGCATTAGCCAAAAAAGGACATAAGGTTCATTTTATTACATATAATCAACCAGTTCGATTAGATATTCTAGAAACCAATATCTATTACCATGAGGTTAATGTGAAGGATTATCCACTATTTCAGTATCAACCATACGAACTGGCTTTATCCAGTAAAATGGTGAATACGGTAATTGATGAAAAACTGGACGTTCTTCATGTACATTATGCTATTCCGCATGCATATGCCGCATTTATGGCAAAACAAATTTTGAAGGATAGAGGCATTCATATTTCGGTGATTACAACCTTACATGGTACTGATATCACTTTAGTAGGTAAAAATCCATCATACAAAGAGGCTGTTGAATTTAGTATCAATCACAGTGATTGTGTGACTAGTGTTTCTGAAAGTTTAAAACAACAGACATACGACTTTTTTAATTGCAGAAAAGAGATTCGTGTAATTCCGAATTTCATTGATTTGTCTCTATATGAAGGCGATCAAAACTGTGCAAAAGCGAATTTGGCATCTGAAGGACAAAAGATTGTAACTCATATTTCGAACTTCAGAAAACTGAAAAGAACTCAGGATGTGGTTAAAGTTTTCCATGGAATTTGGAAAGAAATTCCAGCGAAGTTGATTTTGGTTGGAGATGGGCCTGAAAGGGTAAAGGCAGAGCAGTTGGCTAAAGATTTAGGAATGGGAAGAGATGTGATATATCTTGGGAAAACTACAGAGGTTGAGCGCGTTTTATGTGCTTCAGATCTGTTTATACTTCCGTCAGAGTCTGAGAGTTTTGGTTTAGCAGCACTGGAGGCGATGGCTGCTGAAGTTCCTGTGATTTCTTCAAATGCAGGTGGTTTGCCAGAGGTTAATATTGATGGAGTTACTGGTTATATCAGTCCTGTTGGAGATATTGATGATATGGTTAAAAATAGCCTTTCTATTTTAACAGACGAATTGAAATTAGCTCAAATGAAACAAGGTGCTAGAGAGCAGGCAGAAAAGTTTGAGTTAGAAAAAATACTACCTCAGTACGAAAACTTGTACAAAGAGATAGTTGCCGTGAAACAACCCGTTTCTTAATTTACTTTTCCGTATTTAAAAGTGGCAGATTTAGGCATAGTTCCACTTTTACCTGAAATGGAAGTGGTTAAGCTATCTCCTGTGATCTCGTATCTAATTACTTGAGGGAAATCGTAATTAGGATTTGTGAATTCTGCAAAACCTTCTCTTGATGTGGATAGAATGAAATCTACTGGTTTTGGGTTTTCTTCTACATCAGCGGTGTAGGTTAGTATTCCATTCTTCGTCTTGATGGTCATGTTTTCCATTACAGTAGTGTCTTCTAAAGTGATGAAAATAGATTTCCCATATAGTGAATCAGCTGACGATTTCCACACTTCTTGCTGGGTTGTAACGTTGTAAGTTCTTGACCAAGTTCCTTCAAGCCATTTTAAATCTTCAACAGAATTAGAAGAACAAGCAGTTAAAAGAGCTAAAAAGCAAGTTGAAATAAACAAGTGACGGATCATTTTGGTATTATATTTGAAATTGAAAAGAATCAAAACGCAGAATTATGAAAAATATCAGTTTGTTAGGAGTTGTCGTTGTTTTGTTATCCGTGTTTTCTTCTTGTTCTAAATGCTACGAGTGTACTCGTAAAATTGCTGTAGAAGTAGATACTGACGGTGACGGTGTTTTAGAAACAGAATACGTTGATGACACTGACGATGTATGTACTGCCGATAGCGATGAAATCGACAACAAAGAAAGTCAAGGATATACCTGCTCGTAATTATCCGCCAGATTTTTTCACTTTGAATCCGTCATTTTGAAGAATATCGAAGACTTTATCGCGTAATTCGCCTTGGATAATAATCAATCCATCTTTAGAAGAACCGCCTACGCCACATTTGGCTTTTAGCATCTTTTCGAGGTCCTTAAGATCTTCAGGAGTTCCTATAAACCCTTCAACAATAGTGGCTGTTTTTCCTTTTCTGGCTTTTCTATCGTGATAGACTTTTAATTGCTGTTGATTGTTTGGAAGCGTTTCAACATCCTCTTCAAATTCGTTTTCGTAATCGTAATCGGGATTTGTTGAGTAAACAACATTTACTCTTCCTTTTGATTTCTTAGCCATAAATTCTGTCTTGGAATACAAAAATGAAAAATCTGTACATACTACAAGGGCAAAGTGAAATGGATTAAAAATATTGTTTCATTTCTGATGCAACCGCTACCATAATATGTGTTGATATATTACTTTCGTCAGCAAACCCGATTTAAGTGTCGAGTCAACAACCCGAAAAAATATGGCTCTCTTCTCCTCACATGGGGGAGAACGAGTTTAAGTACGTGCAAGAAGCGTTTGATACAAACTGGATTGCACCAGCAGGACCATCAATTCCTCTATTTGAAAAATCACTGAAAGATTACTTTCATGTTGGTGCAGTAGCAGCTGTTCATTCTGGTACAGCAGCTCTACATCTAGCACTGGTTAATTTAGATGTGAAAGCAGGTGATTATGTGATTTGCCAAAGTATAACCTTTGCAGCAAGTGCTAATCCAATTGTATATCAAGGAGCTACACCTGTTTTTGTTGACTCTGAAACAGACACTTGGAACATCTCTCCAGAGAGTTTGAAAGAAGCTCTTGAAGATTTATCTCAAAAAGACATCAAACCCAAAGCTGTAATTGTAGTACATCTTTATGGAATGCCAGCTAAAATGGCTGAATTAGAGAGTATTTGTGCAGAATACGATGTTCCAATAATTGAAGATGCAGCCGAAGCGGCAGGAAGTAACTATTTAGGAAAAAAATGTGGTGGGTTTGGACGTATGTCTGTAATCTCATTTAACGGAAATAAGATCATTACAACCAGTGGTGGTGGTGCATTAATGAGTAATGACTGGCATTTAATTGAACATGCTCGTTTTTTAAGCACTCAAGCTAAAGATAATGCCCCTCACTATCAACATTCTCATATTGGATACAACTACAGAATGAGTAATGTAAGTGCTTCAATTGGTCGTGGACAGATGGAAGTTCTTGATGAAAGGGTGAGAAAAAGACGTTCTAATTTTGATTTCTATCATACCAACTTAGATCAACTACCTGGTATTTCATTTTTAGATGAACCGTATGGTCATTATAGCAACAGATGGTTAACCACAATAATGGTTGATCCTGCTAAAACCAACGGAATTACTAGAGAACATATTCGAATAGCGTTAGAAGCAAGCAATATTGAATCAAGACCTTTATGGAAGCCGCTTCATTTGCAACCAGTTTTCAGAGAGTTCCCATATTATGGTGGTAAAGTTTCAGAAACGCTGTTTCAAAATGGTTTGTGTCTACCTTCTGGTAGTAATTTGACAGATTCAAATCTGAAAAGAGTAGTTCAAGTCATTAAAGAAACACTTTCATCTAAATTATAGAACAACACGAACTATTGTTTGAGCGTTTTGTTGATTAATTAGGTTTCTAACATCTAACCTTCATGAAGCGCATTTTATATATTCTTATAGTTCTTGGTTTTCTATTTGTCCTTTCCATTTCTGCATTTATCGGATTGGTATATGTTGGTGCATTTGGATCAATTCCTAATTCTGAAGATCTAAAAGAGATTTCTCATGCAGAAGCCACCTTGGTTTATTCTTCTGATAATATAGTTATAGGCAAGGTTTATGAAGAGAATAGAACCAATGTTCAGTTTCAAGATATTCCGGAAAGTCTAATACAGGCACTTGTAGCTACTGAAGATGCTCGCTTTTATGAGCATGAAGGAATTGATGGTATTGCCATGATTCGTGTACTATTCAAAACCATTTTAATGGGAGATAGAAGTAGCGGAGGCGGAAGTACAATCTCTCAACAGCTTTCTAAAAATTTATACGGTAGAAAGACATTTGGTCCTTTAACAATGCCTGTCAATAAAACCAAAGAAGCCATTCTGGCGAATAGAATAGAGAATATCTATTCTAAAGATGAAATCTTAACACTTTATCTGAATACCGTTCCATTTGGAGAAGATGTGTATGGAATTGAATCTGCAGCAGAACGCTATTTTTCAAAGAAAGTTAAAGACCTAGAAGTTGAAGAATCAGCTGTACTAATTGGAATGCTAAAGGCAAACACCTACTACAATCCAAGACTATACCCAGAACACGCAATGCAAAGACGTAATGTAGTGTTGCATCAGATGGTGAAATACGATTATTTGTCAGAATCAAAATACGATGAAATAAAGAATGATTCAGTTGTTCTCAATTATAACAATATGAGTCAGGATAACCCTTATGGATACTTTTTATACAGGGTTAAGAAAAAAGCATTAGATCTATTAGATAATGAGACCAAAACCAATGGTGAACCATACAATTTAGGTATGGATGGACTTAAAATCTACACAACTGTTGATGCCGCCATGCAAGAAGCAGCTTTGAATGCAAGAGCTTCACATATGAAGAAGCTTCAAGCAAGTATGGACAGGGTTTGGAATTCACTGAAGAATAAGGCTGAAGTAAAAAAAGTAATTGAAAACCAGCTTAAGAGCAGCTCCAAATACAAGAAGCTAAAAAAGAAAGGCTTAAAACATGCTGAAATTCTAGGTGAATTGGAAGTTCCTTCAAAGCAAATGTTTTTCAGTTGGGATGGCAATCAGCCAGACAGTATTTCATCGATTGACAGTGTTGGTTATTATTTAAAGATGTTGCAAGCTGCTGTCTTGGCCATGGATTCTAAAACAGGAGCTATAAAAACGTGGGTTGGAGGTAATAGCTATCAATATTTACCTTATGATTTGGTAATGTCTCAACATCAATTAGCAAGTACATTTAAACCTTTTGTGTATACCGCAGCTATTGAAACAGGAGTCAAGCCTTGTGATTGGATTGATAATGAAGTTAAAACGTATGAGAATTACGATGGATGGAAACCTGAAAACTACGATCACACAGAAGGGGGATATTACTCAGTCAAGGGAGCTCTAGCCAAATCAATGAACGTTCCTACAGTTGAAATGTATTTTCAGGTAGGCCATGATCCTGTTGAAGAATTGATTGAACACTTAGGCTTTACCAATGATCTTCCTAGAGAACCAGCTGCAGCTTTGGGAGTAATGGATGCTTCATTGTTAGAGTTAATTCGTGCTTATACAGCATTTTCAAATGAGGGTAGATTAGCTACACCTTACATCATTGATAAAATAGAAACTTCTACCGGAGAAGTGATCTATCAACATAAAAGTGTAAAACCAATTCAAGTTATCAGTGAAGAGTCTACATACATCATGCAACAGTTACTTAAAACTGTAGTTGATAGTGGTACTGCAACTCGCTTGAAGTCAACTTATGGCGTAAGAGGCGATTGGGGTGGTAAAACAGGTACAGCACAGTCATACTCAGATGCTTGGTTCGTAGGGTTTAACAATAACATCGTAACAGGTGTGTGGGTAGGAACATCTTCACCTGTTATTCATCTCAACTCTGGTTTGGGCTCAGGTTCTTCAGCGGCATTGCCGATTATTGGTAAAATGCTTCGCGATTCACAAAAAGAGAAAAACCTACAAAAGACTCTGATTTCAAAATTTGAAACTCCAGATGATTTTGATTGGAGTATTCTGGATTGTCCATTTTACAGAGATGAAAAAGGAATAGAAAAGTTATTGGATATTTTCAAAAGGAAAAAATCTTCCAAAAAACATTTGGGTTCAGAAGAAGATGAGAAAGAAAAGAAAGGTATTCTCAAAAAAATCTTCGGTAAGAAAAAGTAAATCAAACTGCTTTTCAGGGATTTGTCTACTTTAGATGTAGCATGAGACCTTTCAAATATTTATCCTTCGTACTGTTTTTTGTTTTGCCTTTATTGTCTATTGGGCAATATGTAAAAGAAGACTCGCAGTCTGCTAGTTCTTTAGATATTGGATTTACCTTTTCCTTAGCTAATCCTGTAGAAGACTATGCATCAACTGATGGTAATAACTCAAAAGCAGGTTATGCACAGTTGGGTACTATGTATGCATTAAACGTTAATTACATTACATCTAAGAATATTGGACTTACAGGACAATTGTTTTATAGTAGATCAAGACTGGATAACAATGCTTATAGACGAGAACTAGATCAGTTTTATAATGATCTATATCTGATCTATGAAATGGATATCAGCAATTATTGGGAATTAGGTTTTCTAATTGGGCCAACATTAAAGGCAGATTTACAAGAAGACCTATATGTGTATAGTAATTTTAAAGTGGGGCCAACATTAAGCTACATACCATCTATCGAATATCAAATGGTTGATACATTTTTAACTCAAGTAGAAGTGAAGTCTAATACAGACTTGGTTACAGGAGTAGCATGGTCAGTTGGGGGCGGAGTGAATTACCAGGTTTCAAACAATGCATTTTTTCAGATTGGTTTCAGTTATTATAATGCACACTTTTCTCATGATGACGTAGGAATAAATGAGGAGCAATCTGGGGCTGGTTTAATGGAGTACTCTCAAGACATTCAAAAAAAATGGGTGTTACTCAATCTTGATTTAGGAATTGTTTTTAAACTATAAACTCCCGCGTTTAACAATGAAAACGCAGGAGTTTAAGTAAGTGTTTAGATTTAAAGTTTACGACTTATTTCCAAGCATTAAAACTTCTTGAACTACAATTTCGGTCGTGTATCTTTTCACACCAGCTTTATCTTCGTATGAATTAGAAGTGATTTTACCTTCAACCATTACTTCACTGCCTTTTTTCAAGTACTTCTCAAATACTTCAGCAGTTTTTCCCCAGGCAATTAAATTATGCCATTCGGTGTCTGTTACTTTTTCGCCCTTAGCGTTGCGGTACGTTTCATTTGTAGCGATAGACACTTTCGCTAATTTTTTACCACCTTCAAAAGCTCTTACTTCAGGATCCATTCCTAAGTTTCCTATCAACTGCACTCTATTTTTCATAATTGTATGTATTACGTGATTAATTGTATTTATTAAACTGATCTTGTTTTCTTAAGCGCTATCGAAAACTTGATGATACAAAAGTGAAGCGAGTTCCAAATGCAAGTCGGTTGATAAGCATTTAAAATTCATTTGTAATCGTTTGAAAACGAATAAGGTTTTGTATCTTTCAGTAAATTAACCATTTATGAATACGTGTTTAAATTGTGGAGAAGCCATAAAAGGAAGGTCTGATAAGAAGTTTTGTGATGATCAATGCAGAAATGCATACAACAATCAAATCAGAAAAGACGTAAATAATGTGATGCGAAACACGCATAATACGTTGCGGAAAAATTACCGCATTTTGCAAAAACTTAACCCGAATGGCAAACAAATAACAACACAGCAGCAACTAGCTCAATCGGGATTTAATTTCAGGTATTTCACCAGTCAGTACACAACTAAAACAGGAAATCAATACAATTACATTTATGATTTGGGCTACATCATCCACGATGATGGGAAAGTAGTTTTAGTTGAAAAACAAGATTGGATGGATTGATTTAAATCATTTTTTAGCTCGTGTAAAACTCCCAATTTTATTGGTGTAAAAACCAGAAGACATGATTTATAAAAACTTTTACATAGAACTCGGAAATCTCTTGTATGCTGTTGCAAAGATCGATGGTAAAATACAAGATAAAGAACTGCGAAAAATTCATGAAGGAGTAGCTAAAGAGTTAGTTCCTAACGAAGCAACTACAGATGAATTCGGAACCGATTCAGCCTATTATGTAGAGATGCAATTTGAAACTATGCAAGAAGAAGGTGCAGATCCCGAAGATTGTTTCACTTCTTTTATTGCTTACATTGAAGATCATCACTCGGCATTTGACGATCGATTAAAAAATGCTACTATTTTGCTAGCTGATTCAGTTGCTGATGCATTTAAAGGAACCAATAAAAAGGAACAAGAAATTCTGATGCGACTGAAACACAAAATAGAATCGTTACAAAAAGCTTAATGTCTCAAAACACACATTTTAATAACAAAGGCATCATCTTACCTCACGGGTTTGATGGTGCTTTTTCTTTAAACACGTTACTACCACTTATCACTCAAGTTTATGTAAAAACATTTGAGGAGATGTATGGTGCCAACATTCAAAAATGGACTCCAGTTGGCAAATTGGAGTTTTCATCATTTGCACCTTTTCAATTGGCTGACTCGCTCAAATTTATTTCAGAAATTAGAGTGGATCAAAATCAATTCTTTTGGGAGAGATCTAAAAAGAAAACACTTCCAATTGCTGTTGTTGCTGAGAGTAATGATTACAATATTTTGGCATTTCGTGGAACATTAAGCTTATTTGAATGGTATCGAGATGCTCAGATTATTCAACAAAACTTTGGACATCCATATAAAATTCACTCAGGTTTCTGGAAATTGTATATGTCTATCCAGAAGGTTGTTCAAAATGAGCTTGATAAACTTTCAAAGCCTTTAATCATTACTGGTCATAGTTTAGGTGGAGCGCTTTCAGTACTATCAGCGATGAGTTTTCATGATTTCAACCCTCAAGTGTATTTGTTTGGCACTCCCAGAGTAGGTGATTCTCATTTCGCAAATGAATACAATCAATTGGTTCCGAATACTTTTAGAGTTGAAAATAGCTCAGATTTAATTCCGCTGTTACCACCAGAGAAGTTGACTTTTCTGGAAGATGTGTATACGCACGTTGGTCAATTGTTAACCATTAACGGAATGGGGCATGAGTTAGGGATTCATACTAAAGCATTTAAAGGGCTTCTAGGGCATTTGCCGAGTTCGTATGTAAATGGATTAAATGCTATTGTTTCTCCAGCACCTGAACCTTCAAATCAACCAAGTAAATAGAAGATTCACTTCTTTGCCACAAATAACACTTGAACATGTCGCTTTTAGAGCGGACTTCAGGAGTTAAATATTCATAATGAAAATGGACCGTATCGCCTTTGTGATCATTGAAGTCCGATGGTTCAAATGATCTGTATTTATATACACCATCACCATGCATAAAGTGTAAAACCAAAAGAGGTGATGATTCTGAATAATTCTCAGGAATATAAACAGAAGCATCAGCAATTAACCATGCATGATCTTCTGACGTAATATCTTGGAATGGTTTCTCAATTGCTTTTGAATAAGGATGTTCTCCATTAAGCAATATGCCAGCAAATGAAGTAGAATCGATGGTTTTAAAATCTTCAGACTCTAATTGAAGCGTTTGTACCAGCTTGTAATCAGATGGGTTTTCTAAGTTTTGAACAGACTCAGGAGATCGATAAACCAACAAATCTTTTTCCCAATCAGGATCTACGTGTGTTTGACCAAAAATGTTGAAATAAGATTTCATGGTCATTCGTTGTGGATCAATAATTCGATGTTTCCACTGCCAAGTTTGAAATAAATTGAGTGCAACTAAAGGCACAACAACAGCAAATAGCCACTTTCTATTTAACAACACGTTTTGTACAAATAAAGCCAAAGGCAGGGCTAAAACCGGGTAGATATTTACCATTGTTCTTGAGCTGTAACTTCCACCAGCATACCACCAGGTGGTCCAACTGCTCATGAGGTACAAACTAAAGAGCGTTGTTACAAAAAGTGGTATGAAAAGACCTTTATCTTGTTTGTATAGTTTGTAAAAACCCCAAACCATGGTTAATCCAAGTGGAGTGTAAATAAACCAACCCTTTCTAAATGAGAATAAGAAATTGAATAGGTGAGGTGTGAATAAGTCAAGACCTTCACCCGGATTATCATAACTGTAATACAAGAATTTCCCTGTTGTGATTTTCCAATAAATCAATTGAGTGAATCCAATT
>MDTF01005325.1_pt1 | contig 19417 bp, 17 predicted proteins | sample 811191 | NCBI WGS metagenome assembly MDTF01 (sample SAMN05326649, study PRJNA326480) | marine metagenome | isolation source: seawater | place: Southern Ocean | collected 2011 | reverse complement strand
GCCTTAAGCTACCTTTCCCTATATCAACCTATCTTTTCCCTATCTATGAATAGGCTTGTATTGCACACGTGTAGGTGCCGAATCGCCTAAGCGCTTCTTGCGATCCACTTCGTACTCGCTGTAGTTGCCTTCATACCAAATCACATCGCTGTCGCCTTCAAAGGCGATGATGTGTGTGGCGACTCGGTCTAGGAACCATCTGTCGTGTGAGATCACCAGTGCAGTACCTGCGAAGCTGAGTATTGCCTCCTCTAGTGCGCGAAGTGTCTCTACATCTAAGTCGTTGGTAGGTTCGTCCAACAGCAATACATTTGCGCCTTTGCGCAGCAATTTTGCTAGGTGCACGCGGTTACGCTCGCCACCGGAGAGCTTACCAACAAATTTTTGCTGGTCGGTGCCTTTGAAGTTGAATCGACCTACGTATGCGCGACTAGCGATCTCGTGCTTACCAATGCGCATGATGTCTTGGTTGTTAGAAACTTCTTCCCACACAGTTTTTTCATCAGAAAGTTCGTCGCGGCTTTGGTCAACATATGCCATTTGTACTGTTGAACCGATATCGATGCTGCCAGTGTCTGGGGTTTCCTGTCCTGTAAGCATTTTAAAGAAGGTTGATTTACCTGCGCCGTTACCGCCAATAATACCGACAATGGCTCCACGAGGAATAATGGCATTGAAGTTGTCTATCAATAGTCTTTCACCAAAGCCTTTGCTCAGGTTGTTTATCTCCATCACTTTTTCGCCAAGGCGTTCGCCAGTGGGGATAAATAGTTCGCCGGTATCGTTGCGCCTTTCTTCTTCTGCGGCGACAAGGTCATCGAACCGAGCTAGCCGAGATTTACTCTTTGTCCGCTTGCCTTTGGCGTTGGATCTTACCCATTCTAGCTCGGCTTTAATTACACGTTGTTTGGCCTCATCACGTGACGCTTCTTGTGCTAACCTCGCTTCTTTGTTCTCTAACCAATTGGTGTAGTTGCCTTCAAAGGGTAGTCCGCGTCCACGGTCTAGCTCTAAGATCCAACTGGCAACGTTGTCTAGGAAGTAGCGGTCGTGAGTTACCGCCACAACAGTGCCCGTATACTCATCTAGGAAACGCTCTAACCAAGACACGCTTTCGGCATCTAAGTGGTTGGTAGGCTCGTCTAGTAACAACATATCGGGCTTAGACAACAACAGCGAACACAGGGCCACGCGTCTGCGTTCGCCGCCTGACAGCATGTTCACGGGGGTATCCCAAGCGGGCAGGCGGAGTGCGTCGGCGGCAATGTCTAATGTGCGGTCGATTTCCCAGCCATCTACTGCGTCTATTTGGGTAGATAAATCGCCTTGGCGTTCTAGCAGACGGGTCATTTCGTCGTCGTCCATAGGCTCGGCAAACTTATCGGAGATCTCGTTGTATTCTTTCAGTACAGACATGATCTCGGCTACACCTAGCTCTACATTACCTCGCACGTCTAAGTCTTCATCAAGCGCCGGTTCCTGCGGTAGGTAACCCACGCGAATGTCTTTTTGCGGTCTGGCTTCGCCTTCAATATCGGTGTCTTCCCCTGCCATAATTCTCAGCAGGCTAGATTTACCTGAACCGTTTAAACCCAACACACCAATTTTGGCGCCAGGGAAAAACGAAAGGTGAATATTTTCCAGAATGGTTCTTTGCGGTGGGACAACTTTAGTCACCCCTTGCATGGTATAGACGTACTGCGCCATTAATTTTCCTGATAAAGCAAAAGCGGAAGTATACGGTCATCTATACTCGGCGCCATCCCCTATAAAGATAACTGGCAAATTAACTTCGATATTCCTTTTTCACCACTTTCTTTTTAATCTGCGTATTTAGCCGTGAGCTCGGTTATGTTCCTTCCGTGTGGCTTCTCTTTTTGCGTTGAGGGGCGCTCAAAGTTTGCGGCGGCAGTTAGCGGCCTTCTAAGCCTTGTGTCTAGACAATATGAAAGAATTTCTTTAAAAATGGCATTTCTTTCAGGGCTATGATCGCGAGCTTTAAGTTATACTTTTCAAGCAAGAAGCGGATTAGTTTTCCCTGCCGCAAAAATTAAACTTGCCCTATTTATAAGAGGTTTATTCATGTTTTCAGGAAATGAGACCATTGCTGGTTTTGATGAAGAAGTGGCTTCCGCTATTGCTCAAGAAACAATTCGTCAAGAAGAACACATTGAGCTGATTGCTTCAGAAAACTATGCCAGCCCCAGAACGATGGAAGCCCAAGGCAGCGTATTGACCAATAAATATGCCGAGGGTTATCCGGGCAAACGCTATTACGGTGGTTGTGAGCACGTTGATAAAGTAGAAGTGCTGGCCATTGAGCGTATAAAAGAACTATTTGGCGCGGATTATGCCAATGTGCAGCCGCACTCTGGTTCGCAAGCGAATGCCGCTGTTTACTTGGCCTTATTAGAAGGTGGTGATACGGTTTTGGGTATGAGCTTGGCTGATGGCGGCCATTTAACCCACGGCGCTTCAGTGAATTTCTCTGGCAAGCTCTATAACGCTATTCAGTACGGTATCGATATTGCTACAGGCTCTATTGATTATGATGAAGTGGCGCGTTTAGCCCTTGAGCATCGCCCTAAATTATTACTTGCTGGCTTTTCAGCGTATTCGCGCCAAATTGACTGGCAGCGTTTTCGCGAAATTGCCGATTCTGTCGGCGCTTACCTCCTGGTAGATATGGCGCACGTTGCGGGCTTAGTTGCCGCGGGTGAATACCCCAACCCTGTGCCTTTCGCTGACGTTGTCACTTCTACTACTCACAAGACGTTGGGCGGCCCACGTGGGGGCATTATCCTAGCGCGCTCTAATCCAGAGATTGAGAAGAAGCTTAATTCAGCGCTTTTTCCCGGTAGCCAAGGTGGCCCGTTGATGCACGTTATCGCAGCTAAAGCTGTAGCGTTTAAAGAGGCTATGACGCCTGAGTTTAAAGCTTACCAAACGCAAACATTGGTGAATGCCCGTGCTCTTGCCGCTGGTTTGATGGACCGTGGTTATTCCGTTGTATCTGGTGGCACTGACAATCATCTATTGCTGTTGGATTTGGTCGACAAAGACATTACCGGTAAGGCCGCGGATGCCGCGCTTGGCAAGGCGAATATCACAGTGAATAAGAATGCAGTGCCTAATGATCCTCGGTCACCTTTTGTCACCAGTGGCGTGCGCATTGGATCTCCGGCAGTGACTCGTAGAGGCTTTAAAGAAGCCGAATGTCATTTACTTGCGGGATGGATTGCCGATATCTTAGACGATATTGAAAACGAAGAAGTGAATAAGGTCGTTCAAGCCAAGGTCCTTGAGCTTTGCAGCAGATTTCCGGTCTATCCGAAAAACTAGAGCAAGGCTTGAGTCACAGCTCATTCGAAAGGTAACTGGCCATGCATTGTCCCTTTTGTAGTGCAGAAGACACTAAGGTAATAGATTCTCGGCTGGTGACAGATGGCGAAGCCGTGCGTCGGCGTCGGGAATGTCTAACCTGTGGGGAGCGTTACACCACTTTCGAAACCGCCGAGTTGGTGATGCCGCACCTGATCAAACGAGATGGCCGTAGAGAACCTTTCGACGAAGAAAAGTTGCGCTACGGCTTGTCCAAGGCATTAGAAAAACGACCGGTGAGCGTAGACGAAATTGAAACTTCTCTAAACCATATTAAGTATCGCATGCGTTCCTTCGGCGAGCGCGAGTTGCCCTCCTTGCAAGTTGGCGAAGAAGTTATGTCAGAATTACGCACGTTAGACCCGGTGGCCTATGTGCGTTTCGCCTCTGTTTATCGCGACTTCCAAGATCTGAGCGAATTTGCTGATGAAATTCAAAAACTCAACCTCGCCAAAGAATCCTAGTTTGCTATGAAAGTTTCTTATGAGAACTTCTGACCTACTATTTGTTCAGGCGACAGTTGACCTTGCTGAAAATGGTCGTTTTACCTGCGCGCCTAATCCAACGGTGGGCTGCATTATTACGCTCAATGGTCAGGTTGTTGGTCGTGGCTATCACCAATATGCGGGCCAAGGTCATGCCGAGGTCAACGCAATTGTAGATGCAGGTGGCGATGTGAAAGGTGCCACGGTCTATGTCAGCCTCGAGCCCTGCTCTTTTTTTGGCCAAACTCCTGCCTGTGCGCAAACTCTACTCGAAGCTGGTGTGGCTAGAGTAGTCATCGGTGCTTTAGACCCAAACCCTCGTGTGGCCGGCAAGGGTATTGCCATGCTTGAAGCTGGCAACATAAAAGTGGAATTGTTGGATTCAGCCGAAGCGCGCGCCTGCATCGCAGGTTTTGCTAAACGAATAACCACTAACCGGCCTTTGGTGCGGCTTAAAACAGCCAGCAGCATAGATGGCGCAATTGCGTTGGCAAATGGTGAAAGTCAGTGGATTACTGGCCCAAGTGCTAGAACGGACGTGCAGTATTGGCGCGCACGCAGCGATGCCGTTATCACTGGAATCGGCACGGTATTAGCGGATGACCCTCAGCTGAATGTTCGTGATGCGCGCTATGCTCATTGTTACCAGCCTCTGCGAGTGGTCTTAGATTCTACTGCGCGTACACCTTTATCTAGCAAGCTCTTGTGCGATGGTCAGCCAACGCTGCTTATTCATAACGACGATGCAGAGGTCTCTGGTAAAGATCAGAACGATGCCAGTCGACTCTATCTAAAAGGTGGCCCAAGCGATCTTGCAGCTTTGTTAGACGAATTGGGTAACCGAGGTTGTAATGAAGTTTTAGTGGAAGCCGGTCCCAGTGTGGTCGGCAGTTTTCTGCAGGCTAACTTGTGGGATGAATGGATTTGTTATCTGGCTCCTAAGGCTTTGGGTCAGAATGCGCGTCATTTGGCAGATTTTAATATTGAAAAACTTGCAGATAGCATAGATGCCGAAGTAATAGATCAGGCTAGAATAGGCGACGACGTTCGGCTGACCCTGCGTCCTAGACGCAAGTAAACCCAGCATTGGCTCGTGGCGTCTTCTGAAAGAAAATAAGAGAACAATAACCACATGACCGATAAAGTGCCAAAGAAGCCAAATATGTGGGCGCGCCGCAAAGCCCGCAGAGCGTTAGTTCAAGCTGCTTATCAATGGCAAGTGTCCGACACTAAGATTGCTCAATTGCGGAAAGAGTTTGGTGAAAAAGCCCTAGACAAAGCAGACGCCGATTTCTTTGGTGAAATACTTCACCTGATGATAACGACTACCGCAGACTTAGATGCCCAGCTTAGCCCCTTGCTAGATCGTTCTATCGATCAGTTGGATGTGGTTGAGCGGGGTATTTTACGCTTGGCGGCTACCGAAATGATCCAGCGCATAGATGTGCCCTACAAAGTAGTGATTGATGAATATGTTGAGTTAACAAAATTGTTTGGCTCGCAAGACGCGCATAAGTATGTCAACGGTGTGTTGGACCAACTGGCACAGACCGCCAGAAGTATAGAAGTTAACGCGGCCAAAGGTAGTGGGCGTGGATGAATTTGCGCTGATAGACATTATTGTAGAAGCCATGGGTGATCGAGCTCAAGGCGAATGGGTGCATTTAGGCCCAGGCGATGATGCTGCAGTCATTACTACTACCCCCGGCTTCGACCAAGTCGCCTCTATAGATGTTCTTGTTCCCAATATACATTTCCCCGCACAAGCGCCCGCTTTTCTAATTGGCTACCGTGCACTTATGGTCAGCCTGTCAGATCTTGCCGCAATGGGTGCAGCACCTAGATATTGTATTGTTGCGTTAACGCTCACCGAAAATGACGTGGGAGATGGCTGCTGGCTTGCTGAGTTGAGTCGCGGTATGGCTCACGCCGCCCGAGACAGCGGCACGTACATTTGTGGCGGCAATATGACGCGAGGCCCACTAAATATTGCTGTTAGTGCTCATGGGGAAGTCGCCCATGGCCGTGAGATTAGGCGCTCCGGTGGCAAACCTGGCGACCAGATTTATGTTTCGGGTCCATTGGGTGGCGCTGGCGCTTGCCTGCGTCAGGATATGCTGTTGCCGGTTGAGGTTGATGCAATGAGTGAATTGCAAAAAGCCTACTACAAACCCCAAGTGCGATTTGACTGGCATCAAGGCCCGAGCCCAGTCTCGTGTGCCATCGATATTTCTGACGGCCTGTTGCAAGATTTAGGTCACCTAACTAAGGCCTGCGCCTGCGGGGCTAGACTCGTAGAGGAGAATATTCCTTTAGTAACAGGCGCTCTCTTAGAAGATGCGCTAAGCGCAAGTGACGATTATCAACTGCTTTTTGCGAGTGCTCAGCCGCAGTCTGAGGCCTTCCACATTGGTGAACTGTGTGCAGAAAAAGGCATATGGTTGAATGGTGAGTCCATAGACATTAAGGGATACAAACATTTCAACGCTTAGTCCAAGTCAAATTTTTCAACCCTCGGTGTTTTGGCTCACAGCATTTGGGTTGGGGTTTCTGCGGCCAGCGCCAGGCACTTGGGGTTCTTTGGGCGGCCTGATTTTTTGGTGGTTTTTTCTTGCGGGGTTGTCAGTGCTGACACAGTTGCTAATTATCGCCGGCTACTTTTGTATCAGTTGGTGGTTGTGCAGCAGGTTGATTAATCGCCTTGGCATACAGGATGAACCACAAATAGTTGCAGACGAAGTCGCCGGCGTCTGGCTGGCGCTGATTTTCGCTCCGCAAGTTTGGTGGGTGGCGCTGCTTGCTTTTGGCTTGTTTCGATTTTTTGATATTGCCAAACCCGGTGTTGTTGGATGGCTCGACGAGAATGTGCATAGCGGCTTAGGGGTTATGGCAGATGATATGATAGCGGGCTTGATCAGTGCCGGTATTGTTTGGTTGGCGTTGCAGATTTAGCAACGATCAATTGCAACGCTGGCCTAGGCGTGGCCAAGGTAGGCTTTTTTGCAAAACTGGCAAACGTTAAAACGTTCTATGTATCGCTCTATTGGCCAACGTGGCAAGTAACGGCGTTTTCAACTTGTGCTGCTCAAGTAAGGCCAGTGCTTCTTGCAGCAAATCCTCTGCCTTTTTTTTGGACTCATCTAAGCCCATTAGTCGCGGAAAGGTATTTTTACTTAAGGCCTCGTCTGAACCAGCGGGCTTTCCCAGTATCTCGCTTGTTTGCGTGACATCTAATATGTCGTCTACTACCTGAAAAGCTAAGCCTATCTTTGCACCAAATTCGCCGATTGCTTTAAAGGCGGCAGAGTTGCTATCCGCTTCGGCGCACAGGGCGCCCACTTCAAGAGATGACCTGATTAAGGCGCCAGTTTTCGCAGCGTGTAACATTTCTAGTTCTTCAAGCGACAAGACCTTACCTTCAGCTTCAATGTCTAAGCATTGGCCGCCAGACATGCCGGGCCAGCCTGCAGCTTTAGAGAGCAGGCTAATGATTGCGAGTTTACTTGCTGGGGAAATATTTGCCGCTTCGCTGATTGATTGGAATGCCAGTGAATGGAGACTGTCGCCAGCCAAAATGGCGTTCGCTTCGCCAAAAGCTACGTGAGTACTCGGTCTGCCGTGTCTGAGTTCATCATCGTCCATTGCCGGCAAATCGTCATGGATTAAAGAGTAGGCATGGATGAATTCGAAAGCGCAACTAGCGGGCAAAGCCGCTTTATAGTCTCCCCCAAAGGCTTCGCAGCTTGCGCAAACCAGCATGGGTCTAAGTCTTTTGCCGCCACCCATTACGGCATAGCTCATAGCGTCCAGCATGGGTTGGGCTATTTGCGAGCTAGTGGGAAGGTGCTGCTGAAGTGACGCTTCTAATTGTAGCTGTAGGGCGGCGAGGTCACTAAGCATCTAAACCGCTTACATCCAGATTTTCAATCACGCCCTCTGCAGACAGCATTTTAACTTTCAGCTCAGCTTCGGCTAAAGATTTTTGGCATTGACGAGTCAATAGCACGCCTCGCTCAAAAGCTTTAAGAGATTCATCTAGGCTGAGGTCGCCGTTTTCCATTTGTCTGACTAGCTGCTCCAGCTCTAACATCGCTGCTTCAAAGTCAACGTCTTCTTCTTTGCTGACGGTAGTCTTTTTCTTTTCGCTCATTGTGGTAGGTAGTCCAGTGCGTGAATATCTTTATAATTATTGCGAGCTTGGTTATAGGCGTATGCTAAACGCTCCCAGTTATTTTGTAACCATTGGTTTATACAAACAGTATTATTTTTTTGTTTGGTAACGCTGGGCCAACAAATCTAGCTTTTCGCGCTTGGCGCCAGCAATTGTTTTGATCTCATTTGAGAGTAACAGTGTGTTGTGACTTTGTGGTTCGTAGCTTGCCCAGTTGGGTAAGTTAGCGCCATTTGGATTGCCGGTTTTAGCAAAATTTGTCCAATAGCCGCTCATTGTTCGGGCCATGGCAAAGTCTTTCTCGGACCAAAAGTCACCAGATTTACCTACGTTGTTAAAGACATAGGCCAAATCACCGGAGTGGTAGGCGCCGCTGCTGCGCGGTCCGCCTGGTAAGTGGAGGTCTGGATCATTAAATAAGTAAATTTGGTGGGCCGGCGGCACATATTCCATGTAGTAAAGGTAGCTAGGCTGGCCAGCGCTGTGGTTGTACTGAGCCCAACCGCGCATGGACATGGCCATAAATGCGTCTGTTAGGATTTCCCGCAGCGCCATGCCGGGAGAGATAGCTAAGTCTTCGGCGTAGAGGGCTTTTAGTTTGGACGCAGAATCGGCAAATGTTTTGCTCAGATATTGGTCTAATTCAGATTCTGTTAAGGCGTTGTTTAGCGGCAGCAGTTCATGGCCTTCGTTCGCTAAAGACCCCACTAATAATGGCACTTTGGTTTGTTGGTTGGCATTAAAAACGTCCAACGGGGCTTTTGGCAATACCCAACCATCTACCACTATACGACTAGCCACGCTCCAATCACTCGTTTGCATGGCGGACAGCAACGTTTCGTTTTCTATGGCGCGTAGTTCTTTTGCAGATACCTTACTCTCAGAGTCTTCAGGGCCTGATTTACGTAGCCTGCCCAGGGCCAATTGAGCAAGGTGTGAGCCACGTTCTTGGCCATTGGCATCAACCTTTTCTTTTGCCAGACAAGCCGCAGATTGCCCTATAGCTTTATGGAACAGGCCGCTTGCAAGTGGCGAGGTCATTAACGCGCAGATACTACTAGACCCTGCGGATTGACCAAATAGGGTGACATTATCTGAGTTGCCGCCAAAACCTCGGATATTTTTTTGTACCCATTTCAGCGCGGCAATTTTGTCCATTAACCCATAGTTCCCAGCGCTGTTGTGCTCGGATTCTTCAGCAAGGGCGGGGTGAGCCAAAAATCCCCATGGGCCAAGGCGATAATTCACTGTAATAACCACAACACCTTGGCGCGCCAGTTCAGTACCGTCGAATAATTCAACCTGTGCAAAACCGCCGGTGTGCGCGCCACCATGAAACCAAACCATCACCGGTGCAGGGGTATTGGTTTTTTCCGGTTGCCAAATATTAAGGTGTAAGCAGTCTTCACTGCGCGAGAATTCGCCGCGACTCCAGACAAAAGCATCGTCGCTGTAAGATTGCCAGCACGCGGCACCAAACTTCGTTGCAGAGCGCACGCCGGTCCAAGATGCTAGGCCTTGGGGAGCACGCCAACGCAACTCACCAATTGGCGGTTGGGCATAGGGGATGCCTCGAAATATGCCAATACTCGAATCTACCTCTGACCATGCGCCCTCTAGTATCCCGTGCTCCGTTGCGACTCGATTGATCCGCTCTTTGTTAATGTCAGCGCTCATCCCAGTACCCTTGTCTGTACAACCAAATATATTAATCGACAACAGAATTGCCAGTGTCAGATAGATGCGAGTCAACTTTGCAATGAGCTGCATGTGTTTTTCCGCTTAAGTAGTTAACCTAATACAGGCTTCTTCGCGCAGTTCGCGCTTAAGTATTTTGCCTGAGGCTGTCCGGGGCAGTGGCTCGTGTTGCTGCCAAGTGTGTGTGGGTACTTTAAAGCGGGAGAGACGCGTAAGTAAAAATGCGTTTAGTTCGTTCGCATCAATAGGCAAATCTGTATAAATAGTGGTGCCTACTTCCTCACCTAGCCTTTCATCGGGTACCGCGTAAACGGATGCCTCGTGAATGAGTGGGTGCTCTAATAGTGCCGCCTCTACTTCGCCACAGCCGATGTTTTCGCCGCCTCGAATGACTAAATCTTTGATTCGATCCACTATGAATAGATAACCTTCTTCGTCCAAATAAGCTACGTCCCCTGTACGCATCCAACCGCCGGGTAGAAAGGTTTCTGCGTTTGCGTCAGGGCGGTTCCAGTAGCCGCGAAATACGGCGGTGCCGCGTATAAGTAATTCGCCTCGGCTCAAAGTAGGCAGCTCATTGCCCGCTTCATCAATGACCTTTAATTCCATGACACCACTGCAACGGCCAGAACTCTCTGGTCGCTCGAGGTAATCAAGACCGCCAATACCAGTGCCAATGGCGTTGGTCTCGGTCATGCCCCAACCGGTACCCGGTAATGCTTTAGCGAATGATTTTTCAATGTTGCGTACTTGCTCGGGCGCCCGAGGTGCACCGCCGCCGCCCACTGATGAAAGAGAGCTTAAATCGCGTTGGGAGCGCTGGGCTTCTAGCACCAGGTCTCCGGTCATAGCTGCTGGTGCAATGAAGGTTGAGATTTTTTCTTCCTCAATCATTTGCGCTGCTGTGACGGGGTCCCACTTATACATGCAGACTAATTTTCGTTGGTGGCGGTAGCTGGCCAGGTATACCGCGTGGGAACCCGTAGCATGAAATAGAGGCACTGCCATGAGAGAAGCGGGTGGGTGCGCGGGAGCCTCTGGTGGCGTATCCATTAATGCCACGGCGCTGTGCATATCCAGCTCCCAGCTCATCAAAGCGCTGATTATATTTACATGACAAGAGGCTACGCCTTTGGGGTGGCCTGTAGAGCCTGAAGTATATAGTAGGGTAGCGTCGTCCTCAGGTTGCGCGCACTGGCTGGGCATTTCAATTGTTTGGCCACTTTGCTCAAGTTTTTCGATCAGCGCGCCAAGTTCTGGTGCATTTGCAGAGGCAGATGCTCGAACAGCAATGAGGTCCACTGCCGGTGGTGCAGTTATCTGTGCAAAGCGAGCTAGGCGCTCTTCGTCTGCGAACAGCACTTTTGCTCCGCTGTCAGTAAGGCCATAGGCCATTTCCTCTGGCTGCCATAAAGCGTTCATGGCCACAGCGATACCGCCAATGGAGGTAGTTGCCATGAAAGCCAGAATCCATTCTGGGAAATTACGCATGGAGATCGCCACCCTATCACCGGGCGCGATACCGTAGTCATCAATTAGGATCATGGCAATTTTCGAAGCTTCAATGTAGGCCTGATCGAAAGTTAGGCGTTGGTCCTCATAAATGATGAACTCTACATCGCTGCGGCTTTCGGAAAAAAGGTCGCGTAGCGTAGGAGGAGCGTTCTTGAAGCGTAAACATTCTCTATCAAAGACGCTGCCCGGCACCAATTCATATGGCTGCTCCGCCGCAGTTAGTTCTTTTAGTACCTCTACTCTTGTTCGCTCAGACACCCAACTCTCCCTTTTAATCTTAAATATCACTCTCTCGTAGACTAATTTAAAGACATATGTCGATCTAGGCAACTGGGACTGAGCGGCTGTTTTACGGGATTTGTAAAAGACCGGTTGCGTTATTTTGTCACAAAGCGTCTATTGGTCTCCAAGATCTACCTTTTTCACTGACTGCCAACTAAATTTTTGCCTCAGTGCGTATAAGTATGATATTTCAACGCAAAATTCTAAAATTTCACCTAATGACAATCTTCCTCATGTATACACTTAAGGGATTTAGGTCGGTCGTGAATGTCATTTTCGCGCAACACAACGTGTGCAAATAAAAATAAACGGGTTAGTTATGAAGTCAAAAATAAAATTAGGACTGCCCGTAGTCATTCTTCTGGCCTTTGCTGGCTTATCAGGTCTGTTAGTGAATTCCCGCGAAACTCCGGAAAAAATAGCGGTAGAACCGCCAAGTTTGCTAGTGGATATTGCTACAGCCTATCGGCAGCCCGTTGAATTCTCTATTAGTTCTCAAGGCACCGTTGGTCCACGTACTCAAACCAATCTCATGGCAGAGGCTTCGGGCCAGATCATTGAAGTATCTGAGGCATTTGTCAGCGGTGGGTTCTTTAACACCGGCGACGTGCTTGTGCGAATCGATCCAAGAAATTATCAAAGCGCGGTCAAAAAATCGCGCGCCAGCGTTGCCAAGGCTGAGACATTGCTGGCAAAAGAAAGCGCGTTGGGCGGTTACGCCAAAGAAGATTACAACCGCTTATTAAAGTTAAAGCCAGGCACTGGCCCGGCCTCAGCCCTCACCCTTCGTAAGCCACAACTTTTAGAGGCGGTAGCGGAATTGCAGTTTGCTGAAGCGGAATTAGAGAAAGCTGAAGGCGATTTGGAGCGCACAGTTATTCGCGCCCCATACATGGGAATGGTGCTCGAGAAGCGCGCAGATGTAGGCACAATTTGTGAGCATGGGTTCTGCGCTAGCCACAACGGTGGCGGTTGACGTTGCCGAGATCAGGCTGCCTGTTACCCAGCGCGATTTAGCTTTCTTAGATATCAATAAGATTCGTCGAGGTGAACCGTTACCTGTATCGGTAACCGCCGAATTGGGCGGCACCCGCTTTACTTGGCAGGGCCAAATTACCCGCTCTGAAGGCGTATTTGATACCACTAGCCGAGTCCTTTATTTGGTTGCGCAAATCCAAGACCCCTATCAGTTGTTGAGCAACCGCGAAGCAATTCCTTTGCTCATTGGCACATACGTTTCAGCAGAAATTACTGGCAGGGCCGGCGGTGATTTATTTCTTATTCCTCGCCATTCTCTGCATCGGGGTAAAACACTTTGGCTTGTAGACGACCAGCAGCAGATTCAGCCGAAAGACGTTTCTATAGTGCGTTCCGATGAGTCGTTCTTTTATATAGATGCGGGCATACCGGAGGGGGCACGTTACTGTGTAACACCGCTAGATAAACCATTGCCCGGTCAAAAAGTTAGGGTGAACGGTTAAGTTATATGTCTGAAAAGAAAGACAAAGAGAATTCTCAGAATCCTCAAGTAGTCGATTTAACAGTGCCTCCGCCAGGGGTTATTGGATGGTTTGCTTCCAATCATGTGGCGTCAAATTTGCTCATGGTGTTTATTTTTGCTTTTGGCCTGCTGGCCATTTTTGATCTAAAAAAGGAGAGCATGCCGTCCATAGTTTTCGATAGGGTGAACATTAATGTCGCTTATCCTGGTGCCGGCCCAGAGGAAGTTGAACTGGGAATTGTTATAAAAATTGAAGAGGCGTTAAATTCAATTGAAGGTATCCGAGAAATAAGGAGTACCGCAAGAGAGGGCTTGGCCAGCGTAGACGTTCGGGCAAAAGTTGATTTTGAAATCGCTGAATTAACTGACGAAATAAAACTAGCGGTAGACAGTATTGCCACCTTTCCCCTAGACAGTGAACGGCCTGTTATTTCGAAAGTAGAGCGGCGAATGCAGGCGTTGCGAGTTGCGGTTTCTGGCGATTTAGACGAAACCGCAATGAAGTATCTTGCGGATGACATTAAGGATGAAATTACAGCTTTGCCAGAGGTCACCTTTGCCTCAATTTTGGGTGGGCGCGATTTTGAAGTGGCTATAGAAATACCAGAAGATCGGCTGCGTGAATACAACTTATCTCTATCTGAGATCGCGCAAATAATACGGCGTTGGTCTGCAGATATTCCCGGTGGCACGATAAAGTCAGAAGCAGGCTCTATTCGTTTGCGTGCAATGGGGCAGGCTTATACTTCTCAAGAGTTCGAGAACATCATTATGCTTACCAATGCCGATGGTTCGATTTTACGCCTAGGTGATATCGCGTCGGTGACCGATGGTTTTGTTGAAGAAGAGTTCTATGCTTTTTTTAACGGCAAACCGAGTTTAGCAATTGAAGTAAAGTCCACTGATCAAGAAAGCGAAATTGAAATAAGCAATGCAGTGCGTGCTTACGTTAAAGCTCGGCAAGCGTCTCTGCCCAAAGGTATTAGCCTAGATGTTTGGGCCGACAGTTCTTTCTATTTGCAAAGCCAAATCGATATGTTGCTCAAGAACATGTTGCTAGGGGCAGTTTTAGTATTTGTAGTGCTGGGCCTTTTCCTAAGATTGCGTATGGCCATCTGGGTACTTATCGGTTTGCCTGTTGCATTTTTTGGTGCCACCTTAATGATGCCTTGGGTGGGCATCACCATTAATATCATAAGCCTCTTCGCCTTCATACTAGTGCTGGGTATTGTTGTAGATGACGCAATTATTATTGCCGAGAGCGTGCACACTCAGACGGAACGAGATGGCTATAATTTGCATAACATTGTAGCCGGCGCTCAACGCGTTGCGGTACCGGCTACATTTGGTGTGCTAACGACCATCATGGCTTTTGCGCCAATGTTGCTGGTCACAGGCCCAGCATCAAGTTTGACCGAGGCTACCGCTGGGGTGGTGATTTTTTGCCTGCTGTTTTCGTTAGTTGAAAGTAAGCTTATTCTGCCTTCCCACTTGGCTATGTTGCCACCGCCGAAGAAAACAAAGCGAGGTATCCCTGAATGGGTGGACGGTAAACTTCAGTGGTTTATAAACACTGTATATCAATCATTTGTCTTGCGAGCGATTGAATACAGATATGCCACAGTTGCCACTTTTATTGGCATGATAATGATTGTGCTGGGGTTAATGTGGGGTGGTTTTATTAAGTATGGGTTTTTCCCTGACATAGATCAGCCGGTATTGCGGGCCTCGGTTGAGGTGCAGGAGGGTTCTCCGCCAAGTTTAGCTAAGCAAGTAGTTGACCGAATGTACAATAGCGCAATGCGCATAGAGAACGAAATTGTCGCTGAATCGCCTACAAACACTGGCTTCATGCAGAATATCCTCGCATTTGTTGCACAGGACAAACAGGGATTTATTCTAATCGAACTTTTGCCTAACGAAAAGTTGCAGGTCTTGCCGGAGGAGATAGAACGTCGTTGGCGTGAAGATGTCGGTGAGATTGCTGGTGTCACTGAAATGAAATTTATTTCTAGCGAGCAAATGGGCGGGGCACCAGTTTCGTTTAAGTTGCGGGGCAAAAACAATTTGCAGTTAAAAGCGGCGGCCGCCGAACTGCAAAAACGTTTATCTTCTGTTGAAGGCGTTTATGAAGTCACAGCCTCGGTAAACGAGGGTCCGCAAGAGTTGAGTCTGCGGATAAAGCCCTCTGCAGAAACTTTGGGGGTCACATTAATGGATTTAGCCAGTCAGGTGCGTGAAGCATTTTATGGCGCAGAAGCCCAACGCTTTCAGCGAGATAGCCAAGAAATAAAAGTGATGGTTAGGTATCCAAGGAGTGATAGGCGCTCTATTGGAGATCTAGAAGGTATGTGGATCAATCTTGCCGGCGGGCGAGTTGTGCCTTTTTCCTCAGTGGCCGAATTCGAGTTAGCCCAAGGTTATGATGTTATTCGACGTATTGATAAAGAGCGCGCGGTTAATGTCAGTGCCAATATAAACGCCTCCGTGGTGGAATCCAATGATGTGCTGCGCCAGATAAGGCTGAACTTCGAGCCAATTTTAGCCAGTAACTTCCCGGGCGTTTCTATGGAGCTTGATGGAAGCTCTAAAGATGAAAGCGCCGCTATTAGTGAGCTTTGGATCGCCGTTTTCTTTGTGTTGACTGGTATTTACGCACTGCTCGCTGTTCCGCTGAAATCTTATCTTCAGCCGCTGATTATTATGTCAGTCATTCCTTTTGGTTTGATCGGCGCTATATTAGGACATTTTTTCCTCGGCAAAACCGTCAGCATTATTTCTCTGCTTGGTTTTATTGCCCTAGGCGGCGTGGTGGTCAACGACAGCTTAATTATGGTGGACTTTGTAAATAAAAAAGTGCTCGCGGGTATGTCCCATGCTCAGGCATCTGTCGAGGCCGGATCGGAAAGATTCAGAGCGATCATATTAACCTCGTTGACGACATTTTTCGGATTGGTGCCGATCTTGAGCGAGACCTCTACTCAGGCGCAGATGATCATTCCAATGGCTATTTCGCTAGCCTTTGGCATTTTGTTTGCGACAGTGATTACCCTGATTTTGGTGCCAGCGCTCTACAATATATTTGCAGATTTAACACCGGATACTCGCTGATTCGAGAAAATCTGAACTCAAGCTGCCTGACGTTGTAGTTCACCGCCCTAGTAGCACTAGTCTATTTAGGTCAGTATTTAGTCGTAGCCATGATTTCTGCTTAACTGAGGGTGATATGAGCGATAAAGATCAAGAGATGTGGGTTGGTGAGTTGACGCCAGAATTAATTGCAGAACTGCAAACTATGGATACGCCTACGGTGTGTAATGCCTTGGAGCTTATAGTGCCGAAGCGCCGCGGTTATGGTTTTACCACAAAGCATTTAGTTTGTACTCGTCCGGAACTGCCTCCCATGGTAGGTGTGGCCCGTACCGCAACTATTCGAGCAGCCCACCCAAGTGACCTTAAGGGGGCTGATTCCAGAGCACTATCGGATGCTTACTATGCCTACATAGATCAAGGTGCAAAGCCTAGCGTTATAGTGATTCAAGACTTAGACGGCGATGGCGGTTACGGCTGTCTATGGGGCGAAGTGAATTCGAATATTCATAAAGGCTTTGGTTGTGTTGGACTAGTCACTGACGGCGGCGTCCGCGACCTGCCGGATATTGCGCCGGGTTTCCAAATGCTTGCCGCCAGCGTTTTGCCCTCACACGCTTTTGTGCATGTTGTGGACTTTTCCCGTCCGGTCGACGTGGCGGGGATGCGGGTAGTAGATGGTGACGTGATTCATGCAGACCAGCATGGTGCTGTGGTCATACCTCGAAGTGTAGTGACTCAAGTTAAAGCGGCAGCTGAGACAATTGCGCGGCGCGAAGCAGTGATTATTGGCGCGGCTCAGCAACCAGACTTTGATTTTGAAAAGTTGCGCCAAGCGCAAGGTGATGCCGCTGAGATTCATTAGTAGGCATTAGGGGCTGAAATGCTGCTTATTGTTGCCCGCACATTTATTGCGCATTGATCGTCTGAGGGCTTTCGGCAGACTTCAGTGCCGATAATCTTGCGGCTTCAAACTCGTCATCCGCGTACCAACTGGGTAATTCATCCTGATTGGCCAAAATCCGGCCCGTATAAAAACCAAATGCCCATCTTCCACGATGCCGTCAAATAACCAATCACTCGTGATCTCGTCGCTGCTTTGTTGATGCGTTTGTGTGCCATTGGGTGTATTGAAAGACCAAGTTTCTCGTTGCTGTACATGGAGGGAAATAAGTTGAAAAGGCTGTAGCCAAGCATTATTTTACGCACCTCTTAGCCCCAGCGCTTTTAATTTTCTGACGAAGTAGGCCTGCGTCATGCGGTCGCCCTTGGTGCCAGGGCCTCTGCCTCCATAGGCGTCAGAGGAAATTCCTTTATGTCTATGCGGATGTCGTTTTCGTTAATATGAATCGCCGTGTTCACTATCGCTTGGGTAATGTTCAAAGGCGGTTCTTGAGTAGCCTGAGGTTGGCACGCGCTAAATAGAAACGGTAGTAAAAGGACAAAGGTTAAATGGGTCGTCTTAATCGAAAGCATGGTGACACCTATAATTTGTTGACGAATGAGCACTTAACTACTTAAAGAGCTTGGAGGTTACCTTTGCATAGCAAAGGGGCATAGACCGCTGTAGCGATGAATGGCTGCGAAAACCTTGATGCTTTTAGAAGCTTTTTCTTTCGCGTCTACCAATGATTGACCCTTTGCGGAAAGCTTCAATTTTCAGCTTGCCGGGGTTTATACTCATTCGAATGATCGTATAAAGAATTTGAGGAGAGACAATGTCGGAGCGACAATATCCATTAGAGGGCTTAAAAGTTTTAGACTTTTCTCGGGTGTTAGCAGGCCCTTTTGCAGGTCGGATGCTTTGTGATCTCGGCGCCGATGTAGTCAAGGTAGAGCCGCCCGATGGTGATGTCACTCGTCTCTGGGGCAAGGTAATACAAGGCTTGCCGGGCTACTACCACCAGCAGAACGCAGGCAAACGTAATATCTGTATGGATTTACGTGCCGAGGGCGCAAAAGAACTAGCTTTCGAACTGGTTAAAGAAGCTGACATATTGATTGAAAATTATCGTCCAGATGTGATGCCCAGATTGGGGCTTGGTTATGAGGCGCTAAAGGCGATTAATCCTAGGCTCATTATGCTGTCTATCTCTGGCTTTGGTCACGGCGGGCCTGAATCTCATCGTCCCGCGTATGCACCTATAGTTCATGCTGAAGCCGGGCTTATGTATCGCCAAGCAGATCGCGGCGGCTTGCCATTTAATGACTTGCCACTGTCTGTAGCAGATACCAACGCCTCGTTGCATGGTTTAGTGGGCTTGCTTGCCGCGGTTATTCTGCGCCAACGCACCGGGCTGGGCCAGCATATTGATATAGCGATGATAGATGCCACTGTGGCTACAGATGACCAAGTGCATTATGCCATTGAAGATGCGGAGGATACTGCTGCCTTGCCCAACGACACTTGGGAAACCGGCGCAGGTCCAATTCTTTTGTCTGCAGATTTTCGTTTTCTATGGCAGCAGTTGACTACGTTGATGGGTGTTAACGATCCCACTCATAAAGAAATGCAGTTGTCCGAAAAAATCCGTATTCGTCGAGAAATTGTTGGCCAATATTTAGTTGGTTTACCGACATGGGCGGATGTGGAAGCGTCTATGGGCAAAATGAATCTAGCTTGGGGTCAGGTGCGAGATCCAGCTGATTTGCAACACCAGCCAACTGTCGCCGCGCGTGGAGCCATTGTGCAAATAGATGATCGGGCTGGTGGTACTCGTCCGATAACGCAGTCGCCTTACCGGTTTTCTGCAGCTAAAAGTGGTGTTCGAGGTCCTGCACCGCATAGAGGTGAACACAACGTTGAGGTTTTGGTCGGTTGGTTAAATAAGACTGCAGATGAGGTAGGTGATTTGCATGCTCAGGGTGTTCTGAATTTAGACGAAGAGTTTGTAAAGTAGGGCAGTGTATTGCAGACGGCAGGCATGATGGGCGAACGCCTACTCTAAGAGCGCTAGAAAATCCTGACTCTCAGTTTTATAAGCTTGTAACTTGTAGATGAGTTTTCGCTTTACCGGCAAATCTGACACCAGACCTACCCATTTGCCGGTGGGATCGTATTGCACGACCAGAGACATCTCGTCAGTCTCAACGCGATAGTTTGTCCCAACAGTATTGTCAGAGTGGCTTTCGCGGTAAATCGATACAGGCACCAATTCCCCGGTCTGGCCGTTTAATAATACACTTTGCGCAATGAAGGTGGGTGCCCAGTAAGCGAATGGCACAACGCATTGCGTGTTGTGAATTTCATTGGTCGGAGCTTCAACTGAAAATCCGTGATCCGTCAATACTCCT
>MDTF01017075.1_pt1 | contig 19429 bp, 12 predicted proteins | sample 811191 | NCBI WGS metagenome assembly MDTF01 (sample SAMN05326649, study PRJNA326480) | marine metagenome | isolation source: seawater | place: Southern Ocean | collected 2011 | reverse complement strand
CCAATCTCAGAGGTATGCAACAACGTTAAGGGGCCAGGGTTCATCGACGACTACGCACACTGCACTACCAAAGGCACAACGGACCCAACGGAAGAGTGCCTGGATCTGATGGAGCTACAGCTCGCGTATACTGACGTTGTTCTCTATCTGTCCGTGATCATTTTTGTGTTTCTTTTTGTCGCCCGCGGGCGCATTGTGGACGGGTTTGTTATTGCCATGGCATTGACTGTGTTGTTGCTGACAAGTGTGACAGTTGGCCAAGCTGACTCAATGCTTAAGGACGGTGGTTGTGTATACGAGTTAGCAGATTTTAGTGGTGCTGCCGGGGAGTTTGAGTATCACTTTGGATACAACCACGTGTGGGTTGTTCTTGGATTATCAGTAATCGTCCTCGTGAGTTCAATTTACAGCCTGGCGCGCTCCTTCATGAAGAACGACCACGCTGTTTGGCTTGGCGCATCTAACCTGATGTCAAGCAGTGCGACTGGCGCAACTACATTTGCGAGCGCTTACTTTTGATTCCAATGCGCTGCAGCCAGCCAGCGACTGGTCGCTTCAACCGGCGTGGTACCCCTGGTTTGAATAACGTTGAAAGGGTCTGGCGATGGGAACGCTGAAAACTTCGCATTCGTGAGTTTGTTTGTATCTGTGCTGACAACCCCCCCACAACATTTTGCGAATTCGCACATATTTTCATTACTTTGAATCCTGCGGGTGTGAGTATTACGTCCACTACACCGGGCCCGAGCAACAAGCGTTTAACACAAGCTGAGGACATATTACTGCAGATGTAAGCGGAATATACAACGGCACCCCTCGTATAATCTTGCGTGGCACGAGCCGGCGCCGGTACCATACTGGATGGCGTGACTGCATCTAATTGCGGTGGGTCAATGTCATCATAACAGTCAGCATAAAGTTCGTCGGGCCCACCGGCACACATGTTGATAATTGCCCGCTTTCCATATTCCAGGAGAATATTTGCAAAGCTTCTGCCCGGGAGTCTTTTAAACCCAGCAAACCGAAGTCCACCACCAGAAAAGCTTGTATGCTCGATGGGGTCATCTGTTGGCATGCGCATTTTGCGCATAGCATCAATAAACGCCAGTGATCGGGCGTCAATCATTGCCCCCACCCCCCCTTGCACGTGCTTGCAAATATGGCAATTCATCGAATAGTATGCGAGCGCCAGCGCCAGTCTCAGAAAACAGCCATGGCTGTTTAACCGACAATGCATGAAACTGTTTTGGTGCACATGCTGGTAACCCTGCGACCCAATTTGACGATGGATCCCACAAGTGGCGCAGTATGAGCAATACAATGTCGCGATGCGACAGAATGAACGCATCGTGTCCGTTAAGGGCTATTGATGCACGCGTCGCTTTGGTGCTTACGATGCACCCCCCAAGTGTTGTACCGCGCGGGGCGATGGCAATCGACCCGGACGATTCGATCCACCCTGCTGCATCCCGCCATGCTGTTGAGCACGTATCATATTCGATTGGTTCTGAACACAACATCTCTAGTGCATCTTGTATATGCATTGGTGATTTGGCTTTCAGCAACCACGCCATGTACGCACGCTGCACAAACACCTGCAGGTCGGGCCTGCCGACGTTCATTGCTGTCGCAATAGCCCCTGGTGGGACGATCAGCCAAGCTACGTTACTGTATACCAACGACCAAACGCCCGCCTGTCCATGTGTGTAATATTCGTTCTGCACAAATGACGCCATGACCTGCGGGCTCCCCGCAAACATAATCCAAAGAATGTGCAAGATTAGTATGTTCAGTTCGCAAGCGTCTACACGCCCGACTTGCACATCACAGCCAGGGATAAAGGAAGCTTCGAACGCGATTGGGGTATCTGTAACATACATCAGGCCATTGGTGACCGTTATGTGCCAGCCACTTTCGCACGAGCGGACAAGGTTCAACATTGGGACTGGGGGGCACAATTGATTGCACAGATAGTCGGCTAGAAGTTTGCGTTGTTTCGGGATAGATGGCCACGGCATAATGTATTATGTGCAATGTGGTGCATAATTCTATTATAATATATCTTGTTGTTTAAATTGTTTATGTGTCATTATTATATCCGTAAACGGGACGGCTATGCTGCGATTTAAGTTTGTTCATGGGCATGTGCTCACTGCCCGGGATTACATGTTTGAAGGTGAAAGCGGGTTAACGGGTGTCAAGGAATTGGCGACATCTCTTCGAGACAGCAACCCGCACCTTTGGCAGCAACTCGCGGAACAGTACGCGGGTTGCCTGGCTTTACCAGTCGATTGCGACACTATTGAGTCGACGAGCACCCGTATCGCTGAGGCCGCGCAAGTACTCCATGTGGGCCTTGTGTGCCCGATGATGGCGCTCGCGAACGCCGGCCTTCTCCCAGGCACATGCTGTGGCGAGTATGTTGCGCCTGAGACTAAATCGATAGTACAGAAAGCACTGTTCATCTCGCGGGTGGGGGCGTTGTTCGATACGTTTGCTGAACATTTAAAGGACATACACACCGCGACAACGCTACGTTTTCCCGCGGGTGTCTGACATCTCTTAGATGGGTGCGGGGGGGGGGCGAAACAGTTCGGCGACTGGGTAAGATAACAAGATGGCAAATGTGATTGCAATTTTGAACGATATGATTTCGGGAACAGTCGACGCCGCTGCAATCGCAACTGTGGCGAAATTTAACCACGGTGGCGGTGCTACGGTTGCGCTGGCGCCACACACGACGGCCGCGATCTGCATTGCAACTGTGAGTGCTAATATACCATCGGAGACACTTCCATAAACGGACAGTGGCGTTGCATGGTCAATAATTGCTAGCAAAACAATCTGGATGGTGAGAGCCAGGTTAAGAGCAACGCATGTCACTACTGATTCCACAACTCCAAACTCCATGATATAATTAAGATTGACAGCAGAACAGTTATACTGGTCAAATCGGTCGACGGGTCACCATCGGCCTCGCATGCAATATTACGCAGATCACGCATTGCTGCAATTTTTATTGCGCACGCGTGATGACACTATTGACAGCAGGGCCGTGGTGGACGCTAACAGGAGCAAGTAGTATATAGATGAAATTTTCGGTTGGCTATCACATGGAACCAGCACAGGGCGGAATTTCAGCATGTACAACACAATCGACACCACTAATGTTTATACATGCACATATAATGCGATTTACCCGCAAGTTGTGCTGCTGCTCAAACGGGGTGGCAGGCATGTACTCGTGGTGCACGCAAGGCCCGGGTGCACCGCCCACGTATTCCCGGTACACGGATGTACAATTGTAAAAACCTGTCTGGGTGCGGGGAAACCCCTGCACGACCGCATACTACTGATGGTGGCTTCGCACAACAGTGTTGTGAACAATGTGCACCATCTTGTGCCCGGTAAAATGCCAGTTCAATCGTTGGCCGGGTATACGTACAAGGAGTTAACCGCCACCCTGTGGGCGTCGATCATCCCGGCAGATCGTACTAAACATATATTAAAACCGCGAAATTCAGGGGGGGTTGTGTGGCTCAGGTGTGGTGGTTACGATGGTCTGGCATCGGTTTGGACAACACCAGCGTCCACAGAACTTGAGGCTGATCTTGCACTAATTTCTGATCAGATGGAAAGTGGGGAGTCAGAGGACATGTTAAAACAGGCTGGGCTTCGTGGCATGTACACTTCTTCTAGTCTTGTATCTGGAAATTCCCTCTGGAAGATTAGCGCTGCTGCGATGGTGCCTGTGTTTGGTAGAAAAACGCAACGATTTATCGACCGTTGCTTTATCTCTGCTGATTCGAAACCCAACCGGTGTACGCTGGTGCCGCGCGATGCACGTGTCGACAACAAGGCTGGCTTCCTCAACCCCCACGCGCTTGCTATCGCCTGCGGCCATTCCCGTAATGTGCAAATAAGAACGCGCGCGTCTGCCATGGGCACTGACGTTCATTTTGTGTTGACGTATGAAGCAATGAAGGAAATGCACACAACCGGTACAAACCCAGACGAGGAAGTGTTCAAACAACTAGCGTCGGTGACACACCCATTGAGCTACGCTGTTGCGGTTCAATCCCTAAAATTAATCGCAACTAAGATCGGCAGACAGGAACGGCAACTCCAATTTATCGATGGCGATCGCCCATTGCTTATGCCGTTCCTGATGGGTGCGGGTGGTACCTTTTTTGCTGCTTACCCTGATCTGCTGTTTGAATATGAGCATACGCTGGTCTCCCTTGAGTACAAAACTAAATGGACGCGCACCCCGTCTGCTTGCACCAGTGCAATTAACAAGACTGCCAAGGATCAACGACTCGTTGATTCCGCATGGTGTCAAGGCCACGTGCAGGCCATAGCCGTGGCAATGTGTCACAATCGCACTGCGGTGTCGGCACTTGAGATAGCCGCTGTACCATGCACAAACCACCGTGTGAAAGATGTGTTTATAAATTATACATCAGAGAAAATTCAAGAGCATGACATTGTAGCATTTTATGCACAAACGCTATACGCTGAATCGCAGGCCTTGAATTTAAAATCTAACAAACCAATCCCCGCATACGTAGACGACATGGCCGTAATCCCAAGTACGTCTAGTATACTCGCCGTACTCTTGGCTCAACTACACGGGTCGCGATGCCGTGATGTTGTCGACAACTGTTCGCTCGTTATTGCAACAGCCACGAAGTACATCCACTACACGCCGTTCGTATCATTGCGGGCGTTGGGGTACCGGGGTGGCGCAGACTGCCCCATCACGCCACCACCAACTTCGTTGGGTATTCTGGCAAATAAACTGTGCCGTGTGGTAAAACTCGCTGGTGGCGGCATGTTGTGGCCGATTAAATGGTCTGTTCGCACCCGTGTGTTAGAAGTTCAGTATGCGATCACGAAGGGGGCCACGGTGACGGTTGCCCGGATTTCTCGGTCGATCGGGCCGCTCCCACGGGGGTCTAAATGGGCGCGCGACACGATAAAACTTCCGGTCAGCAGTGGCAATATGAATATACGCTGGGACCCCTTCCAACGAAAGCACACTTTTCTATTACCAACCAATCAGCCCGCTGAATTCGCAGCAGATGAAATGGCAACACACGAGACTGAATGGGCCAAGTGTGTAGAAACGGTTGGCAAACAGAGCACATGGGGCTCGGCGAACCTCATTTGGATACCATCGTTAGTCCAGTTGGAAATGTGTGGGCCCGCCAATTGTGATGTACCCGGGTTGCTCGAGACGCAGCTGTTGGCATACCTGCAGTTTGGCCCAGATTGCAGGCGCCACTGGCCATACAACTGTTGCACCTCAATTCCAATTAATATCACCGCGCGACAGTCAATGACGATTGTGGCCGCAGGCGGTGGGCCCCCACCATTGTCTGTACTCGTGCTCACCAGTGACGGGGAATTTGCAATTTACGATCTCCAGGGTGATCTGCACCATTTTGCACGGATTGTGAACACACGCGCCACGGGCACCCAGGCCACGCGTATTGCCCGCCGTGATCTGTTTCGTGACCTGCGGGGATACACCGATGCCCCATACATGTTTGTTGCCAAATCAGCCCGGGCCCCATGCACGTTGAAACGAAACCGCTGCCGCGGGTTCACGGTGGTGCACAGTACTGCCGAATCTATGCACTGGTGGGAAGCCCCCAACAACGTGTTGCACACTACTAACAACACCACCCCAGTCGTAAATGGCAAATGGATACACCCAGCAGGCTTGCTTAAATATATACCCACGCCATGCCAAGAAGACCTCCGATTTTTGGGTTCTGAGTATTCTTCAGAAAATCTTGATGATATATATGGCGCAATAAGCGCCCGAATTGCATTAACTGCTGTAAAGTGCAGCGTGGGGTGACCGGCCAACACATCATCATCATGCCGCGTGCCATTACCCGGGCGATCAGCGAGCCCGCAAAGAAGATTGTAGCTGCACGCCAACGCTGGTGCTGTTCTGAGTGCAAGTCGATACTACCAGCCACTTTCCAGGTAGATCACACCGTAGCATTGTGTGATGGCGGTGCCGACAGTATTGATAATTGCACTGCCATGTGCCCGAATTGCCATGCTGCAAAGACGCAGCGGGAGTGTATACTCAGGCACTCCAAGAAACAGGCGGCCGCATTTACATACGGGGAAAGGGTGGATATTTGTGTGACCCCAACAACGCTTGTTTGCACGCAATGTCGGCACACCAGGCCAAGTTATGTCGCCCACACCTATTGTATCGGGTTGGAACAACCAGACGCGGTGCGAACTGGTTTGCACCGGGCATTCCAGCAATTCAAATTCAAACCGCGCGTGCAGCCCGCTTGCACAGATGTTTCGATGCAATTCAATACAGGATTAAAGTAGTATATAGCACACAAGTGTTATGCTGTAATGCACCGGCACACAACGAGACAAAATGGAATTCAGTGAACTGGAATTCGGTGCACGACCGCGGGCGGAATTAAATAGATACCTGGCCCCCCATGAGGAGGATTTCAGGGGTGTGGGGGGTACAAATCAAACCCCCGATCATTCCCCGGACTCCCGGTACCCCACAGCTTGGAATCCGCCAGAATCTGCTGATTTGGAGGGCTTCTATGTCAACTGCACAAACATTCTCGACGTGAAAAAAATGGTAAAAATTGGTGTTCGCAATGAGTGGATTCACAAGAGCTTGGATGACGTTCTTAGACTTAATCGGCCAGATATTGATTGGCGCGGCATGACGATCTGTCGGATGGTTAACCGGACGACGGGGCGCACGATGGTGGGGTCGCATGGTTTGGCCTTTCCTGCCTCTTATAATTTTGAACCAGATCTGGATACAAGAAGAAGCGTGTATGATCTTAACATCACCCCGAATGAACAACTCTTTGCTAATGACTATAATTCGGCGAACGAGGATATGGTGGCCAATGAATATAGAATGCGGGCGGAACAAGACTCTCAAATGGACGTGGGCACCCAAGAATGGGCAAAACATAAGGCGGGCGTACGACGCCCCAATACAGGTGCCCTAAGTTTGAATGATTTTCGGGCGCCACTGGCACCGGAACAGGTACCGGGCTTCTCCCAACCGGCGCTGAAGCGGGGTGCAATTCGATGGTTCCCTGCTGAACAGGTTTATCGTCCACAATCCGCGGACGATAAATGCGCGCGTTGTGGGTCTGATCGTCGTGGTCACAGCGGCCCGTACGCTGGGCGGATTGTTTGTGATCACGGGTTTGAAGAACAAGAAGCTGCGGCGGCACCGGGCTTCTCCCAACCGACCCCACTTTTCGGTGCGCCGGCACCGGCTCAGCAGCACGGCTTCGGGGGTGGGCCTTTATTTGAGCCACCAAGTCGACTTTTCGGTGCGCCGGCACCGGCTCAGCATGCACTTTTCGGTGCACCGGGCCCGTTCGAGCGGTCAGGGCTTTTCGGTGCGCCGGCACCGGCGGCCCCGCATGCACTTTTCGGTACACCGGACCCGGTCCAGCAGGGTGGGCTTTTCAATCCACCGGCACCGGCGGCTCAGCATTCACTTTTCGGTGGACAGGAACCGGCCAAGCGGGGTGGGCTTTTCAATCCACCGGCACCGGCGGCTCAGCACTCACTTTTCGGTGGACAGGACCCGGCCCAGCAGGGTGGGCTTTTCGGTGGACAGGACCCGGCTCGGCAGCGCGGCTTCGGGGGTGGGTCTTTACCGCCGGTTCAGGGGGGTGGTGGACTTTTCGGTGCGGCGCCGGCGCATACCGGTGGCCCCCCTGGTTTCAACGCACCGCGAAACGCGCCTTCCTACGCACCGGGGACACAACTTTACAAGGACGGTACACCAAACTATTTCCCGAAAGTAAACTGGCGGACTACATGCAAAATAGACGGGCAAACAACAGGCAATTATACAGACAGGGGGCGCCTGTCGGCTGGAATTAATGATGGGCATGTGAAAACACGTTGACGGTGAGTACTGCCCGACGGGGGTGGGGCTCGCATTTGTAGCACTTTTGAATCTGCTTCCAACAGTCGACAAAGGGCGTATTATACCTAACAATGCAAACCATGTCGCAACTGCAACCGCGCTTTGCAAAGAACGCTGGCCAGAACTCGTTTTAACCTAATATTTCAAATGTCCACTTAAACACCGCCGGACACCGCCGGACACCACCTACTTTTGTAAAAAGAACTGCGTATATGATACAGCGGTTTCATATCTTCTTTTTTATTATTTTAACATAAAGGTACAAGTGTTTATTACGAGTAAGGCAACCAGTCATAAGTCGGGGTCGTTTGGATCTGGCATCTGCAACAGTCTCGTTGCATGATTTGACACCCCCTGGGCGTTGGTTACCTTCGCCCAGCTCTCGATAGCTAGTGCCCAGTTGAAAAAGTTCTCAGCCAAACGCACCTGCGTGTCAGCGAGCGATTCGTTTGTATGTAGCATAACCATCCTTACCTGGTTATCATACCAAGTATTAATTGATAGGGCGGTTACCCCACCGGTACTGCCCTGGGCGTTGTGCATCATCCGGGATAACATCATGTACATAGTACCCCGGGGTATATTCACAGTCCACGACAAGGTTTCTGCACTGCGTCTAGCTTTCTCCAATACCTCGACTGCTTCGGGCAAGTTGAGATGACACAGATAAAGAACGACTTTTGCATCCGCTGCTTCCAAACAGCGTACGCCCCCGGCGAATTTCTCTACGAGATTTTCAATGTTCGCGCAACAGTTGTCTGCATATAACTTTGCATCGATCAAAGCATGTTTTGCATCAATATCATTGGTTATACCCGTTCTTTTCATAACATTCGCCAGGCACAAATCGATTTGTTCCGCAGCACTCTTGCGCGCTTGGTCAAAGCTGTTTTGCCTCGCCTCCACAAGCGCAGAGCCGTTTAAAAATGGCGGTGGCTCGAACCGCCAACACATCTGCAACAGTTTCAATGAATCATTTGGTGATATCGAAAAGCTTATCTCTTCACACGCTTGCATAAACAGTTTCACCTGTGTATTGGTCTCCTCGTCTGCAAACATTTTCCACCCCGGGCCAAACTTAGTAATGTCTTTTTTATAACGCTCAGGGCTGGTAGCGAGAAATTCTCCCCTTTGCTGTAGCATTTCAATTTCCCACTTGCCGTGCTCCATATACTCGTCCAAGCAAGTTGTGAGAAAGACATCATGATCGTACAAGTCGGCAGCAGCTACTGCCGCTATTTCATTGGCTTGTTCTTTTTGATGATTGCGTTGGGCTTTTTGTTCTTCCGCAAGTTCACGCGCTTGAGATTCTGCGCAGTTCTTTGCATCCTCGCCCCGTTCACGTGCTACATACAGTAACCGTTCCTGCCGTTTCTGCTCAACCAAAGCTGCGTCACGTGCCAAACGGTTAATTGCTTCCACACTCCCCCTGGTTTTCTTTACCAGGTGGGCCCCTTTTACAGATACCAGCTCCATGGTCCCCGACATAGATGCCGCCGCTTGCCTGCGATGAATGTTGCGTGTAACGGTGGCAATGTATAATTCTACACGCTTGACGTCGGCTTTACGTTCAACCAAAGGCCGTACATCGAAGTTATTGTGAGTATTCTGGTTTCGGCGCACACGCTCGTCTGCCTGTATGAGCGCCACGTGTGCTTCATCAAGTTGTATAAATGCAGCGTTAACACCATCAGCAAGCGATTGTGCATGTGCCTTAACCCGATTGGTATATGGTGCGATCGCTTTAAGTTGTTTCCACCCCAGTGACAATGCCCCCAGCATTTCTGTGCGAATGCTCTCGGTACTGAAGCCAACGCGGTCGCGTTGGGGGGTGGGATAAACGACTTTTTGGTTGCACTCCATATTAGCTAGCCCTGACATTATTCTGAGTACATTTGTGTTTAGCGCACTCATGGATTGGATACCACTGTCGAGCGATGTATCCTTTGAATAAAGGAGTGATCCAAACGTGTTGACATTTGTTTCGGCATTATACGTGTGTCGTGCAGTATGCTGAATCGATTCGTCCGGGGTTGCCGGCGCAGATTGCATGAACACGCCGTACGGGCCGACAAACTCGCTGCAATATAAATTGTCCCCCTGCACTTGCTCGTTTCGGTGAGAGTGCATTAGGGACAAAATCACTGAGCAGCATTCCAATACGGAAGCAAATTTCAATATTTCCAATCGATTCGTAAGGTTTTCTTCTGCAGAGCGCGCGGCGGTTCCATATTCTTCCATGAATTCGCAGAGAAGGCCAGGGGGAAATTCTTTCCGGTATCTTGGACTTGACTGGTTAATTACAAGTCTTGGGTCGAATTCGGGGCGCCCATCTCGTGCTTTAACTTGGCATAGCAAATCGTATTCGTGGATGCAGAATTCTGCGTCCATCAAGTGATAACCGGTTGTTACTTTACCGTCATCGTTGACACCGAAATGTTCATAGCCCATATCGCACCCGATGTGGTGCAAACCCCAGTCTGTGTAGATAACGCCAGACGCGAGTAATTCTGTATAACGGCGCCAGAGAGCGAGTGCACATATATCGGCATTTCCTACCGTGTCGGGGGTCTTCGGTGACAACGAGCAGTGAATAAAGGGGTCAGTAGTCTTTTGGCTAATGTGATTATTCCCATCGAGTGCGCCTTCCGTAACCAGCAACGTGTACTTTTCAGCAGATCTATCAACGCCGCTCTCTATAAGTGTTTTGTTACTGCAGTCGTGAATGTCCATCGATACCGCTCTCGGGAGGTTTCGTTGCAAAATACACAAGAACGGGGTGTCGCCTCTTGTGCCAGTTACCACAGCCTCCGGAACTTCGTAGTGTTCGCACATAAACGCTGCCCCTTGTTCGAATAGTTCTAGGCTTCCCATGGTGGTTGTTTGAAGCCGATTCTTTGCATAGGTGAACAGGTGTCCCCCACCACCTTCGTGAACTATCACATCATAGACGGTCTTTGGCATGAAGGTGACATTGTACCCACCACCTGGGGATGAAAATGTTTTGAACAAAAACTTTCTTTTTTCTTGAGCGTTTATGACATCTTGCATGGTATTATTGCACTTGCCAGTGCGGCTGTCACAATGGCGTAAATCGTGCTCCGAAAATCTTCCCTCGTAATTGCCAATTGATCCAGGCGTATTAGGTTGCTCGCCATAGCGTTTAACGTTTGCCACGATGTTCGCTGCAACGGCGCTAGCCAGGGGGACCATCTTTGTCGCGATACAAACAAACCCACTTTGGGTTACCGAATGCTCGCCCGAAACATGGCTAGATCTGTTAACAGTGGCTGGAACACCCGCCGATAAGTCGGTGTTGCTCATAAATACAGCACTAAACCATCGGCCAGGTACATAATCTGGCAATCTTCGGGCCGGGCCAGTATTTGTCGCGTGCTTCCAGTCGTTGTACGGTATGGTGGTATCAGTGCTATACGCGGCGATTTTGGTCTTCCTGCGATCTGCTGCTACACCGGGCGTGGTGTTAGTCCATGAATGTATTTTCAGACGTGGTATCCACTTAAAGCCTTGCGGGAAATAATTGTATGCCGAGTAGTCCAACCAGTGCGTGTAGTATCCAGGTGACATGTCTTCATCGCCGTACGACAAGCCGGCATCGTACAATGACACTACCCCTGCTTGTGCTTTAGCCATTTTGTACATTAGCATACTGTAGCGAATCGTTGTCAACTGACCTTGTAAATGTGGGTCGTTGGTTAATCTTGTTCTTTTGCCATCGCCATAGTCGTCAAGTCTCAGGGTTCCTCGTTGGAATGTGGGATAATCGTATCGCTGGGAGACTAAGTTCCAAACCCCCTCGCCCCTGTGTGCGAACAGTTTTTTGTTGTTTTTCGCTGTCGTATCACCGTGCGGAAGATACATTTCGATCGTCTCCGACAGATCGAAGATCGTTTTTAGTTCAAAGGCGGGAATCGTTGTCTGGAACTCTTTGTTGTGCATGAACAGACGTTTGTGCGATTCTGCACTCAGCTCCATTTCGGCACAAGCCTCAACTTTTGCCTTAAACAACCTGACTTTGTCGATTCCCTGCCGACCTCGCACCATGCCACCGTTGTGTAAGCCGAGTGGTTGTTCTAAAATGTCCCCCACCTCAAGGTGTTTCGCGTGGTCGATCCGTTCAGTCAGGTACCACGTCCGTATGTCCGAGTACATCTTACCGGCGTCAGGTGGTTTGGGTACCTTGTTTTCAGATGCATAGACGTTAAGTATAAGATTACTCCCTGAAATGACCGACTCTGAGTTATACTGAACAGTACCAGTTCCAGCAGGGTCACCCGCTTCCCGCAATACACCGCTCACTTTGCATGTGACCAGTATTGTTGGCATTTGGATCTTCTTTCTTGGAACAAACCCATTCTCGTTTTGTGAGTACTTTCTTACGAGCTTTACACGATCATCACCAATTTCGTACAGTAGGTCAAACTGGTCACCTGCCTTAACATTTAGTTCGTCTGCTTCCATTGCGTCGTAGGCCCCAACTGCCTCGCATTCAGTTGTACTTATCGTTATCATATCCCCGACGCCGATTTGATCTATCTGGTTCACTTTTACGCCCCGCGTCCCCATTGTTTTAAGTTTAGGATTCTTATCTTCAACGTTAAGGATTTTTGCGTTTGTAACTACACGCACTGGGGTCACAACAGCGCTGCCGCAAAACCTGCAAAATGAATCGATTGCGCCCCCAGGGCACTTTAAATTGCATATGTTGCAAATGGCTGAGCCGCTTTCTTTGTGCAGAACAAGCCTAAGATTTTCAGGTTTAGCAGTGTAGTCAGGTTTAACTTTCAAAACGGTTTGTTGCAATTCAATATTTACGCTCACTGGAAGCGTTACTTTTAATGCCTCGCCCTGAAATTCCAAATCTGACATTAACCACGTTTGTTGATGTGTTTTGTAGTGACTTTCCGATTGTCCGAGGGGTGTCCTCCAGCGAACAATTAAACTGTGTGTCTTTTCGCCACGAGACTTAACAATCCCATGCACGAATTGATGCTTAGCTAGTTGGTCTGGTTTCATGATCATCAGACGTGGGAAATTAGAATAGCCTGGCCTAATAACCCCCCCAAAATAACCCGCATCAATCGAATTATTTTCCTTAATGGCATAGACAGGCGAGCCCATCTTTAAGGGGGGTCCTTCGGGCAAATCCCCCCTGTGTGCATTTCCCAGTTGGTCGCCATAACCCGCATCAAAAACCTCTTCCATCATAATTTCTGGATTTGTGGTAAACCCATGTATAATTGTCTTGTCGGATTTATGAACCCCATCAAATGCGTTCATCGATAGCGGCAGATAATACACTGTCTCGCAATGCGGAAATTTGCAAGGTATGTTATCGCCTCGCGACATGACGTCTGCATTGGAGGCAGCATCTGAGTCGGTATGGTTAATAATAAACCGCCCGTCGAAGACAAACACACTGTGACATGCAGGACCCCAAAAATGCTGCGTGAGTGCGGGTGGTTTTAGCAATTCCATCCCAGGCCCAGCCATCGCACGGGCCAGTGGTGTATTGGTTAAATGATATGGTTTGGTAGGCAAGACAACAACGCCTTTATCGCCCCACATAAGGTTCATTTTCTCCAAGTCGTCGCCTGTGTATACAACAGTTGATCCAACTGTGATTGTAGACATCGTCGGCACACACACTTCACGACACGTGTGTCTGTGGTCTTGCGTACTGTAGCTACGGTCGCTTATACGGGTTATTGCTAACCCCTGATTGACCTCGAGCATACAAATCTAGTACGTCTACCAGAATATGTTCAATCCATTTATCGCTGTTGACTGCCTGTTCTGGGCCATGCCCGAATTCTCTGCGAAACTTGCTCCAAGATTGTACGTACGGTATAATATCGCTGATTTCAGCAGAAAACACTTCTTGCATCTGTTGTAATTCTGTATCGTCGGCCTCCGGTGTAAAATCGAGAACCTTTCGTGTATCTTGCGCTTCGAGTTGGACTTGGATTTTCGTCAGTTCATCTTGCGCTTCGAGTTGGACTTGGAGTTTCGTCAGTTCAGGAGTCTCGGCCCTGTGAAACGGCACAGTGGTTGCAACCCCGCTAACTACCACAGTACCCAACGTTTTGTACGACGGCATGTCGTTGACACCTTTGCCGGCCTCAATGCTCTCAACAGCAACATTAACCCTGTCGTTCCAGGTATTGTTAGTAGGCCAGTCATCCTTTGCAAAAATAACGCTGCTGTCGGATGCCTTGGCAGAGCACATTGTAAACAATAGTTTGCGATCAATATAAGGTTCGCCACCATTGTACAGCGTGGACCCGAACGGGTTTGGAGTTGCCATGCCAGACAATAGTCTCCAGGCCTTTCAAACATTCCGAAACGCCCTCGTATATACTGTTTGCGCAGAAACTGTGCGAAACGTCATCGATGATTCCAATGTCACCACGTTATCAATACACATAATGACATTTGCATTACTGTGGCGTGGAATATCCATTGTAAACGACCGCATTGTACAATACACCCCAACGCCGGTAACCCAAACAGCTAAACTTGCTGCATTTCTCACCGAAACCGCTGCAAATGTAATTTTACAATTCGAATCCACTCTTGTAGCCAAAGTTTCCATCTCAGTTTTATCACCAGCGTCTGAGTATACAACTTGGGTGATCGGCTATGCTACAATGACACTCACGTTAATGTGGTTGCTTAATGAAAGCATCATACGGCCCATCGCCACCAAATGCTAAGATGTAAAAACAAACAAGTTTGCGAGTACGATAATTCCAATTATTGCACTTAAACCCACGGTTTGTCCCTTTGTGTGCCATTTCTTCTGGTGGCACGCACGCCCCAAAGTCGTGGTGTTGCAAAGTGTGTTGTTCAACGCATCGCGCAGGTTACGGTTACACTTGCCGTCTGAGCTCGCAAGTATTCTATTCGCATATGCATACGTTGAATCTCGGCAGCCATTATTACGAGGCAAGTCACGGACATACTTTAAAATCCGATCCCTATGTTCGGTACATGCGTAATCACACGTGTATGAATCTGAGCATTCAGCTTCTGTGAACGGCGAACAACTTGCGTGACTGTAACCAGGGCACACAACCACAACGCAAACGATATAAGTTGTAACCACGGTTCGGAATACATTCATGTCCCTGTCACCATACAATCCCGCCGACGAGGCGACTTATACCACTGGCATAATACTGGAACCGGCGAGTTACATATCAGTTGTGACGTGGAGTACGATCCTAAAATCGTCTATTTTACTGGTACGGCGCGTACACATTTTCGTGGAGCACGGCTACACTGTTGTAACGCCCGACATCAATGTTCGGATTGCTGCGCCGACGCAATTGCCCTGGGTGGTTCTAGCTAATGGGTACCCAATTGACATAGCGCAAGACAACACTGGATTAACCATTGACTTGCATGAGTCTTGGCTTACTATGGCGGACCCATGCTCCCACGGTTATGATGTTGTTGTGTACCTGAGCGACGGAACCGTGCATGTGTGTGAACATTCATGCCACATGACATGTGTTGCCACAGTAACAGGGCTCGTGTGCCGAGAGAAAGAGCAATTGTGTGCACTCGTTGTGCCAGCAGATAAGCGTGGGGTCCAAGCTATGTTTGATATGTATGTACGGCCAGGATGGCAGATGTGGGCACGCACCGTTTGTCGCGGGGCGCTTCTATTGGTACTATACAGTCCTACCGACGGGTGGGTATGTCATGCTTGCCACCAGGTCGAGCCGACACTTCTCGCGATATGCACTCACGTCGGTGCGGGAAACTTTAAGTCGTTTGCACGTGTAGATTCCACAGGGGCATACACTGCAGGCGCACGCACAGCGCCTACAAAGCGATCGACAACATTACCCGACTATGCCTACAAGAATTGGACAGACAGTGATTTAGAATGTCGGTTGTCCCAGCATGCACGAAAGGTTGCACGTATATAGGTTATTCTAACCCTGTTAGATTAATTTCTACCGGATAAGGGGGATTTACCAGCAACTATTTATTACAATACAAATATGATTGGGTTATGCACGGGTCGTCCACGCATTCAGTTTCTACTTATTTTTCCCTTCTCTTCCATTTTCTTTTCCCGTGCTTTCCAGCAGTATCATCAAAATCATCGCTATTGCAAACGATGCGGGGGCAGTTCTTGAACTGCTGCTTTTGTTGCACCCGTTATGATATCGCAGTCTCCAGGCCTTTCAAACATTCGTCGGTTTGTCGCCTAGAATTGACGGGTGTAGCTGAAAATTCTTTAACCCACGGCATTTTCCAACCAACGCAAGCACAGCTGCACTCGTCAGCTTTACACAGCCATCAAAGTCGACGTGCTCTAATTCAGGACACTTGTCAGCCAACGCATGCAAAATTGCATCTGTCATGTTTGCACAGCCACTAACGTTAACGTGCTTCAACCCACGGCACTTGTCAGCCAACGCAAGCAAAGCTGCATCCGTCAGGTTCTCGCACCGACCAAAGTCGGCGTGCTCTAATTCAGGACAATTGTCAGCCAACGCAAGCAAAGATGCATCCGTCAGGTTCTCGCAAAGGAAAAAGTCTGCATACTTCAATACACGGCACTTGTCAGCCAACGCAATCACAGCTGCATCCGTCAGCTTGTCGCAGAACATAAAGTCGGCGTGCTTCAATCGCCGGCACTTGTCAGCCAACGCAATCACAGCTGCATCAGTCAAGTTATCGCAGTCATTGAAGACGGCGTGCTCCAATCCAGGGTGGGTGTCTGCGACTGCAATCACAACTGCATCTGTCACAATGTCGTTACCGAAACCCCAGGGAAACGCAGCGTAGTCCAAGTGTACGCAGCCTTTAATCAGGGCAATCAACGCTGCAGTAGTCGCTGCGCCGCTATCAGCAAAGTCGGCAAGCTTCAATCGTCGACACTTGTCAGCCAACGCAAGCACAGCCGCACCCGTCACCTCGTCGCATGCACTGAAGTCGACATACTCTAATCCAGGACACTTGTTAGCCAACGCAATTACTGCTACATCTGTCAATTCCAGGCAAAACGCCAAGTCGACGTGCTTCAATTGTCGGCACTTGTCAGCCAATGCCAGCAATGCAGCATCCGTCAGTTTGCTGCAGAAACTAAAGTCGGCGCGCCTCAATCGCCTGCACGTGTCCGACAACGCAAACACGGCTGCATCCGTCAGCTCGTTGCAGTATGCAAAATCGACGTACTCTAATCCACGGCACTTGTCTGCCAACGCACCCACAGCTGCATCCGTCAGGTTCGGGCAGAGACTAAAGGAGGCATACTTCAAGCCACGACACTTGTCTGCCAACGCACGCACAGCAGCATCCGTCAGGTTTTGGCAGGCAGCAAAGCGGGCATACTTCAAACCACGGCACTTGTCTGCCAACACACGCACAGCAGCATCCGTCAGGTTAATGCAGAAACGAAAGTCAGTGTGCTCCATCCCCGGGCATTTGTCAGCCAACGCACGCAATGCTGCATCCGTCAGGTTAGCGCAGAAACTAAAATCGGCGTACTTCAATCCGCGGCACTTGTCAGCCAACGTTAGCACGTGCGCATCCCTTGCTTGCACCCCCCCCATTGTGACGGAGGTTGTACGTGGAAACACGTCACACATGCCGCTGGCCCACCCCACCCCGACACCTGCTGATGCTGCTGTTAGAACTGGCGTGGCAACCACATCTTTAAATTTCGCCCCCCACAATCTCTTGTAATTCTCCATGCTTCCCGGCAGAGCAATAGAATCAAGGCCGTTGATCCATTCAAACTTTGCTACCGCCTCTTCTGGGGTCAAGTCCAAGTCCCCTTCCATCCACGTCTTCACCCGCTGTGCCGTCCATCTTTGACAAGGGGGTGCGTAGCCAATAGTTGGCCCGTTGGCGACGGACTTAACAACATCGTTTGAGTCTGACCACCGTTGAATCCCCGATACAAAGTGGTGTGGTGGAACATGCTCAGAGAAACACCGAGCAGCTTCGACTATTGGGCCCGCCACTGTAAATTTTGGCCCCCTCGGTTCTTCTGCTTCGTCTTCGCTCGCAGGTTCATCCTTTCGTTGCTTCTCTTTCTGTTCCTGGCCACCACCCGCAGCCAGCGTTAGCTCCTGTTGAAACCACCCGGCAAGCACTTCGAGAGGAAAATCGTTTTGGATAATGTACTTTCCCGCGCTATCTTTCGCACCGAAATCCAAGTGCACGTTCTTGATGTCGGCGCACAGTACCCGCCATCGCTTGCAGACTTGGGGTACAACTGTCATCACCATTTTGCTGCACAATTGCGCAAAAATGAAAAGCAAGATCTCGTCCGGTATGCCCTGAAATAAAGATCTTCGTTGGCCACAAGGCTCTTTCGTAAATCCATTACCCCAAACGTATAATCGCCTGTCGTCCCAAAGGTCAAAACGTCGTGCCGGCAAGATGACCTGCCGTGACGCAGGGGCAGGGACATCACCGTCGACATCTTCATCAAGCTCTGCAATAGTCAGCATTGAGCCGTGGGGTTTGTTCGCCAAGATCTCCGTCTCGAAGCTGCTGTGGGGGGGTTGAGCCATATCCGTGAATTTGGGGTACTAGACTACGTTCGCGATACGATAATAGGTAAAGTGGTGGCGGGTGTGTTGGTATGTGGTGGTAGGATGGCGTGGGTGACTAGTTGGTGGCGGAAGTTGTGAGACTAATCTTTATTAATAATCGGTATATTTTCAAAAAGTGCTGATTTTTTTGCGAGATCTCTTTTTCCAACTCAGCATACCAAAATGAAAATCAGCACTTTTTGAAAATATACCGATTATTAATAAAGATTCGTCTCATAACGCAGACGAACTTAACACACCTCTACCTCCACCACCTCTACCAACACCGCCACCACCCCCACTACCTCTACCACCTCCAACATGTCCAGCATTCAAGAAGCAGTCGCACTCACCGCCACAAATGCCGCGTTCGACTCGGCGGACCAAAACTCAATCAACAACCTAAAGACACTGGTCGGACTGTCCCAAACGGCACGCGTCATGTGGGTCAAGCCTTCCCAGATGGCCGTCGACACGTCGACGCTGACCGCGCAGTCTACCGTGGACGTCATTGCAGAACTGGTGCAAAAAGACATTCTCGCACTCTTCCGGAAGGACCACGCAGTCACGCACGCCCTCGGCCCACAGTACAGGGGGGGAGCTCCCCCGGAGGACATCCTTACAGACGCAACCGCGCACACGGTTACAACGATTGCCTTTGAACGACAGCGAGGCGTCAAAATTCACATTGCGCTCAAGCCGCCGCCGCAAGCATCCGCCGCCGCACAAGGCGGAGCCGAATTTCGATAAACTGGCGTACTACGGTTACTCGGCCGCAGACGTATGCGCACAACTGGCACACTTTAAAGACCCACGCATACGCCGCCCCCACGCCATAGACGCACTCACAACCGCAATCGTCTACAAACGTCTTTAATTT
>MDTF01002906.1_pt1 | contig 19429 bp, 19 predicted proteins | sample 811191 | NCBI WGS metagenome assembly MDTF01 (sample SAMN05326649, study PRJNA326480) | marine metagenome | isolation source: seawater | place: Southern Ocean | collected 2011 | reverse complement strand
TACGAATGAGACTGTGGCGGCTGGGATGATACGCTGAGGGTGATTTCAAAACTTTCCAATCACAGTATTCCACCATATGAAGAGCTAGGAGCTTCCTAGATACCGTATAGTTACCGAGGAACTGAGGGATAGTACCCCATTCAGTCTGTTAATTATTATGTAATCTAAACGTTAGTTTTGGTAAATATTAAACAAATAATTTTTCCCTTTGACTTTGTTTAGTAACTATCCATGAGTAGTAAAAGGTCTCGTTGATTTTTTTAAATTATATTAATACATAATTTAAAATGAAATAACTGTTTTTATAATTCCCTCATTTGAAGATAAAGGTAGTTTTTTCTCGATTGCATTTTTTATTTTCAAATTAGATACCTCGTAATTTTCCGTAAGTTTCAGAAGTCTTTCAGAATTTATTGGTATTGGTAAGAAATCTCCAACTTTAGCTATAAACCTTACAAATAACTTAGGGAGTTTTAAAATTCTAATTGGTTTACATAATACTTCAGACATTACTTGCACCAAATCAATAGTTGATAATGAGGTGTCATCTGCTATATTATAAATTCCAGATTTTATTTTAGAATTATCAATCAATTCATTAATAATAAAACACAAATTCTCTATAGACACAAAAGATCGTCTATTTACATATTTTCCAAATGGATAAGGAATACCCTTTGAAACAAACCTATATAACAAATTAAGGTTTCCTTTATTGTTAGGACCATGAATCATACAGGGCCTTAGTATATATACTCTTTTATCTTTTGGTATTTTTTTTGACAATATATATACTTCTGCAGCTAACTTAGATTTCCCATAAACAGTTACAGGTTTTGCTATTGAGTCTTCTGTCAAAACACCTTCAACGGCATCCGCGGCTGCTTTAACAGAACTCATATAAATAAAGCCTTCACATGTACTCTCTAAAAACTCATCAAATAACTTTTTGGTTAGATCTGTATTTACTTTGTAATATGTAGCATCTTCCGTAGTGTTTTTTAAATCATGTGCTTTACCTGCAAGGTGAATAACATAGTTAGCATTATTTAATACCCTTGTATTTATCTTGTTATAATCTATTTCACCTATCTTAGGATTTCTAGAAACTCCTAATATATGTTTCTCTTTTTTCTCAAGATAAGAACTAAGATTAGATCCTACAAAGCCTGAAATACCAGTAATTAAAATCATTTAAATAATACATTTATTTGCGATATCCCAATCATAATTTTGAGATACATCAAGTATACTCGTTGTCTTGAAATCAGAAATATATTTATCAAACTTAGCACCCGCATCTTTAAGACCATAATATGATTTAAACTTTCGCATAAGAGGTAAATGTTGCAACATAGGCTGATCTTTATCAAAATCCCTTGGATGAAAATATGTCATGACATACTCTGAGTCCAATGTCCATTTTTTTATCATATTATAAGGAAATAATCGGAAAAAACCACCGCCTGAAAAAACAATTGATTTGTTAAATATTTTATGAATATTCATTGGAAACTCTTTTATAGAAATACCGTTTGTTTCAATAATCGAAGGTTCTGAACTCCCAAACGTGGGAAAACCACCATAATCATGTTTAGCAGGAAAGATAGAGGCATCATGGGTTATTCCTAATTCATTTAATATTTCAAAAGCCCAAGGTGTTTCTTCAGTGATTGAAAAAGCTGGGGCTCTGTACATTATTACTTTTTCACCTACAATTTGCTCTATTACATTTATAGCATTTTTCGTATCTTCTTTAAATTCCTGTGGAGTAAAGCTATGCACCAATTCATGCTTCATAGAATGACAGCCAATTTCATGACCTTCATTATAAATCTTCTTAACTATTTCTGGATGCTTTTCTGCTACCCAACCCAAAATAAAGAAAGTAGCTTTTCTATTGTATTTCGATAAAGTATCCAAAATAAAATCAGTGCTATCATAAATTCTAACTTCATAGTTAGACCAATTTTTATCATCACTAATAAAATCACAATGAAACCACTCTTCTATGTCAAATGTTAAAATATTCATTATCTATTATTAAAATTAATCAAACTAACACCCCAATTATTCATATTCAATAATTCTTTTATGTAGTTAGAATAGTTTCCCGGTTATTGCTAATTTAATTTTCACGAAAGAATTTAAATCCACTAATTCTTCCGGTGTAAAGGAAATTTTAAATTCTTTTTCTAAACTCACAATTAATATTAAAAAACTAAGTGAATCCCAGTTTTCTGTATTTTCATTAGTGCTGTTTTTATTAATGTTTTTAATTTCAAAAGATTGTTCCATTACATTAATAATTTGTTCTTCAATTGTCATAATCTATAAGTTTATAAGTTTGTGGTGATAATTCATATTTTTGCTCATTTAATTTAAGAAAATATTTCTTGATGTTTTCCGTATCGTAAGAATATTCAAACTGAAAATTTTCATAAAACTTTTCAGTTTGAATATTCTTTTTTGTTGGAACATATTCCGCTATAACATTTTTAATCCCCATTTTACTAAGTTTTAAAAGAATATAATTCATGAATTCAAATTCAATGCGTTTCCCTAAAACCCTACAACTTAATAAAAAAGTATCTATAAAGGCCTCATCATTATGTAGTTTAATGATTGCTAGACCAGTAATGCCAGAGTCTCCAAACTTATCTTTAACCCTTAGTCCAAAAATTTCACTATTATTTCTAACTGAATTAATATCTGCTTCACTGTACCTCTTTGTCGTCAAATTGAACTGATTAGTCTTTTGAGTCATTTGGGAAAATCTTGAGATATTTGAATCATTCAATTTTTCAATTATCAAATTTATATTCAATTCAGAAATAAATTTATCTACACTTTTAAAACTTTCATGAAACTTTTGTCTTTTATTATTATCTAAATACTGTTTTGATTTGTTTAAATCTTCTGACGTTAAATTATGAACTGAAAAAAAATTATTCAAAATATCTTTAAAGAAAACGGGGAGTAAATAAGGTTCTTCCGGAAAAACAGGAACAGTAAGTTCTGGTAAACTTTTTTTAACAAATTCTCTTTCAGTTGGGTTATCGTCAATAAAAACCATACTATCTAATCCAATATTTAATTCTTTAGAGATCTCTAGTATATTTTCAGCCTTATTTTTCCAGTTAATCTTATGAATAATAAAATCATTTTTCTTCAAAATTATATCACTATGCTTTTCCCATAATTCAAAAACATCATCTTCATTATTTTTGCTACATACCGTTAAAATAATTCCACTTTTTTTAAGTTCTAATAAAGCTTGCTGGAAAAATAAAAAGGCATTCCCTGGATAGGTATTGCCAATGTGAATTCCATCTATTCCATCTTCTCCTAAAACTCCTCCCCAAAGAGTATTATCTAAGTCTAGAACTAAACACTTTTTTCGCTTTAATTCAATAGATCTAATTTGATTAGAAAACCAAAAGTTAAATTTATCTATATAAGAAGGACTAATTTCAATTTTCGAAGTAAAATTGTATTTCCAGTCAATGATACTTGCTGAACTAAAATCATCGTAAAAATCGCCGATTTTTATAACTTTTATATTTGTATTATGCGATTCTAATAGGTAAAGCTCTTGGTTGAAATTAAATATAGCTTCATCTACAGTGTTATCGGTATTGCTAAAATTTAGCTTGTACGTTCTTTCTAAAGTGAATAATACGAATAACTTATTAGAATCCATTTTATTAATAATAAAATGGACCATTTTTTTATAGGATTCAATCTCACTTAATATTAATTTTCTATCTGACTTATTAATTATGTTATAAAAAAACATATAACAATCAAAACTTTGATCAAAATTTAAGACATCTCCATAATCAGAATACTTAGGTTTAATGTTTTGGAACAGCAGTTCAACAGTTGTATTTCTAAAAATATAGTAGTTCATAGCATAGTATTTATTTATCTAACATCATAATTCATTAATCCAAAATCCCAATTTTTAAAATTCTCGATTAATTTTAATTCATTTCCTTTAAATTCTAATACTTCATAAATAAAAGGCAAGTCTTTAGGTTCAGAAATTTTAGGCACCTTGAAAAGAAGCAATTGAAAAAAATTTAATTTTCCAACATATAATATAAGATCAATATTTTCACTATCCTTTATTAATTTAACAGCTTTTAACAATGCTTTATATCCCATTATACTCTTATACTTAAAATATATTAAATAAGCCGTTCTCACACCATCTTCTTCAACAACTCTGTAGTAAACTTCTAATTCGCTCTGTTTAAAGGCTTTATATGGACCAAAAAATCTAGTCTCTAAAAACTCATTATTTACGTTAAGGTGAATTTTAAAAGTTTCCTTTTGTGAGGATATAAAAAAGGAAATTAACTTATTAAAGTTTATTGAAAATATTGAAAATACATTTGAAAATGTGTTAGCGATATTGCTCCTTTTAAAAATAACATTACCAATATTTATTGGCATAACCCAATAATTTAAATTCCCTGAATGTTTAAATTTCAAGAGATTCACAAAATAATTAACTGAATTTTTATTTGGGACTGCAACAATTATTTTTAATTTATCCTTAATTATATGTTTTTTTAAGTCTACATATAATTTGAGAATAATTAAAGGATCTTTTCTGAATTCAGATAAAACAAATAAATCTACAACTAACCCAACCTTAATAGGTTCATTATTTAATAAATAATCCATAGGAATAACTGAAACACCAGCAATCACATTTTGATTATTATCTATTAAGAATGAGTGATATGAATTATTAGAATTAAAACTATATTTATTTTTAAAATGAGTTAGATCAAATTTCCTATCAAATACTAAATTAAAATTTTCGACATATGAAGTCCATATAGAATCATCAACATCTCTTGTTAAACAAGTTAATGTTTTTAACTTTTCAGCATTGGCCATCTTAATTGAATTTTTTTAAGTGATTTAAAATAATTAAATCTGGATCTTCATTAATAACAGGAAATAGGCTAACAGTTTGATCAGTTTCAAGTCTAGGTAATCTAGGTTTATATATATCTATACCCGGAAACTTGACTTGTAAAAAATCAATTAATTTTTCACCTGAAAACTTAGCCAAAGTGTATTCCATCATATTTCCAAACATATCATCAAGCGCAACTGTCGAAGGATAGAAAAATTTCAAAGTCTTTCTCTCGTAAAAGTGATTTACAAGTTGATAAAATTCAGAAATATAAAACTTCGAAAAAGTTGTAAATAGCTTTTCGGAAAAAGAATCTTTATTTCCCGAAAAAATAAAAGGGGTTGCATAATAATATATGTGTGTGTATGTTTTAATTAAATTAACATCTTGTAGTGTGTCGTTTAAAACATCATATTTAAATTTTTTGCACTTCCCGCCATTTGAATTAATTTCACTAACAATTCTATCAGAGTCATCATGCCCCCTATTATAGGTAATAGACACATCTGCTCCGCCATTAGCTAGGATTTTTGCAGTTATTTCTCCAATTCCTCTAGAACCGCCAATAATCAACGCTGTTTGATTTGCGAATTCATCTTCTTTGACTAATGATTTGTATGAATTATAGTTCGATTGTAGAACTGATTTAGGTCTATTGAAAGCAATTATATTACCTGAAAAAGTGTCTGAAGAAACATTAATATCATACAAGCTAAATCTGCTATCATAATTATTAACTTCAAAAATCATAGTCTTTTTTGGTAATTCACTACTCTTAAAATTCAATTTGAAAGACGAAAATAGAGAGTTTAACCCTGGACACTTCATGCCTACAATACCAGTTAATGTCAAAATGACACCAAATTGATAATTATCAAAACAAGTAACCAAATTTGAATAAGTGGATTTTAATTCATCACTGCACAAATTAATATCAACTTTTTGTTGTCTATTTTTTTCAACAACATTATCAAATAACTCCGGTTTAGTTTTAATAGGTATTTTGGAGGGTAAAATGTCTTCAGTATATTTTATTAATTTTGTCTCGTTAAAATATTCAAATTTAATTTTTGTGCAAATTAAATTATTAGTTGTAATATGGATTTCAACGTTATTATTGATATTTGATATAATTATAATTGTAAAATCTGTATTTAAGAAAACTGGTTTTATAAACTTCACACTTATTGACTTAAGAGAGAAGTTAAATCTTTCAACGCAAAAAAAGTCTAAAGCCAATAAAACAGTATTTATCCCATGAACAACTTGTTCTCCATACATTGATCTTCTGGCATAAACAAAATCAACATGTACAGGATTATAATCACCTGAATATTTTGCAAAATCATTCTGACGTTTAGGAGATACTTTTATTGTTTTTTCATTAATCATTATCTGTTATTTTTCAATATTGACTTTTTGATTATTAACAGTAAAAATGAAACATCAGACACGAAAACTCTTTTAGCCAACCTAACTGGCTCCGACAAAAATCTATGTAACCATTGCATACCGTTATTAGCCATCCAATTTGGTGCTCTTTTTTTTGTTTCAGCGAAAAAATCAAATTCTGCTCCTATAGATGCAATTAAATTCACTTCTAATTCTTTTTTATTTCTCTCAACCCATAACTCCTGTTTTGGACAGGTCAATCCAACAAATAAAACATTAGGTTTAAAATCGTTTATTTTTTCAATAATCAAATTATCATCGTCAAGAGAGAACTCCTTTTTAAACGGAGGTGAATGAGTTTCAATAATAATATTGCTGTATAATTTATTTATCTTCTCTGATATTTTGTTTAATGTGCTGACAGATGACCCCATATAAAAAATTCTTCCACCTCCATTTTTGTCGTAAAATTTTAAAAAATCCTGATGAAAGTCCGGCCCAGTATATCTTTTGATTTTATTACCATAAATATATTTAGCCGCCATTTTTATTCCAACACCATCGACTAACAAGTAATTTGAATTGATCAAAGCTTTTTGAAAATTTATATCTTTTTCTGCTTGCCAATAAGCCTCAGGATTAATACACGTCACTACATGGTTTTTACTTTTCAAAATATCACTGTAATCAATCCCATCTTCTAAAACATGATATCCTAATATTTCAATAGTTTTATTTTTTTTCATAGTAATTATCTTAGTAATTAAATTCACCTTTTTTGTAATCATTATACCACTCTATAGTTGAATCAACATTGTCTGCTAAATTATCAAATTCGACCCCAAACAATTCAATAGTCTTATCAATTGGAACAAAGTAACTGTCAAGCATGTTTGCCAACCTTAACGAGGTTAGAGGAAATTTTATTCCAACATAACCTAATAAATCCCCGAAAAATGCAGCTATAACAAGAATATTGTTAGGGACCGATATTGGCATAGATCCTTTTAAGGCATAATAAGTTGTATTAACCCATGCTCTCGATGACATAGGCTCTTCACCAACATAGAAAACCTTTTTGTCAGTAGTACTTATTTCTGCGAATAAAATTGATGTAATTTGATGCACGATATTAAATACAAAACCATAAGATTTAGACGCCAACATTCTCGATGGATTAACATATAATCCTCTTTCAATAGCTTTATAAAGACCTTTGGGGTAATTGTAGTTCCACGGTCCCCAAACGTTTGTCGGCCTAATGATTGTCCAAGAACCTTTATTTAAGAACATTCTTGTGTGGTCTTCACTTATTTTCTTACTTATTCCGTAAACCGTGTGAGGTTTATAATCAGTATCGTCCTTCGGTAACGGGTTGTCAATTGATTTATATACATATTGAGTTGAAGTAATAATTACTTTTTTTATTTCTGTTAGATTATTTATACAATTAATAACGTTTAAGGTACCTATTGTATTCTCTTTGTAATCATCTAATATGTCACTCGATGTATCAGTCTTAGCCGCTAAATGGATCACATATGACGGATTAAAATCACGAAAAAATTTATTCAAATTATCAAAATTCATTATGTCACATTTTTTCCAGAAAGAATAATGTTTTTGACTTGACGGCTTTACCAGGTCTATATTTAAAACAGAAACATTATTATCCTTAATTAACTGATTAATTAAATTTGTTCCAATAAATCCTGACCCACCGGTAATAAGTATCTTTATTTTCTTCATGATTATAATTCGTTAAAAACTCGTTGCATATTTATATTGAATTGTTTTATAGTAAACTGTTTTAAAAAAGTTCGTCTTCCTTTTCTTCCCAAACTTAGCCTAAGATTTTCGTCAGTAATTAAGGTCTTTAATTTCGATGCTAAGCTATATGCATCCTTTGGCTTACAAAGAATTCCATTTATATTATCATCAATAATATTAGCTATACCGTTCCAATTTGTAGCAACGACAGGTGTTTCAAATTGCATAGCCTCAACTACAACCAATCCAAATGATTCTGATGGAACATAACTTGGGAAACATAAAATATCATTATTGTTATATATTTGCCACTTTTTATCTCCAGTTTTAGTTCCTAGAAAAGAAATTTTATCATTCAGGTTGAATTTATCGATAGACTCTAAGATATGTTTTTCATATAAAGTTGAAAAAAACATTCCCATTAAATTTAAATGAAAATCAATGTTTTCTTCGTTCAAAATTTTACATGCTTGAATTAGCTCAGTTATTCCTCTTTCAGGATACATCGCTCCAACATAAAGAATATTCACTTCAGCATTATTATTTTTTTGAAAATCGTTAACACTATAATAATCTTCAATCCCATTAGGAACTACAAAGCATTTTTTTGGACGCAAGAGATGCTCATCACCATGCGAATAATTACTCAACTTTATTAATCCCTCAGGCTCGAAAAAAGAAACTCTATAAAGAAATTTGACAAACAAAGGAAGGTCACTATACACCTTAGAAGTTCCACCAGCGTGTGAATGGAAAAGTGTTTTGCTAAATAAAAATCTTATCGGAAATAACAAAAGAATATCTCTATAAACTGCAAGCTTATTAGGACCAGATGGCCCGTAGTATAAAATGTCAATTTTATAATAAAATTTATAAAACCAAGCTAATATAATTGTCTTAAATAAAATCCAAAATTTATATAATTTGAAACTTCCCATATGATCAAAATCCCTAGAGAATCTCATGTCTAAATGATATAACTTAACCTCATCAAATTCTAAATCCAATAGAGTTTGTAACATCAGTGCCTGACCTCCAAAAGGCGGCGGTATCTGTCCAACAACTAGAACTTTTTTCAGCATAATTTATTTTTTTGTTTGGAGTAAAAAGCAAAGAAGAATGGGAACATTATGTAAAAGCTAAATATTACGTCAGCATATAAACAATAACCAAGAAATATTGTTAAAAAATAAACTGACTTTTCATTTAACTTTATATCTCTAAAAAAAGAGAAAAAGAAAATCAAACCAAAGATTCCAAATTTCAAAATTAAATTCAAATATAAATTGTCTATTGTCAACTCCAAATAAGTGCTATTATGATTACCTATCATGAAATTTAAATAATCTGATTTTTCTATTAATTCTACCCAATTAACAATTCTTCCATTAAATGTTCCATAAACTAGCTTCCTGGAAGATGATTCATAAAAAAGCGAAGAATACAAAGGATATATAAAAACTAGCACGAGGAAAAATATAATCGATAAGAAGAATCCCTTTAACAATTGTACTTTATGAGTGTTTTTCTTAAACAAGAAAATTACAACAAAAGCAATTAGCGCTGACACAATAATCCCTCTTGATCCTGCAACTATTAACATGATAATTGAAGTGATAAAAAACACTCGTCTTTTTTTTAAGTAAAAAAAATAGGCAAACATTGCACAAAAAAAAGAGAATTCAGGAATCCCTGCAAAAGTAGAGAAAGGTCTTATGTTTCTCTCTGTAATTAAATTGTCCAAACCAACAATTCCAAGACCTGAACTCAACCAACCTAACTCAAAACTTGAATAACCAAAAAAAGTCTGGTACAACCCATATAAACAGACTAACACATATAGATAAATTAGTTTCGATAAGGCAGTTTCAAAATTAGACTTTTCAAAATAAGGTTTAAAAATCATCAACAGAAACAAGGGAATAAAATTAACAAATATGTGAATGTTGCCTGTAAATAAAATCAATGAAGAAAAGATAAAGACAAATCTTAGTGATTTCTTAGAAGCATTAGTGTTGATAACTGTAAAAAGTGGTATATAGACTAGAATACTATATAGAAAAGGACTAAAGTAGAACAATCTCTTAAAAAATGAGAAAATAGTTACAATAAAAATTCCAAATCTCATTTTCTTTTACTTCTTTTTAAGGTCAACCTTAAAAAACTTAAAACATAACCTAAGTCTTCCAATAAACTTCCAATAGTAACTATAAATATGATATAGAAATAATGCAAAACATTATAGCTATTATGCTTGGTTTTTGAATAAACCTTTAAACTCCCTCGTAGATCATGATGGAATAAAAATCTGATTGTAAATAATATACCTAACATTAGTATACAACTTAAATTTAGGTTTAACGAGAAACAAGCAAATACTGCAATTAAAAATCCAATTCCTGAAGAAAAAAATCTAATCACAAACATGAATGAATTTTTCCTTTTATCTATACTCTTTATATTGTTAAATGATAATCTTAAAAAGGCTTTAGCTTCCCCATTTTCAAGTCTCGACCTAAGAAAGGATTTTAGTCTTTCTGGCTGAGTATGATAAACCACTACAGAATTATCTATTTTACTAACAATAATTTCCTTGTTTTTTTCAAAAAAAGCACTTTCGTCCCCTCTATATTTAAGATCTTTTATGAAGCCTTCCGATTTGGATAATAAAGATTTTCTGAAAGACATATTAGTTCCAATTATTATTCCTACATCCTCCATCCAATATCGAAATATACTATTATGATATAAGTAAGCAAATTTGTTTTTGTCATTTAAAATACCCACTGTGCCACCAAGAACATTTGTATTGGGATTACTAATAAATGAATTCAAAATAAATTCTAGACACATTTCATCTGCATATGCATCGTCATCCATATAAAAAATAAAATCACCTTTTGCTTTATTATAACCAACGTTTCTTGCGTTGCTTAGTCCTTCATTTGAAATTTTAAACACTTTAACATTAGGAGGATTATGATCACTGACAAACCTCTCAATTTCAGAACTAGACCCATCAATCGAACCATTATCTACAACTATTATTTCATAATATTTTTTTTCTATAGATTGTTTATCCAAAGAGCTCAATGCATTATACACAGTTTTCACTCCGTGATAACAACATACAACAGCAGTTACTTTAATATCTGGATTCAATTTCATCCTTTAAAATATTATTAATTTCAACTAAATCAATTCTATCCTTTGCGGAATATAATCCCTTTGGATTTTTAATAATGAGTGTTCCCCAATCTTCTTGGCTTTCCGGTACATAACCATGCATTCCATTAATTTTTGTTTTTTGAAAATAGTTCGGAATAATTAACCCACCCTTGTTGATAGTCCAAATGATATCACCATAAGTACTTTTAAATTCGGATCCTGAATTACTGTATTCAAAACTTCCAAGCTCCTTAAGATCTTGATTAGATTTCACCAAGTTTAATAATTCAACATTAGAAGACCATAATCTAATCAATGTAGAATCTAGAAATATATTGTAATCTATATTTTTTATAAAACTATAAGATTTTAAAAACATTTCAATATTTCGTAGACCATTAAACAAAAAATTAACTTGGCTCATACCATGATCGCCATTTAAAATTATGGTGGACTGATTATTTGTTTTTCTGTCAACATTTTCTGTAAACAACTTTAGCTTTTTGTCTAGCTCTGATAAATAAGATTTAAAAGCTAGAGTATCCGGACCAAATAAATGCCCCTTTTCATCGGGTCCTCCGATATATAAAAACACAATATCCTTGTCTAAATTTTCAATAACTAAATCCATTCGTTCTTCATCCGTTAAACTTATTTTGTCTCTTAAAGATGTAAATGTCTCAAAATAACTAGATAAATCGTATTGCCTTATAGTGTTAAAAATATTAGAATTAAAACTATGATTTCTTATATCATCATAATCCTCTGTTAAGTAATAATTATGCAGTTCATTAAAAGGAATATTATAAATTTTCATTTTAATTCCTAAAAGCGAAAATAACATTGAAAATAACTTTCTGTATATTTTAAGCAAAAATGCATTGCCAAATAATAACTTTTCTGCGAGATATAGAATTGATAAAAAATACTTGTATTTGCTAAAGGGTGAAAGATTAGGGTTCTTTCCTAAAGCAGTAAAATAACCAGATTCCAACGGTCCTATACCGGAAAATATCTCAGTCCTTTCACAAAAGGAATGTGAGGGCTTTACGTATTTAACGCAATGATTTTTATTATCATTAACTAATGAATCCAGAAATGGTGTAGTTTTTTTAGACAAGTAATCACCTCTGAAAGCATCTAATAATATATAAAGAATCAATTTTCTATTCTTTTAGTGGCAATATCAATTCGAAAACTATCTAAATTCGATTCATTTTGATTGAATTTATACATAATCTTACTTAGATCTTCAGAATTATCTCTTAAACCTAGTGTAGATTCATAAATAAAATATTGCGCCAGAATCATGTTATAAAGATTAAATCCATTTATTCCTTTTAAGAAATATAACAGTTTCATAATATGAGTTCTAAGCGAGTTTCCGTATACAAAGTTCACTAAATCTGGAAGTGAGAGTTTGTTGTTATAATGTTTCTGCAAGCCCAGTTCAAAAATGCGAGAAAACTTACTCCCAACATTTAAGAAAAGTTCCTTATTTCCAGAAATACTATAATTTAACACACCTTTTAATTTGATTTCATCTGCAAAATTAATATATGCTAAAAAATCTTTGAACTCATTCTGCTGTAATGCCCAGGACATTTTATTATTATAAGTACTATTATATTCTTGCTTTAAGACAGATAAACAGTCAATTATAGAAAAGATTGCTTTGGACATTTGATAATTAAAAAAAATCTGATCATTAGTATTCATGTTGGTCAGTCCTCCAATAGGATAAGAACCAACAAAGGTCCATATTCTTGTCCTGAACAAAATATCAATATCTTTTGTAGTTATCAGCGATTTATGAAAAGTCAAAGCCCTTAAATCAAAATCTCCATTAACAACTAACCCATTCTCAAATAAATCAAAAGAAAATATTGAAGGTTTCAATTTAAGGATATCGATAACAGTATATAGTGTTATATCTATGAACTTTGTATTTAGTTCTTTAAACAGAATGTTTTTATACTCAATTATGTCCTCATTTTTGACATTTTCATCGATAAAAATTAAATCCACATCGTTATACGGAGTAATTCCATCTCTATCCCATGAACCTTCACCACTGGAAAAGGACCCATATAGTATTACTACTTTAGGTAAATACACTCTATCTAGAGTGCTTTTGATTTTTGTTACTAGTGCTCTGTGATTACTATCTAAAACGGGCCGTCCATCAAGTTCGTCAAACTGCTTTTTGCGCATGTATATTATTTTTAAAGTAATTCACTGAGAGGTATATCAAAACCATGATTTCCATAAAAACTAGATTAACAGATAAAGAAATAGGATTTACAAAATTTGCAATATAAAGAATAAGAAAAATTATTAGTGATATTATAGAACTATACAATAACGATTTATAATATGCTACTAATTTGTTTAAAGAGACTAAAATTTGCTGTCCTAAGACATTGTTTAGAAAAACAATAAAAACTGCTATTGATAACAATCTGGAGCTGTAAACCAATTGATCATTCAACGGAAAATCTAAAAACAAAATAATTTTATCTAGCAGAAGATTGAAAACAACTAGCATAATAAAATTGAATATTAAAGATCGTTTAAAAAAATAAACAAGGGTTGAAACATTAAACTTTACTGTAAATTTTTGAATTAATAATCTTGTTGTAATCTGGTTTGGAATCTTTAAGAATTTTGATAATTTTTCCGATAGATCAAAGTAGGTTACAAACTCAAATAAACCCAATTTTCCTAGTAAAATTTTTGGAAGTGATTTAACAATTAAAAAAAGCAAGGTGGATATGTAGGTCTTAAACATATATCTAAACAAGAACCGCATGTGTTTAAAACTAACTTGCGCTAGTTGCAATGTAAATATTTTAAAACTAAAAATATAAATTATCACCATTATCGTTGAAGCAAAAAATGCCATGGGAATCTTATTAAAATCCGTAGGCACTTTAACCAAAAGAAATAACAATATAATTACGATAATTTTATGCAAAATGGCAATATGTGTTGCCTTTTCCAATAAGTTCATTCCTATAAAATACCATTGAGGGAAGAAAATCGAAAATATTGGAACCCAAAGTGAAAATATAAAGATTGAATTATACGGTATAAATAACAGAATTATTACTACAGATATAATTACTAAAATTGATTTAAAAAATATTGTATTTACAAGGATCTTATTTGACAAGTAATTTGAATTGAATCGAGAAATTAGTTGAATTCCTAAAATATCAAATCCAAAATCAATAAATAAAGCTATTAATGAAGTAATTGTTTGATAATATATGATGACACCAAATTTTTCTTTTCCTACAATTGGTATCAAATAATAAAAAACAATTAACGGAAATAAAAGATTTATAAAATTTTGGGCATATAAATAAAACTGCTTGTTATATTCTTTTTTTTTTAAAAACATAATAACTAGATAAAATCAGGCAGTGTCAAATCTCTTTCCGAAATGATTGGATCATCGATTTGCCAATCAAATCCAAAACTATTCCACTTAAAGCCAACATCTGAATTACCATCATGATATTCATCTCCTAGATACATTACGACCGAATTCTCTTTATTAACTTTATACCCATGAGAAACACCTACAGGAATGAACAAAAAGGTAAGACTATCTGTCGAGTGAGTAAGGTCAAAAGATTCAAATTGACCATATGTAGACGAGTTTTTTCTAGTATCTAATAAAACATCAGTTACCGCTCCTTGAATAAGTCCAACAATTTTGTTAGATGGTTTTGGAGCTACTTGCATGTGCATAGCTCTAACAACATCCTTTTTACTAAACGTAAACCAAACTTCTTTTGTGTCAAAATTAAATTTCTCCAGAAAAACACTCTTTATAAACGGTTTTAGCAATTGACCTCTTTCGTCATTAAATTGCTTCAAGGAGATGATCTTGACACCCTCAATTACTTCACTCTCACTTATAATCATCTTTAATTATTTTTTTAACTGCTTCATTTAAATCTATTTTTGGCTCCCAACCTGGTAATTTGCTATACCTACTTTTAAGAGCCATTATTTCATTTTTCCGATATGGATAAAATCCTAATTTCACCTCCGAGCTACTTAGTGAGATTTTTTTTAATTCAAAAACTAGCTCCTTAAGTTTGTACTTATTAGCATCATTTAAAAGAGTGTAATTTGAAATACCCTTATTGAGTTCTAATAGGGTAATCGCTTTTTTTACTGCCCGAGTTAAATCCTTAATATGAACAAGACAAATTTCCTGATCTCCCTGGGACATTTTAAATAATGTGTTTTCAGTAAATGCTTTAATGGCTAAATCAAAAATCTTACCTCTTGAATCATTTGAACCATAGCAATCAAAAAATTCCAAATTAATTATATTAAACTCTAAACTTTTTGCGTAATAATTTAAAAAAGTTGTGAAGGATTCTTTACTTGCTGCATAAAGATTTTGAGGTAGTGAGGACTTACCATCTAAAGATTGAGCAAACGTAGATGCATTAATAAGTTTTTTATACCCAAAATGATTACATAATTCTAATAATCGAACTCCCAGAAGTATGTTTGATTCAATTATTTTAGATACGTCGTCATTATTGTGTTTACTAACAAAATGAGTTGCTAAATGAATTACCACATCAATCTTTGGGATTTCAGTAAAATCCTGCTTATCGAAACCTAAAACGTCATCGTAGTTGAGTGTTTTTTCATTTAGGTTAGTTTTAGATTTTCTTGAAATTAACCAAGTGTTATTATTATTTGACAACTCTTTCACGAGTCTTTTTCCTATAAAACCTGATCCTCCACTTATTAAAATATTCATCTAGATAAGTATTTTTTAATGTTTTTTTCACATAATTCAAGTGAACTTATTCCCTCTAAATCAGAAACATACCAATCCATCGTTATATTGATTGTTTCGGGTAAATCCCACTTCGGAACCCAAACATTTTTATTTTTAAACTTAGAACTGTCTAACTGTAATAATTGAGCTTCGTGAGGTTCATCATACTCTGAATTTTTCCAGTTAACCAAATCTGGATATAAAAAATTGATGTTATCTAGAATAAACCTTACAGATTTTGCGTTTTGAGCATCCGGCCCAACATTCCATGCACTAGAAAATTTTTCAGGTGAATTATATTGGTTTTTTGCTAATTCAATATATGCAAACAAGGGTTCTAATACATGTTGCCAAGGCCTTATTGCTAAAGGATTTCGAATTATAAGTTCCTCACCATTAACAATTGATTTTATTATGTCTGGAAATAATCTGTCCTCTGAAAAATCTCCTCCTCCGATTACATTTCCAGCTCTTACAGTTGAGATTCCAATTTCTCTATTTTTAAAAAAAGAGTCTCTCATTGAAGAAGTTATCATTTCTGCACATGCTTTACTAGCACTATAAGGATCATGACCTCCAAGGTTGTCATTTTCTCTATAAGAATACTCCCATTCCTTATTTAAATAGCATTTATCAGTAGTTACTGAAATAACTGATTTAATACTCTCAACTGAACGGCAAGCTTGCATTACATTGAAAGTTCCTATGACATTCGTGCTAATTGTTTCTAATGGATCTATATAAGACCTTCTTACTAGTGGCTGTGCAGCCATATGAAAAACAATGTCCGGTTTAAATGAAAGCAATTCATTTGTTAGTAATTTTTCATTTCTTATGTCTCCATATATATTATTAGAATTGTCTTCCAACTTAAGCTTGCTGTAGAGACCTGTATTTTTTTCAGGTTTTAAAGAGAAGCCTTTCACCTCAGCTCCTGAATTCAACATAATTAGTGATAACCAGGAACCTTTAAATCCAGTATTACCAGTAATAAATACTTTTTTACCCTTCCAAAAGTTATTTAAATTATCCATTTCATCCATGGTGCGCTTTTTAATTTAATCAAATTTTCAAGGTCTCTTTTATCTTTAAGAGTATCCATTGGCTGCCAAAACCCATCATGTTTAAAGGCTTTTAGCTCAGAATCTGACGCTAAGTTTTCTAAAGGCTCTTTCTCCCATGTAGTTGTATCATCTATTATGTAATCAATAGCCTTAGGAGATAGCACAAAAAACCCTCCATTTATCCTTCCTCCATCCCCTCTTGGTTTTTCTTTAAAAGATAGTATACTATTATTCGTATCTATTTCTATTGATCCAAATCTAGCCGGGGGATAAACCGCACTCATTGTAGCTAATTTTCCGTGATCATAATGAAAGTTAATCAGATCTTTAATATTTATATCTGACAAGCCATCCCCATATGTAAAACAAAAGGCTTTTTCGTCCTTTATAAAAGGAAGAACTCTTTTTAATCTTCCGCCTGTCATTGTATTTAACCCTGTGTTAACGACCGTAACTTTCCAATTTTCTTTATGATTTTGATGTATCTCTAACTCATTATTTCCTATGTCTACAGTAAAAGAGTCTAAATTTTTCTGATAGTTAAGAAAGTAATTAGCAATATCATTAAACTTATAGCCTCCACAAATAACAAATTCGTTGATGCCATATACTGAATATAGTTTCATCAGGTGCCAAAGAATTGGCTTATCTCCAATCAATATCATTGGTTTTGGTTTCGAAACAGATTCTTCACTAATTCTAGTTCCAAATCCACCAGCTAAAATTACTGCTTTCATGTTTTATTTGATTTTACTTGATTTGCAATCCATTTATAAGTTTGTTTCATGCCTTCCCTCAAAGGCAAATTAACTTCCCAACCAATTTTATCTTTGTATAATTTGTTGTGAGAATTTCTGCCTTGAACTCCTAATGGGCATGTAAATCCGTATTTCTTAATAAATTCTTCTCCATCAATATTATGTATTGAAAGGTTTTTTGCTGATAATTCTATAGCTATACCTGCTAACTCGTTGATTGTAACCATTTCTTCAGATCCAATATTAACAGGACCGACAAAATCAGACTTCATTAATCTTATAACAGCCTCAACGCACTCATCAACATGAAGAAATGAACGGGTTTGTAGACCATTACCCCAAACCTCAATAACTCCACCTTCATCTGTTTCTGCAGCTTTTCTAATCATTGCTGCTGGGGCTTTTTCTTTTCCACCTGTCCATGTTCCTTGCGGGCCAAAAATATTGTGAAATCTTGCCACACGAACATTCAGATTATAATTCCTGCTAAATGCCAGAAACATTCGCTCACTAAAAAGTTTCTCCCATCCATATTCTGAGTCTGGGTTAGCCGGATATGCTGAAGATTCCTCACAATTTGGATTAGAAGAGTCTAACTGATTATGCTCAGGGTACATGCAGGCTGAGGAAGAATAAAAAACCTGCTTAACTTTTTTTACTACGCATTCTTTAGCTACGTTCAAGTTAATTAGAGCAGAATTATACATAACATTAGCATCGTTTTCGCCAGTAAATATATATCCAGCACCACCCATATCTGCAGCAAGCTGATACACTTCATCTGCTTCTTCACTGATTACCAATTCTACAGCTTTTGGGTCAGTTAGATCACATTTTATAAATTCATGACAAATTTCTAGATGATCCCAGAATTCATGATTTTTAATATCTGCTATCCTAACATGATATCCGATTAATTTTAATTTTTTTGCTAAATGGCCACCGATAAAACCGCCACCTCCAAGGATAATTGCTTTTTTCATTTTATTTATTTATTTATTTTTATCGACTACCACCGGTAGTCCTTCATTATTATTGTTTCGTTATTTCCTCTTTAATAAAGCCGTAGTAAGCTGTTTTCTCCTTTAAAAAGTTTACAAGGTCACTCTTCACTAGCATAACCTTCCCTTGTTTTTCGCTGTTGCTTAACTCTAATGCTGCTTTAAATTGGAAAATCATTCTTCCGCGTTCAATTCCCAGACCAGCAGACAACCACTCACCATCTCGTCTTTGATTTCTTCCATTACCTGGGTGTTTACTTTCTTGCCTACCAGCTTGTGCACCTTGGCGCTGAGTCCAGCGATGTACTCTGCGTCTAACTCTTTACCAATAAGTATACAATCAATGCTATTGCCCGGAACGCCGCGGGCTAAGTCCCCGCAAATCCATACCTGCTTTAATCTAGGAAGGTTTTCCACCACGCGGTCTATTACGGCATCAATACCCGCGACCTTTCTTACGATGGAGGTTATATCAGAGGCAAGGGGGTGTAGGGCGTTAACGCGGTAAAGCTTGCGACGCCCTT
>MDTF01006833.1_pt1 | contig 19432 bp, 17 predicted proteins | sample 811191 | NCBI WGS metagenome assembly MDTF01 (sample SAMN05326649, study PRJNA326480) | marine metagenome | isolation source: seawater | place: Southern Ocean | collected 2011 | reverse complement strand
TTCATTTTGTGTCTCATAACACAAATAAAAAGAGATTAATCCAACTAGGTGAGAACCCAAAAAAAATTAAAGTAATTGGTGGATTGGGAGCAAGCTCCATATCTAAAATTAAATTGATCAATAAAAAAAGTCTAGAAAAAATTTTAAAAGTTAAATTGAAAAATAAAATTGTTGTTATCAATTTTTACCCTGAGGTAAGCAATATAACTAAATCAATGCATACTTTAAAAAATATTTTTGAAGTTATCTCAAGTATTAAGAATATACATTGTATTTTTACTATGCCATCACATGACATTGGTAATGATGAATTTGAAAATTTGATAATAAAATTTGCCAAGAATAATAAAAACTATCTTTATTATAAAAATTTAGGACAAACAAATTTTTTATCTTTATTGAAAATAAGTTCATTGTTGGTTGGTAATTCATCTAGTGGTATTCTTGAAATGCCTTCACTTGGTAAATACTCTATCAATATTGGCCATAGACAAAAAGGTAGAATATTTTCAAAAACAGTTATTCAGTGTTCGCCAGAAATTGATGAATTAAGTAAAAAAATTAATATATATTTAAATCAAAAATTAACATCCCCAAAAAATAAAAATATATATTTCAAGAAAAATACGTATGAAAATATCATAAAATATTTAAAACAAAAAAACTTCTTAAGAAATGCTCAAATTAAAAAGTTTAGAGATATCAATTAATTACATAAAAAAAACTTTATCTAATAAAAAATTAAATAAACTATAAGCTAATTATATTTTAAGCATGGTGTACATCTAGATATTTATCTTTATAAGTAAAAATAGTTGGTCTTAAAAATAAGCAGTTTGATCTTATGCTAATAACTTTCTTGTGAGAAATATCAATTAATTTAGAGCAACCTTTATCTAATCTATGATTTTGATTATCAATTGTGAAGTTAACAACTTTTGAAGTAGGATTTGAAAAAAATAATTCACTTACGTCATATCCATCAAAATACTTTTGGACTTTATAGGTATGATTTTTAAAAAATGATGTTTTAATAACATCAATATTATTTTTTTTATCACCAGAGATATTCTTAAATTTAGCCAAGGTATTTCCGTGTACAAATGAAAATAAATTTTTATGTTGCGAATATCCAAGATAACATCTATTTGAAATTATGTTCTCGTTATTAATTGTCTCATTAGAGAAATGGTAAATATAAAAAGTTCCATAATCCCTAATGTTGTTTAAAAATTCTGGTGTTATATCAATTTCATTAGAGATTTTTAATTCATCAATTTTTTGTATTTTAATTAATTCATTTTTTTTGGTATAAAAATGAATTTCTACCCAGGAATCCTTAACCTTGTAAAAAATATTAAGAATGTCTGAATATTTGAATTTAGTAGTAAAATTATTGTCTGTTCTCCAAGCGAAGGCGTCACTAACTGTGGCACATTTTAATTTGTCAATATTCATATGTACTGGACTAATATTTAATGAGTTTCTTAGGTAAATACTAAAATCTGTATTTAATAATCTTTTAATTAATGATTTCATTAACCTCTTTTTTTAAATCAGAAATTTTTTTAAATTTGTTATTACTCAAAATATATTCATGAGGTGGGTGAGTGTGCTCAAAAGATACATGTTTATTATCTACAGATATGTACATAGGAATTCCCAAATATTTTTCGGTAACCAAAAAAATCTCTGGCCTTATTAGGGATTTTGTTAATTCAAAACTATTAGTATAATTTGTTTTTATCATGATTTTTTCTTCAATTTTTTTTTTATGAACATCTACTAGGTATGCATTAAAATTTTCGTTAATAGGATCTGTAAATACATTTTTAATAAATATGTAGTTTTTTTGTGCATCTTTATTGGCTATTGAACTTACAGAACTTAATATTGTTCCTCTTTTTTTTATCATGGAGTGTGGATATTCTGATTGATATGACGAAAAGCCTCCGTTATTAAGAATAATTTTAAAATTAGATCTAAAAGAAGGTGAGGTATCTGTAAACTTATTAAAATTATCAAGACTTAATCCATTGTAATTTTCAAAATCTTTATTGTTTGCTAAAAAAAATATATCACTATTGTTGATATCTTCAGCTTTTAATAAAAAAAAATATTTATTAATTTTTTTGTTTCTTATTTCTTGAATTTTCCATTTATCATTATTTATATATGCTTTATACAAATTAATATCTTCTGCTTCGCCACTTCTATTTTGAAAAGTTGGGATTTGAATTTCTGAAGAAAATTCGGTATTTTTAATTCCAAAAAAAAAATTCATTAATATTCTATATTTAACACATTATATCTTTTTAAATATTCCAATAAATCTTCTCTGATCTTTATTAAAATTATTTTCTACATCTAACCTTTTATAAATTAATTTATATTCAATAATTTTTTCATTCGCAAGTTCCCTAAGAGTCTCAAAGGCAGCATTTGAATAGTACATTTTATCTGAAGTAATTTTATTTGTGTATATATCGTCACACATTACCAAGCCTCCTTCATTCAATAAATTTAATGAATTAATTATATCAATACAAACAATAGGATATCCATGTGCTCCATCTATCCAAATCAAATCAAATTTTTTATCTGAATTATAAAGCTTTATTGAATTCATTTCTTTAAAAGTTATACGATTACTTTTTGAAATAACTGCATTTCGTGACGACACAAATTCATTTATTGTATCACTTCTATTATAAAATTTTTTAAAATCATCAGTATTGCTTTCTAAGTCTATTGTTTCAATTTGAGCTTTATCAAACAAAAGAGACAACAAAAAACTATTGACACCATCAAAAGTTCCAATTTCTAATATTGTATTAATTTTTCTATTAGAAACTGATAAAGATGAGAATACACATTCATGCTCTGAAGCCATATTTCTATTGAATATTGTATATTTTTCTTTAATTAATTCTAATTTTTTTAAGCCATTATTTCTATTAAGTGTAAAATCCTCAAAAATTTTATTTTGTTCCTTTTCAAATACATCATATTTGTAATTTTTTTTTAAATACGAAAAAAAAATTCTATTAAATATTTTTAAAGGAATTTTGTGTGGTGTTAAAAGGTTACAAATCAAATTTTTGATATTCATAAAAAAAAATTATAATATTAAATTATTAATAAAATCTCTTTTATAGCTTTGTTTGTTTCAAGTATTAATAAAATATCAGGCAATTCTTGGTTTTTATCAATTAAATTGAAAATTTTGTTTATATAGTTGTATTTAAACAATCTAGATTTTATAACAAGTAAAACCTTTTTAATTCTTAAAAATTATGTTCACGTTTTCTATTTAATTTAAATTTTATATGAAAATTCTAGATATCTATGAGAATGCTCCAGATTCTTATTCTAATAAAAATTATAGTCTAGTATGGTGTTCTCGACTTGATACAAATATTAAAAATATTTCATCGATATATGATCTTATAAATGATCAATCAAAAAATCTGAAAATAGAATCAAGTAATTTTCTTCAAAATTTTTTTAATGATAATAAAATTTATTTTTATCCTTTTTTTAATTTAAAAAAAGATTTTACATATTTAACACTATCTAACTTTATAGAAAAAAACCCATATAAAAAGAATATCAATTTAAATATATTAAAGATACTAGCCCTGAATAATTTTATAAGAAAAAATAAGTTTGATAAAATTATTGTGCACACAAAAAAAGAAGATTTTCTTAGAGATATTAATAACATTATCAAAATAAGGAATAAGCCTCAAAATAAATTAAATTTAATAAATAAGTTTTTAAAATTAACCAAATTATATTTTAAAAACTTAATTCAATTTGTAATTTTTTTTATTAAAAACATATCATTCAAAAATAAACCAAATAGTACGATCAATAAAAAACCAATTTTTTTTAGTTTCTTTTCATATACAGATAAAAAAAAGGCTATGTCTGGAATATATCATTCTGAATATTGGAAAGGTTTTTCTAATACTAATAATAAAAATTGGGTACATTTACATGATTATTGTTTCAATTATCAAAATTCCAAAGATACACGTAAAGCCATTAAAAATCTTAACTTAAACAAGAAAGTACCAAACCATTTTTTTTTGGATGATTATTTGAATATAAAGATTTTTATTAAAACAATATTTACCTATAATAAATTTTATTTTTTAACTAGTAAATTAATTCTATCAAAAAATTTTTCTAAAATATTAGAAAAGAAATTATATTTAACAAATAAAGATAACTTCTTTTTTTTTAATGAATTTATTTCATATAACACTATTAGAAACATACTATTTTTTTATCAATTCGAAGAATTTTTTTTAAAAAATAAAATAGAATCTGATATTTTTTATACTTTTGAGAATCAACCTTGGGAAAAAATTCTTTTATACTTTTTAAAAAAAAATAAATTTAATAAAAAAACATATGGTACTATTCATTCCCCGGTTAGGTTCTGGGATTTGAGATTTATCAATTTTAATAACAATAAGTCCATCCTTGGATATTTTAATCCTGATAAAATATTGTTTAATAGTGCTTTTATCAAAAAAATCTTACTTTTAAATGGTTATAAAAAAAAGGAATTAATCCCCGTTGAAACTTTAAGGTATTTAAATTTCAATAAAATTGAAAAAAATAAAAAAAAATTAAGTAGAGGTAGTAATAAAAAAATAAATTTATTAATTTTATCAGATTATGATGATAATTTGAATAACCACTTTATAAAGATTATTAATAATTTTAAATCAAATAATAAATATTGTTTTTTTCTCAAGTGTCATCCTTTAAAACCTCTAAAAATTATACAAGACAACGTAATAATTATTAGTGATATAAATCATATTAAAAAAAATATTGATTTAGTTATTGTTGCAAATAAAACTGCGGCTGCTTTAGATTTGTATTATAAAAATTTTGATACTTTGATTTTTTTAGATAAAGATGATCTTGACTACTCTCCATTACATAGATTTACTAATTATAGAACATTTTCATCACTTGAAGATTTAAAAAAAATATTAGATATCTATCATTTGAAATCTAAAGAAAGTATTGTAAATACGGACACAAAAAGTATGTATTTTAATACAAATAAAAGTTTAATAGGCTGGAAAAAAATTATTCGTCTATGAAATTAAAGCATAAAACTATTTCTATTAATGATTATGGAGAATTGAGTAATAAATGAAAGTGATAGGATTAATACCAACCAGACTGAACTCTACAAGATTGCCCAATAAATCATTGCTACCAATTAATGGGATACCAATGATTATACACACCTACAAAAGATCAATGCTTGCAAAAAAATTAGACGATCTAATAGTTTGTTGTGATGATAAAAAAATAATTTCATTAGCAAAAAAATATAATGTTAAGGCCGTGTTAACTTCCAAACATCATACAAATGGCACAGAAAGAATTGCAGAAGTGTGTAGTAAGTTAAAAAATAAATATGATATTATTTTAGATATTCAAGGAGATGAGCCCTTAATAAGTCCATATCATATCGACCAAGTAATTGATTACCATATAAAGCACCTTGAAGCAGACATTGTTTTGCCATCACTAAAAATTAAACCGATAAATTCAACAAATATTGTCAAAATTGTTAAAGATAAGTTTGAAAATGTTTTGTATTTATCTAGGGCAAAAATACCTTTTGAGTTCAAATCAAACATTAAATTTTTATACAAACACTTGTCAATTATTTCATTTAAAAAAGATGCTTTAATTAAATATAGCTCATATAAAAAAACATATTTAGAAAAAATTGAGGATGTTGAATTATTAAGAGCGTTAGAAATTGGGTTAAAGATTAAATCTGTAAATTTAAAAGGTGACAGTTTTTCAGTAGATGTTTTAGAGGACTACAAAAAAGCAACCAAATATATGAAAAAAGATAAATTTTTTAAATTATATAAATAATAAATTGAAAAAAAATATTCTCATAATTGGTGGAACAGGTTTCCTTGGATATCATTTAGCCAAAAAATGTCTTTTAAAAAAATGGGATGTAACAAGTGTTTCCATTAATAGTCCAAAAACAATAAGATTTTTACCAAAAGTAAAATATGTAATTTTAGATATAACAAAAAAAAAACATATATTAAAAAAAATTAAATCTAATTATGACTATATTGTTAACCTTGGTGGTTATGTTAATCATAACGAAAAGTTAAAAACATTTCAAAGTCATTGCAACGGAAGTAAAAATTTGATTGATTTTTTTTTAAATAAAAATATTGAATCTTTTTTACAGGTTGGAAGTTGTGTGGAGTATGGAATAAATAAATCACCACAAAATGAAAAAATGTCCACTAAAACTAAAGATTTAGTATCAACTTATGGTAAAGCAAAGCTCTCGGCAACTAACTATTTATTAAAAAAAAATAAAACACATAATTTTTCAGGTAATGTTATTAGACTGTATTCAGTTTATGGACCAAGACAGGATTTTAATAGAATTATTCCAATTATCATTAAAGGATGCTTAGATAATTCTAATTTCCCTTGTTCTTCTGGAAACCAGTTTAGAGATTTCTTGTATGTAGATGATGCCATAAACGCTATGATTATGTGTTTAAAAAGTAAAAATTTACACGGTGAAATTATAAATATTGGATATGGGCGACCAAAAAAAGTTAAAAAAGTAATAAATTTAATTAAAAAAGTAATAAATTTAGGAAAACCCTTATTTGGCAAAATTTTAATGAGAAAAGATGAAATCCACAGTCTGTATCCAGATATAAAAAAAGCTAATAAAAAATTATATTGGATGCCAAAAGTCAAATTTAGTGAGGGTATAGCTAAAACAATCAATTATTATAAAAAAATACTTTAAATTTACTAAATTAAAATATAGTAGGTAATTTCTACTAATTTAATTTTATAAAAATGTTAATCATTGTTTTAGGAACTAGACCAGAAATAATAAAATTATTTCCAATTATTGAAGTTTTTTTAAAAAAAAAATACCCTTTAAAATCATTCATACGGGTCAGCACTACTCAAGTAAACTGAGTGATACATTTATTAAACAACTAAAACTTCCAGCTAATAAAATGATTAATTTGAATGTTGGATCGGGTAATCATGGAAGCCAAACAGCCTTAATGATTATGCGTATAGAAGAATATTTAAAAAAATTTAAAGAAATTAGGGGTGTAATTGTTTATGGAGACACTAACTCGGCATTGGCAGGAGCATTAGTTTCGAGCAAAATGCCAAATATAAAACTTATACATCTAGAAGCTGGCTTAAGAAGTTTTGACAAAGATATGCCTGAAGAACTTAACAGAAGATTGATTGATCATAGTTCAGATTTACTACTTTGCCCCACTCTAATGTCAAAAAAATATTTATTAAAAGAAGGTATTTCACCCAAAAAAATTTTTGTAACAGGTAATACTGTATCAGATGCTATTAAATCAAATCTTACACAAAAACATTTAAGTTCAAAAAATAACTCTTTAGAAAAATACATAGTACTTACTATCCATAGAGAAGAAAATACTAGAAATGTGAATAATTTAAAAAAAATATTAGAGATTATGTGTAAAATTTCTAAAAAAACCAAATATAAAATAATATTTCCAACACACCCCAAAACTAAGAAAATATTAAATAGAATTTCATATGATAAAAAAAAGATAGAATCAATTGAACCAATGGATTACTTTAGTTTTTTAAATTTAATAAAAAAATCAAAGTTAATAGTTAGTGATTCTGGGGGAGTTCAAGAAGAAGCATGTATATTAAAAGTACCCCTAATAACAATTAGGAATAGTACTGAGAGACCTGAAACATTGGAAATAGGCTGTAATATTTTAAGTAAACTTCAAGATAATATGGTTTATAAGCATGCTATGAAAATTTTAAATAGAAATATTAAATGGAAGAATCCTTATGGTAACGGTAATGCAGCTCTAAAATCATACAATATAATAAAGGACTTTTTAAATAAAAATGATGTTAAATACTATTAAATCTCAAATTCAAAAAAAACTTAAAATTTTAAATAGCCGTGTGTTATCTAATAATAAATTGCCATTAAGTGTTATTCAATATGATGCTACTGATATTATTAATTGTCTTGATACTTTAACAAGAGGGTGGCCAACAATTGGTAAAGAGGTGGCAAATGTTGAAAAAAAAATTCAAAAATTGTTAAAGACAAAAAATGCAATAATGTTAAACTCAGGGGGATCATCAAATTTTCTTATTCTTTATTTGTTATGTTCTGTCTATGCCAAAAAAAGAGATAAACTATATTCTGGAGATGAAGTTTTAACACCAGCAGTAACTTGGAGCACAACAGTTGGTCCAATAATTCAAAATAACTTAGTGCCGGTATTAGTTGACGTAAATCTATCTACTTATGACATTAATGTGGAATTATTAGAAAAAGCTATAACTAAAAAAACGAAGGCAATTATGCTTGTCCATCCGTTAGGACACGTATGTGATATGGAAAAAATTGTCAAAATATGCAAAAAATATAATTTAATACTTATTGAAGATAATTGTGAATCAATAGGTGCAAAATTTAAAAATAAATTTTCGGGCACTTTTGGTAAATTTGCCTCAATATCTATGTATCAGTCGCATCATATCTCTTCAGTTGAAGGTGGCATGATTTTGACTGATGATGATTATTATGCAGATATACTGAGAAGTTTGAGAGCTAACGGATGGTTAAGAGAAGTTACAAATAAAAAAACTAAAAAAGAGTTTATTAAAAATAATAAAAATATAGACCAGTCTTTTATGTTTCCATACATTGGCTTTAACTTTAAACCGACTGATATGGCCGCAGCATTAGTTTCAAATCAAATTGATAAATTAAATTCTTTTATTTCTATTAGAAGTGAGGCTGCAAATAGTTTAATTCTTGGTTTAAAAAAGTATGAAAATTATTTAATATTACCTAGAAATGCAAAAAATGTAAAAAATAGTTGGTTTACTTTTCCAATAACCGTCAAACCGAATAAAGAATTTTCCAAAATAAAATTAGTAGATTTTCTATCAAAAAATAAAATTGCTAATAGACCTATAATTGCAGGAAATATCGCTGATCAGCCTTTTTTAAAAAAATTCAAATTTAAGAAAACAGCTTTAAAAAATTCTAAATTAGTAATGAGTTCAGGGTTTTTTATTGGCCTAAATCACAAGCTAGATAAAAAAAATATTAAATATATATTGTCTGTATTTGATAATTTTTTTAAAAAAATAATTTAAATTATGAAAAAAAGTATAATTGTCCCTGTTTACAATGAAGAAGGTAACATAGGTGAGTTAATTGATAAAATAAGTTTACATATTAGCAAAGATGATGAAATTATTATAGTTAACGATGGAAGTACTGATAATACAGAGTCAGAAATTAAAACAAAAAATTGTATTTTGATTTCATTAGAAAAAAATATGGGAAAAGGTTTTGCTATGAGGTCAGGAATTCAGAAAGCACAGGGAGATTTTATTATCTTTATGGGTGGTGATGGACAAGATGATCCTAAAGAAATTAACACATTGTTGAAAGAGGTTAATAAAGGATATGATTATGTGATTGGTTCTAGATTTTTAGATAAAGAAGAAGCAAATAACAGATATTCAAATAAAGCGATATTACCAGTTAATGAATTTGGTAATAAATCAATAACTTTTATTATCAATATTCTCTTTAAAAAAAATATTACTGATAGTCAGTCTGAATTTAAATGTTTTGCTTCTGAGAAATTAAAAGAATTAAACTTAGAAAGTGACAGATTTGAAATAGAAACTGAACTTTTAATAAAGTCTTTTAGAAAACAATTTAAGATTAAAGAAGTTCCTGTACATAGATATGAAAGAAAACATGGAATATCTAAACTTTTCAATGTTCCTTTTGGTAGATTTTTGTTTGGATTAAAAGTATTAAGAACGATATTTAAAGGTTATTTATTATGGAGATGAATGAAAAATTATTGGAAAAATAAGAAAGTATTAGTAACTGGTGCTGATGGCTTTGTAGGATCACATCTTACTGAAAAATTAATAAATTTAGGTGCTAATGTTACCATTATAGTTAGAGGAACCTCAAATCATGGTACAAGTAGTTATCATTTTAAAAACTTGGAGGCAGCCTATATAAAAAAATGTAAAAAAATTATTTGTTGTGATATTTCGTCAACAGATATTATTCGACACATAATAAAAGATAGCCCAAAAATTATTTTCCATTTAGCTGCAAATGCTTATGTTCCTTATTCTTTTGAACACCCTCTAGAAGTTAATGAGGTTAATGTCGTTGGAACTTTAAACATTTTAGAAGCCGCTAGACAAATTAAGGGAGTAGAAAGAATAATATGTACCTCTTCAAGTGAAGTTTATGGAACAGCTTTAACAAAAAAAATTAATGAGGATCACCCATTAAACCCAACATCACCTTACGCAGCCTCTAAAGCAGCTGCTGACAGATATTGCTACTCTTATATAAAAACTTATGATTTACCGATAGTAATTATAAGACCCTTTAATACGTATGGACCCAGACATACTTACGATGTAATTCCAAAATTTATAAAAATGGCCATAAACAACGAAGATATAACAATTCATGGAGATGGTAAACAATCAAGAGATTTAACCTACGTTTCTGATGCTGTACAAGCCTTTTTACTTGTTGCAAGAAAAAAACAATGCCTAAAAAAAGTGATTAATTTTGGAACAGGTAAAGACTACACCATAAATTTTTTAGCAAAAGAAATTAAAAAAATCTCTAAAAGTAAATCAAAAATAACATATATTATAAAAAGGAAAGCAGAAGTACAAAGACTTACATGCGATGCAAAGTTTTGCATGAGCTTAGGTTGGAAACATAAAATAGATATTAATGAGGGTTTAAAATTAAATATAGAATGGGCGCTAAGAAATTGGACAAACAAGTAAAGACTATAGACCAAGCTTTAAAGCACTCGATTAATTGGCTTGAAAAATCTGGCATTCAAAATAGTCAAAAAAAAAAAAATAGATTAAGTGGAAGTGTAAACGCTTGGTATGATCCTAAAAAAAAAAAATATTCATTCGTATATTCTGAAATAAATGGTTATTTCATGACCATGATGGTTTTCCTTTATAAAAGAACAGGGGAAAAAAAATACTTAGATAAAGGATTAGAAGCAGCAAAATGGTTAATATCAAATGCACAAGAAAAAGATGGTGGTTTTCGGTGCCTTTTTTTAATAGATAAAAATTCAAGCCATGCTCATAAAAAAGATCAGATTTATTCTTTTGATAATGGAGTAATTATTAATGGACTTGTATCGTTATATAAAGAAACTAAAAAACCTTACTTAATTAAGTCTGCTGAAAAATGTGGAAATTGGATTATTAATTTTTGTATAGATAATAACAACCTAGTTAAACCTGTTTATGAAATAGAGCAAAATAAATTTTTTGAATCTGACAAGGAGTGGTCAACAACCTCTGGAAGTTATCATACAAAAATATCAATTGGACTTGCAAATTTATATTCCATAATTAAAAAAAAAAAATATTTAGAAGCTTCAAAGAAAATTTGTAATTCATCATTAAAATTTCAAAAAAAAAAATGGGAGATTTTTATCTTTTCCATTTAAAGGTGGAACTAATGCCCACCCTCATTGTTATTCAGCAGAAGGTTTGTGGGTTTTGGGAAAATATCTTAATAATAAAAAATATTTAAGTTCATCAGAAAAAGCTACAAAATGGATTATGTCTAAACAAAATTCTTCAGGGAAAATTCCTAGGTTATTTTTAATTAATTCATCAATTTATCATGAAAGAATTGATGCAATCGCGCAAACTATTAGATTAATATTTTTATCAAAAATTAATAAAAATAAAAAAAAATTAATTGTAAATGAAGATAAGTTACAAAAACTATTAAAAATAATGCTTGAATATCAGAATCTAAAAACAAATAACTCAAAAATAAAGGGTTCTTTTTCTTGGGGAAAAAAAAGTGATGGAACTATATTAAAACACTCAAATTCATGGGTAACATTTTTTGCAATTCAGGCTCTATTTTTTTACAAAGATCATCTGGAAAATAAAAAAATAAAATTTGACGAATTTACTTTTGTGTAATTAAAATCTCAAGAAATCAAAAAAATTTGATACTGAATAAAGAGGGTGTAAAGACCAGGCGAACAATCCAATTAAAAAAAGATAAGAGTAATATTTAAATCTAAATAATTTATCAATATTAAATGTTGAGAATATAAAAAAAACACTAGTTACATATGAAAGTGATGTAATTCTCATAACATTTCTCTGAGTCCAATCGGGTCCACCTAAAATTGGCTGAGCTATCATAAGAATTGAAATTACTAAACAACTTAACGCTATTGGTTTATTGATTTCATTTTTGTTTTTATTACCAGAAAACATTAGAAATATTAAAGGAAAGAAACTGATTAATGGCAATAATAAAAATTTAATTAACTCTTTAAGTTTTGCAAAATCATAAATTAAAATCCCATAACCATATCGTAGATCAAATTTTGTTGTTGATATACTGTTTCCTATTACAGAAACTATTTTAAAAAATACGATAAATAATAATAGAAAGATTATAATATTTTTAAAATTTCTATTTTTTTCAAATATTAGATAAATTAGACCCCCCACTAAAAAAGCGATTGAGGTTTGTCTAATAAAAATCATTAACAAACTAGATAACAAAATTAGCATAAATCTCTTTTCCACTAATCCGCGAGCAAAAATTAATGATAAAGAAAAAAATAATAGATCGTGTGTCTGCACTGGGTTGAACACATGATATCTAACTATATAAGGGTTTAAAAATATTAAAGAAAAAAACAAAATTTTCCCTTTAAATGAAAAATTTGTAGATTGTAAAAATTTATAAAAAACATAAAGAAAAAATAGAAAAAAAATACAATTAACAATCTTGTATGTGTTAAATAAATCTAAACCACTAAGATTACTTAAGATGCCAGCTATATAGGGAACGGCAAATCTAGAAGAAACATGAGCCATAATATTTGTTTGATTTTTTGGAAGAAGCGGAGCTTCTTTAGCAATAAAGTAATAGTGTTCAATATCTTTTTGGCCAAATGTATTTATTAGATCATACTCAGATAGGTAATTTGTTGTAAAAACAATAAATAAGGTACAAAAGAAAAAATATATAACTAAATTTATGTTAAAAGTTTTTTTCATATTTAAAAGGATAAGAGACTGGGATACTTAATAGTAATAATTGTAAAAGTAAAAAAAATTATTGTGAATATCAAGTAATTTATCATTTTAACTCTATTTATGATAAAAATAATTAATATTACGAGTACTTAAGAAGAATATATGGAATCAGCAAAATTAGTAAGTGTTATAATGACCTGTCATAATGGAGAAACATTTTTAAAAAATGCGTTAGAGAGTATTATTAATCAAACGTACTCCAATTGGGAGTTAATTTTTTATGATAACTGTTCCACTGACAGTAGTGAAGCTATCCTTAATAAGTACAATGACACAAGAGTTAAATATTTTAAGTCAGAAAATTTAGTTAATTTAGGAATTATTAGAAAATTGGCATTTAAAAAGTGTCAGGGGGAATTTGTTTGTTTCTTGGATGTTGATGACTATTGGTCGAAACTTAAGTTACAAAAGCAAATTGAAAAATTTAAAACAAATGAAAATTTAGATGTGCTTTATACAAACTATAATAAAGTAAAAAATCTTGAAATTACAAAAACTAAAAAAAATTTATCAAGTGGCTATTGTCAAAAAGAAATTATTGCAAGCTATATTAAAGGTGAGCCACTGACAGCTTGGCTAACATTAATGATTAAAAAAAGCTCAATGGATAAACTAGAATACTCTTTTGATGAAAATACACATATAGCTTCAGATTTTGATTTAATCATACGACTGAGTGTTTTTTGTAATTTTGACTATAATGAAGAATATTTAGCATTTTATAGATTGCACGGTAAAAATGAAACCAACAATAAAAAAAAACAAATTAATAAAGAATTTGTATATATCATTGATAAATATAAAAAAAATAAAGAAATAAGTAATTTATTTAAGGAGAAAAATTTTGCAAATAAAATTTATATTAAATATTTAATATTTCAAAAGTTATCAAAAAGTTCTAGTTTAGATAAAGTATTTATAGAAAGTAAAATTTTAAAATTAATTTTTTTTATCATTAAAATAACACCAAAAAAAATACTAAATCATTTGATTAAATAATGTATTTAAATACTCATCCATTATTATCTATATTATTTTCTTTATTGATAATCAATGGTTTTTATAATTTATCTAAAATTATCTCTAGAAATAAACACCTTATTTTTTTAGAAAATTATGCTGTTCAAGGAAAAATAATTATATTTTTTTTATTAATAAACTTTGTTTCAATTTTATTTTATAGTTTTTTTTTATTTTTTGGTATCAACGAATTTTTATTAAAGATATTGGTAATTCTATTAATTTTAATTGGTTTTTATAAACCTTATAATTTTAGAGAATTTAAAGAAAAATTTAAGTTAATAAATACCAAAACAAAATTATTATTATCTTTACTTATTTTTGGATATTTTTTAATATCCTTATTACCAATTACGGATCCTGACTCATTAGATTATCACCTAACTCTTCCATATCTTTCACTGTTAAATGAAAAATTTTTTATACAAGAAGAGTGGCTCACAAGTCAATTGGCTGGAGCAGGAGAGGCCTTAATAATCATTGGTTTATCCATTAATGCCTACAAGGTATCTTCAATTATACAATTTGCATCACTTTTTGCGATTATAATTGCTATAGTTAATTTAAAACAAGCAAAAGCTGTTTATAGTTTAGATAGTAAAATTTTAATCAGTTTATCAATTCTTTGTATACCAAGCTTTTTATTTTTAACCTTTACTGCCAAACCTCAATTATTTCCTATTGGTACAAATTTTATAGCTTTTTTAATGACCTTTTTCATTTTACCTTTTGAAAAAAATACAAAAAAATCTATTACAATATTTTGTATAATAAGTTTCTTATGTTTGTGTTCTACGCAATTTAAATTTTCATTTTTTTTATCAACAGGTATTATTTTATTATTGGCGTTTTATGAGATGAGAAAAAAAAAATTATTAATAAAAAGTTTATTTATAACTTTAGCTCTCTTTATTCTAATAGTTTCTCCTCGTGAATATTTTGATTATAATTATCTTAGTAAAGATATAATTAAAAACTTTTTTCAGCCAGCAACAGATGATTATATTTCTCAAGCTTTTGTTGAGTCATTACGACATGGAACGGGAAACCCAAGGTTTTTACCATATTGGTTATTTGTACCATTACATGAGTATTATAAACAGCATTGGTACGGGCAACTTGCACCTGGACGCATTACAGAAATAGTTGGTTTTACTGTTTTAATTTTTTTAGTTAATTTTAAATTTAAACCAGTAAAAAAAATTATTTTTGCAGTTTTAATATTCTTTGTTATGGCTATACCCTTTGGGCAACCAACAGGAAGGTTTTTTATAGAACCTTTTTTATGGCTAATGATAGGGTCTATTTATTATTTACATTCAAAAAACAACTTATTACTAAAAATTTTCAAAAAACTATTAATAATTAATTCGATGATAATTTTTGTTGCAATGAGCTTTACTATCGTAAATTTTTTACCTGGAATCTTTTCTGTAGAGAATCACAAAAATATTTTAAAAAAATACTCAGAAGGTTATCAGTTATACGAATGGGGTAATAAAAATTTACCAAAGAATTCGACAGTATTAACAAGTCATAGATCTTTTTTATTTTCTAAAAATCCATTTGTTAGTTATGAATTTAGACTTTATGTAAGAAATCAAGAAGAACTAGATCATTTCATAAATCTAATAATCAAGAAAAACCCCACACACTTATTATATAATGCTTTCGATCATAATTTAATTACAGATACTTTTAAAAATTGTAGAGGTAAACTGTTAAATGTTGGTAAAAATGTTCAGCAAAGGACCACTAGAAATCCATTCAACAGGAATAGTACACCACCTTATGATGGCTATATTTATAAAATTGATTTAGAAAAATTAAAAAATTGTAAAATAAATAAATGAAAAAAAAATTATACATTCAATTTGAAACTAATTTTTTTGATAAAATTATAAATAAAAAAAGAATTGAAATGATTGATTTGATTAATAAAAAAATTAATACTTCAAAAATTAAAGATCTATTAGATATTGGTACAACTGAAGACTCCACAGCAAAAAGTTCTAATATTTTTTGTAAAATGTTCAATAAAATACCCATTCATAAATCAATATCAAATCAAAAAATTACAAATAAAAGATTCAAGATATGTTTAAAAAAATCCATAACTTCTACGTTCTCAAATAAAAATATTAGAGATCTTAAGTGTGATTTGGTTATCTCAAGTGCAACAATTGAACATGTTGGTAATTTTAAAAATCAAGTTTCTAAAGTTAAAAATATGATTTCTTTATCTAATAAATATTTGATTATCAGCACTCCAAATCGATTTTATCCAATTGAATTGCATACTAAATTACCATTAATACATTGGCTACCTAAGAAAATTTTTAGAAGAATTCTTGTATTTCTTAATATGGATTATTTTGCAGACGAAAAAAATTTAAATTTATTGAATAAAAATGAGTTAAAAAAAATTTTAAATACTTTTTCTAAAAAAATTGATTATAAAATATATAATATTAGTTTTTTAGGTTTTATTTCAAACTTTTTAGTTATTTGTAAAATAAAAAAAATTGATTAACACTAATGATAATTCTTGGACTTAACATAAATCATGCAGATACCTCAGCTTGCTTAATTGTAAATGGAAAAATTATTGCTGCCATTGAAGAAGAGAGATTTGTTAGAAAGAAACATTATGCTGGTTTTCCAGTAAATTCTATTGAGTTTTGCTTATCCTTAATCAAACTAACAATAAAAGATATAGATTATATAACTGTTAATTATTCCCCATCTTCAAATCTAAAACAAAAATTTTTTTATAGTGTTAAGAATATAATTTCAACCGCTACATTAAAAAAAATATTTAAATTCAAAAACAAATTATTCCACACAAGTGATTTACAAAAATATTTAGATAAAAACAATTTTGTTGGAAAAATAATCAATGTTGAGCACCATATGAGTCATATAGCTTCATCTTACTATAACTCACAATTTAAAAATGCAGTCGGTTTAACAATTGATGGTTTCGGAGATTTTTGTAGCTCTGAAACATTTTTATGTAATGATAATAAGATTGAAGGTTTGAAAAAAGTTTACTTTCCACATTCCCTAGGAATTTTATATCAAGCAATTACCCAATTTTTAGGATTTAAGAATTATGGTGATGAATACAAGGTTATGGGTTTAGCTTCATATGGAGAACCAACTTATTTAAAAGAATTTGAAGACTTAATTAAATATGATGAAAAAAACTTATTCTTGCTTAACTTAGATTATTTTTCTCATCATTCTGATTCTGAATTTTCTTATAGTTTTTCTAATGGAATTCCTAAATTTTCAGATCTCTATTCAAAAAAAATTATAGAACTTTTGGGTGAAGAACGAAACCCAAGTGAAAAAATTGAAAAACGTCATTTTAATATAGCGAGCTCTCTACAAGTTTGTTTTGAAAATATTGTTTTTTCAATTTTAAATAATTTATATCAAAAAACAAAAATTGATAACTTATGTTTAGCTGGTGGTTGTGCTCTAAATTCAAAATTTAATGGTTTGATTAAAGAAAGGACTCCATTTAAAAATATTTTTATCCAGCCAAATGCAGGTGACGCAGGAGGTGCTATGGGGTCTGCTTTACATTTCTTAAAAAATAGTCAATTTGTTAAAGATAAGGAACAGCAAATTGGTCCAAATAAATGTTATTTAGGAAGCTCATACTCAAATGAATATATTGAAGAAACGTTAATAAAAAATAATAAATTAGTAAAAGAATATTCTTTTAAAAAAATGAATGATGAAGATCTTTATAAAGAGGTCGCAAGCAGAATATCTAAGAACCAAATTATTGGCTGGTTTAAAGGAAGATGTGAATGGGGTCCACGAGCTCTAGGAAATAGGTCAATTCTTGCAGATCCTAGAAATCCAAAAATTAAAGATATCTTGAACGTTAAGATAAAATTACGTGAGAGTTTTAGACCTTTTGCACCAGCTGTTCTAGAGGAGTTTTCTGGCAACTACTTTGAAATAGACTATCCTTCACCTTATATGCTAAATGTAGTTCAGGCGAAAAAGCTAGCAAAAGAAACAGTTCCATCGGTTGTGCATGTTGATAACACTTGTCGTGTGCAGACTGTAAGCAAAGAAGATAATTTACACTTTTATAGTTTAATAAGCGAATTTTATAAACTTACAGGTGTACCAATAATACTTAATACATCTTTCAATGAAAACGAGCCGATAGTTCTCAACCCAGATCATGCTTTTAATTGTTTCAGAAGAACATCTATGGATTGTTTAGTTTTAGAAAATTGGGTAATTACAAGATAACTTATGAGAGTAATACAAGTCTTAGATGAGATATCCAAAAAAAATATTAGTATTGTAAGTGTTGTTAGAATTATTTCTTCTTATAAATATTTATCCAATCAGTCAAAGATAGTTGTTGCAAATAATCAAGACAAACTCAAAAAAGTTGGAACTGTAAAGAGTTTATTTAGTAACTTATTTTTTAGTTCTGAAGTTAGTAAAATTTTAAAAACTCAAAATCCAGATGTGGTCCATATTCACGGAATATGGAGACCAATACATTTTTTTTTTATGTTACATTGTACTTTCCTCAACATTCCAATATTAGTTCAACCTCATGGAATGCTTTTAAAGGAAGCATTGAAAAGTAAATCGTATATCAGTTATGCAATTAAACTATTTACACTTTATATTTTTTATCGGTTTTTTTTAACAAAATCATCATTTATTGCAGTTACAGAGGAAGAGAAAGAGTCCATAAGTAAATATTTTCCAAATGCCAAAACATCTATTGTAAAAAATCCATTAGCCATTCAAAAAATAACTTCGAAAATAATTCATAAAAGATTTGTTTATTTTGGAAGATTTAATCGACATAAGAATTTAAAAGAATTTATCATGGCCTTTATTTCCAGCAATCCAAGTAAAGATTGGTCTTTTCATATTTATGGGATTGAAGATGATGAAAATTACAGAAAAGAATTATTAAATTTAGTTTCCAATTCAGGTTTTAAAAAATCCATTAAATTTGTTAAACCAGAATTTAATATTAAGAAAAAATTTAAAATTATATCTGAATCTTGGTGCAATGTTTTGCTTTCTAAGTCAGAAATATTAAGTTTATCGGTCCTAGAAGCATTTAGTGTGGGTACACAAAGTTTTGTAAATAAAAAAATATTTTTCCCTATAT
>MDTF01011622.1_pt1 | contig 19444 bp, 18 predicted proteins | sample 811191 | NCBI WGS metagenome assembly MDTF01 (sample SAMN05326649, study PRJNA326480) | marine metagenome | isolation source: seawater | place: Southern Ocean | collected 2011 | reverse complement strand
TCCTTCTCCGGTAAAAACAGCACAAACTTGGTTGTTCTGTTTTAATTTATTGGCCAATGCTATTCCGTCTGCAACACCTAATTGAGGACCTAAATGAGATATCATTCCCACAATATTATATTCTTGTGTTCCAAAATGGAAGCTGCGATCTCTTCCTTTTGTAAAGCCATTCATTTTTCCTTGCCATTGAGAAAATAAACGATATAAAGGAATTTCTCTTGATGTAAAGACACCCAAATTTCTATGCATAGGAAGAATGTATTCTTCTTTATGTAATGCCGCAGTTACCCCAATAGAGATAGCTTCTTGTCCAATTCCAGAAAACCATTTAGAAATTTTTCCTTGTCTTAATAGAACGAGCATTTTTTCTTCAATCAAGCGAGGCTTTAACATCTGCATGTATAAGCTAAGAAGTCTTTCTTTTTCTAAACTTGAAGTATTATATTCTAAATCAGTAGTCATCAAAATTAAATAAATTCTATCTATTGATTAACGAAAATACTATTTTCAAATACAAATACGATTATAATTTATTTAAAATTTTAGCAGCTTTTAAAAGTATTTCATCTGTTTTAGCAAAACAAAAACGCAGGGTATTATTGTCTTGTTGGTTTTTGTTAAAAACAGACATAGGAATGGAAGCTATTCCTGCTTCTATGGTTAACCTTTTGGCAAAATCTACATCTCTCTCATTGCTAATAGATGAGTAATCTAAGGTTTGAAAGTAGGTGGCTTCTGTTGGTTTAAAAGAAAAATTAGAAGTGGCAATTGCAGTTAAAAAAAAGTCTCGTTTGTTTTGAAAAAATTTCGGTAATAAATTATAATGTTTTGGCTCCTCCAGGTATTTTGCCAGGGCAATTTGTACAGGATGATTTACAGAATAAACGTTAAACTGGTGAACTTTAATAAACTCACGCATTAAGTTTTCTGGCCCACAGCAATAACCAACTCTCCAGCCAGTGTTGTGAAATGTTTTCCCGAAAGATGCAGTAATAAAAGATCGTTTTTTCAATTCAGGAAATAAACAGATGCTTTGATGTTTTTCACCATCAAAAATCATGTGTTCATAAACTTCATCACTTAAAATAATAATATCTGTATTGTTTGTGATCTTTTCAAGTCTTTTCATATCTGAAAAAGAAAAAATACTACCTGAAGGATTTTGTGGTGAATTAATGATAATCATTTTTGTTTTAGATGTAATACTGTTCTCTACTAGACTCCAGTCAATTGTATTTTTAGGGTATTGTAGTTGAATGGGTATAACTTTTCCACCCTGAAGCTCTACAGATGGCTGATAACAGTCATAAGCTGGAGTAAAAATAATGACTTCGTCGTTTGTATGAACAAAGGTAGAAATAATGGTAAAAATGGCTTGAGTAGCCCCAACTGTAACTACAATTTCTTTTTCTGGACAATAACTAGATTGATATAATTTTTTAAATTTTAGAGCTATAGCCTCTCTTAACTCAATAACCCCCGTCATGGGTGCATATTGATTATGTCCATTTTTCATTGCTTGTGAAACTAGTTCGATTAATACAGGATCACTTTCAAAATCAGGAAATCCTTGCGAAAGGTTTAAAGCATTGTGTTCTTTTGCTAAGGAACTCATGATCGTAAAAATTGTAGTACGAACGTTGGGAAGTTTAGACTTAAAATTCATGAGTTGAAGATATAAAAAAACCTTATCAAATAATGATAAGGTTTTTTAACTGTACACGTTTAGCTGCGAAATTTTTATAATTCTTTAAAAATTGCATGCATCATTCTTTTTTTGTCGTTAATACTTTCTTCTAAAGCAATCATTGTTTCGGTTCTACTCACACCAGGTATTTCATCTATTTCATAGATGATGTCTTTAGCATCATTGGTTCCTTTTGCACGTACTTTACAAAAAATATTATATTTTCCAGCGGTAACATAGGCTACCGTTACGTTAGGAATGGTGTTTAAATTAGAAATAACATTTTTTGTCATAGATGTTTTTTCTAAGAAAATTCCAACATGAGCTATAAATGAGTAGCCCATCTTATCATAATTTAAGGTTAATGTAGATCCTTGAATGATTCCTTCATCTTCCATTTTTTTTACACGTACGTGAATTGTACCTGCAGAGACTAATAATTTTTTAGCAATATCTGTAAAAGGAGTTCTAGCATTTTCAATTAAGATGTCTAATATCTGGTGATCTATTTCATCTAGTATAAATTTTCTCATAATATATAAATTATTCAAATAATATAACAAAAGTATAAATTAAATTGAACACAATAGGTAATATTATGAGAAAAATTCAAAAAATTAACGAACGAAAAGGATTTCTTTATGGAAAAATAACTCAGAAATATCTCCAAAAACTTGATTTGGGATAAATTTTACTTTCGTTTTCTCTAAAACTTCGTCATATTGAAATACTTCATTTGGCTTTTTTGGATGTATATGCAATATGTCTCTAAAACTTTCATTATTGTTAGGGATTTTAAAATATGCATTATAATCGTCATAATTCTTAGCGATGCTAATATGATATAACCCTTGAAGGATAGAAATAAAGGTAAATTCTCTCACCTTTTCTCTTTGGTAGTCTTTTTTATAATGACCAGATTCTATTAGTATGGTTGAATAACCAAGCTTTTGAAAATTATCACCTGTTGCTTTCGGGTAAAAGGTATCTGTATACCTACCTATATGATTTGGAATTATCTGTTGTAATAAGTTATTCATAGCAACAATAACATTCATGGTTTTTTTTCTAGTAGGGGTAACTTTCCTAGTTTCATCTTCTGAGGGTGCTAAAAAAGAAATAGTTGCAGGGTTTTTTGTGCCTTCTACACCAAAAATAGTACGTTGATCATGAAGATTAAAACAAAAATCTGGACAAAACTCCTCTAATACAGTTCGTAATAATTGACTCTCTTTAGCATTTATATCAACTGCATCTCTGTTTAGATCAATTGCATGCGCATTTACTCTGGTATAATGCTCTGCCCCATCTGGGTTAAGAATAGGAACTATTTTTATAGTACAGTTCTCGAGAATTTTAGAGCATATGTCATCTTTAGAAGTGAAGATATAGTTTAGTAAATCTATAACTGCTTTTGTACCAGTACTCTCATTTCCGTGCATTTGAGTCCAAATAAGAATTTTTTTGGAGCCAGAACCCATAGTAATTTGATGAATATTCCTATTTTCCTCTGAGATTCCAATTTTTTTGAAGGATATTTTAGAAGAATTTTTAAATTTTGTAAAAACCTTTTCTAAATCATTCAAAGTAACCCGTCTACCTGTAATGGAAACATCCTTAAATTCTTCAGCAATTTTACTTGCTATATTAGCTTTGATTAATGTATTTGTAGTGGTCATATTAAGAACAAAAATACAAGAATCATTTTAGTATCATGTAAAATCAATTATAATTTTAGCTTGGTAATTTATTACAATTGTTACAGCTAATTATCCTATAATTGTGATAATTGTAAACTTGCTACCGACTCGTTACATTTGTAATTTCATTAATTTAAGCCTCATTGGTTGTTTTAGTAATTAATTAACATATTAATCATATAATCAGTTATTTATAAACTTTAACTAAAGCTTTACTTTATTAATAATATCTATTTTAAAACTTTATTTAATATAAATTTGGAAACCACCTATACTAGGTTTACATTTGTAACTCAAATAATAGTTTACAATGGTAAACAAGATAGAATTTACGAACAGACTTAAAAAAATAATGGAATACCATCAATTAACAGCTTCTTTGTTTGCAGATAAAATTGGTGTACAACGTTCTAGTATCTCTCATATATTGTCTGGGAGAAATAAGCCTAGTTTAGATTTTATTTTAAAAGTAACTAATATATTTAGTGATGTTGATATTTATTGGCTATTGAACGGAAAAGGTTCGTTTCCAAAGAAATCAGCCGATGCTCCCTCCTATCCGACAACTAATAGCTCTCTAGATTCTAAGGGTTCTTCCTCTAATTCGATAAAAAAAATGGATAGAGTTGTTGTTTTTTATACAGATGGCACTTTTGATGAATACAAAAAAGGCTAATTATTGAATTAATTTAGCAATTCCAGTCCTAATAATTTCAATATTGTTAAACTTATTAGACAAATTTGCTGTTTTTTGTTTCTGAACCATTTGTCTTAAAAGGCTAATCCCTACCTGATCAAAGTTAAATTTCCTATACTGATTGCCTTTTACTACAACATCATTTACCAAGTTCTGAATGGCTTCAGTATTATTACTTTTTGCTATTTGCTCGTAGGCTTTTTTATAGATTTCTTGAATCTTTGGATTGTTATTTAAATACATACCAGCCAATACATTATTGGCTATAAAGGCCATTTCTGAATCATCTTTTTCCTCTATATATATTCTTGTTAATGGTGTTGCTATAATATTTTTAACCTCCAGAGGCAGTTCTTTAGATTTTTTAATGGCAAATTCTTTGTCTATATAATACATTCCAACCAATGCCTTCCCAATAACACTATAAGATTCACTAGAAAGCGCTTTTGCAAAAACAGGTCTTAGTTCAGGGTCTGTTAATTTACCAAGAGTTTCTATAGCTGCTGCCTGTGCTAAAGTTTTAGGATCATTAGAAGCTATTTTTTTTATGGTCTTTATAGCCGTTTTTTTAGACCACTTATTAATTAGGTTAATTTGTTCTAGGGCAAGTATTCTTATTTTATAAAAATTATCGTTAAGAGCTTCTGCAATTGCGTTAAATGCTTTCTTTTGATCTTGTTTTTCTGCAACTTTTAATAAGGCTTCTCTTTTGTGCTGATAATTTTCTGCATTTTTAAGTTGAAAGATATAATCGCTCAAAACTTTGTTTTCTGTAAACTCTGCCAATAATACTCCATCTGCATTTACTTGAATTAAATCTGGACTTTTGCTGTTAAAAACAAATTTATATGAGCTATCTCTGGCATTAATAAAAACCTGATGTCTAGTTTTGGTTCCGTTTTCAAAAACATCAATAGCCATTGGAAATTTAAATTCATTGGTTTGAGTTTGAACAAAGTTTACAGTCACTGTTTTTTCTAAGGAATTATAATCATAAGATACCTGAATATTTGGATGCCCTGCACCATAAAACCACTGATTAAAAAACCATTGTAAATCTTTACCACTAACTTCCTCTAATGCCAAACGCAATTGAGAAACTTCTGCAGATCTGTATTGATGGTCTGTTAAGTATTTTTTTAATCCTGAAAAGAAAGCCTTGTCTCCTAGATAATTTCGTAGCATGTGTAAGATGGCTCCTCCTTTATTATAACTAATAAGGTCAAACATATCTTCTTTGTCTTCATAATAAAATCGAACTAATTTTTTTTCATAATTGTCTGTATCGTCTTTGTATGCCTTAATATTTTCAAATAGATGTGCATCTGCATCTGTTTTACCATATTTATATTCTCTCCAAAGGTATTGGCTATAATTGGCAAAAGATTCATTAAGCGCAAGGTTACTCCAACTTTCTGAAGTAACTAAATTGCCAAACCAGTGATGAAATATTTCGTGTGCAATGGTGTTTTCTTGCCTGTTTTCATCAATTAACTGGCCTTTCATTTGGTAGGCATCGTCTCCATGTGCTACAGCGGTAGTGTTTTCCATCGCTCCACTTACATATTCTCTCGCAACTATTTGACTATACTTACCCCACGGATAAGCAACTCCAAGTCTGTCTTCAAAAAAACCAATCATTTCAGGTGTTAGCCCAAATATATCTTTCGCTACGGATGCATATTTTTTCTCAACATAATAGTTAACAGGAATGTTTTTGTATGAATCTTCTATAACTTCATATTCGCCAACTCCCATGAAAAACAAGTAAGGTGCGTGTTTTTGATCAAATTTCCAATAATCTGTTCTGTTTGATCCACTATTTTCTTGACTTACGAGTATTCCATTAGAAAGTGTCTTAAATTTATTTGGAACAGTAATATAAATTTCTTGACTTGTTTTTTGATTGGGCGAGTCTATGGTTGGAAACCAGCAGCTGTTTGCTTCTGTTTCACCTTGTGTCCATATTTGAGTAGGTTTGTTAGGATCTGAACCAGTAGAATTTATAAAATACAATCCTTTAGCAGCAGTGATTGCAATACTTCCCTTATCTTTTACTTTTTCTGGTCTAGCGGTGTATTTAAGATACAAGGTATATGTCTCACCTTTTTTATATTCTTTTGGTAACTCAATTGTTAATTGATAACCATCATAAGTATAGTCTAAATTTTTATCATCTAAACTGACGGTTTGAATGATCATTGCTTTTGCGTCTAAAACAACGTTATTTGTTGAATAAAAATGTGGTTCTAATGTAAGCCACTCTTCACCATTTAATTCTTTTTTTTCAAAATTAAAATTAACCTTAAGCTTCGTGTGAACTAGGTTGTTTATTTTATCTCTTTCTTTTCTGTAAATTGAAGAAGGATCTTGAATTTGTGAAAAAAGAACAGAACATGAAAGTAAGAAAATGATTAAAAAGACAGACTTTTGAATCTTCATATGTGATTTAATAAGTATCAAAAATACTAAATAATAAAAAGGCAGCTGTTAATGCCTAGTTAAAAGAAAAGTCATTATGTTTTTAAATAATGACTTGTGAAAGTTTATTTTATTAAGGCTTATTTAAAAGATAGATTAAATTGCTGAAGATTAAAATGTTTAGGATCAATTTTAAGATACTCTACCATTTGCATAATTTTGGCTGGATTCATGTTTTTACCTAATATTCTTGCAACCCCTACTCCTACTTCTTTAGAATAACCAAAAGCAATAACTTCATCAATAGCATCAGAATCACCATTACAATAAACAGACATTTTCATACCCTTTACATCCATTCTCATTAAATTCTTATACGATTTTGAATTCTTAAGAATTGTTGAGAGTGTCTTTTTCTCAACTTCATAAGCGGCTTCGTTATTAAGATATGGAAGACCTATCAAATTTACTTTCCGAATACTCCTGTAAGCTTCTTTAATATCATTAGGCACCTCATTGGTTTTTAATTGAATAAAACTAAGAGGAACATCTATAGACATAAAACCAGGCTTATCTTGACTTTCTACTAGATACGATTGTAATGATTGTTCTTTATTGCAAGAAATACATAGAACAGATAAAATTACAGCAGATACCATAATGGCTATTTTTTTCATATTCCTAGTTATTTTTAGTGAAAGTATCTACTAATGTTGACATTTTATTGATGTCTATGCTTCCGCTCAACGAAATAATCATCGCTTCAGACATCCCGTTGGTTCTTTTATCAATTCCTTTTACTAGCATGAGGACTTCACTTACAAGATCTTTGTTAGACGTTGTTTTTACATAGATCCAAACTTTAGAATCGTCTTCTTTGAGTCTCATTAATTCGGTTAATTTTTGAACTTTTACGGCATTTTTAACCATACTTTCCATTTGTACAGCAATGTTAGGTTTGTCTGTAGAGAATGTTTTGAACTCGTTTAAATCGTCAATCATTTTAAAGACCTCCGTCATTTCATTACCCCCCTTGTCACTCTCAAAATTAAACTTTGATAAAATCTCGAAGGCGTCTTTACTAATGACTACAGACGAAACTCCGTCCATGTCTTCTAATCTATCAAAAATAGATTGCCCATAACCTACTGATGATATAACTGCCATGGAAATTAATAAAATTATTTTTTTCATTATTATTGAATTTAATTAATAGTATTATTTTTTAAATATTTTATTTACAGAATCCTCATAAACATATAATTTATTAAATGCCTGATGTCCCTTTTTTAAACTTGACGACACCATTTTTAATGCCTTTGTAACCTCTGCTAGAGTTTTTACTGCTGCTTTTCTTTCCTTGTAGTCTTTAAATTTAGTTGATCCTAAATACATACTCACCAACAAAGCTACGGAAGCTGCAACTGGCATCCATGTATAATTTCTAGTCTTTGTCTTGAAGTTTATTTTATTTGTGTAAGTTTCATCGTTACTGGCTTTGAAATATGCGAAAATTAGTTGATACTCTTCTAAATGTGGAGCAACAGTATCTGATAAAAAATACGCTTTTAGGAGTGCCTCTTCCTCTAAGGTAGTCTCAGCATTTTCATACTTTATTAATAATTGTTCTATGTTAGCTAACTCCATAATTATGTTGTTTTGTGAGTTGTTCTCTAATTGTTTTTCTTGCTCTAGATAATGAAACTCTTACGGCAGTTGGTTTCATCTGTAACATGCTGCATATTTCTTCAAAATCATACTGTTCTATGTCTCGCAATTGAATAATTAACTTTTGCTGATCAGGCAAATTTTCAATGAGAAGATGAACTTTACGAACACTATCCATATATTCTAGTTTCTTATCTAAACTTGTTTCTTTTTCTTTATAATTACTATGAATTAATGTTAAATTACTAGCCTGTTTAGATTTTAATCTATCATAACAGTAATTCTTTGTCATAGTCATGGCAAAGGCTTCTATATTTCTGTAATCAGCTAATTTATCTTTATTTTTCCATAGTTTAAATAATAGTTCTTGAGTAGCATCTTCTGCCTCTTCTGTAGATACTAAGAATCTTTTTGCCAATCTAAAGACCTTATCTTTAAAGGGTAAAACAACTTTTAAAAAGTCAGATTGATTCATTATATATGGTATCTAGTTCTAAATATAAAACGTTTTGTTATATAACAATACAACTCTTCGACGACATGCATTATATTTTGTTACAACAATAGATAAAAAAATACTAATTATACTTAAATTGCGTTTCTATTATTGTAATATAAGTTATGAAAGAAATAATACTGAAACCTCTTATTTTAATTTTATTTGTAAGTATTTCGCTGCAAAGCTGTGATAGAACTGACGATGAATTAAACCCCGCTATTGAAGTACAAGATTTTGTATGGAAAGGTTTAAATGCTTACTATTTATACCAAGAAGATATTGCTGATTTATCTGATACACGTTTTAGTTCTGACCTCCAATTAGAAAGTTATTTAGGTGGTTTTGACACCTCTGTAGATATTTTTAATTCATTAAAACTACCTTCTGACTCTAGGTCTTTATTAATTGATGATTATACCATTGAAGATATTGTTTCACCTTTACGATCATCATTTACCACAGGAATGGAATTTGGGCTTTTTAAAGACCCTAATAGATTAGATAGTATTATAGGCTTTGTTTCTCATATTCTTCCACTTTCTCAGGCATCTACAGAAAGTATTGTAAGAGGAGATTTTTTCTATGCTATTATTAATGAAGAAGCAGACACCATACATCTAAAAGAAGACAATTATAGAGCGCTTTTGTTAAACTATCCTCAAGACACCTTAAAATTACTCATGGCTAATTTTAATGGAGATACCCTTATTATAAATAATCAAAGAGTAGACTTGGTTAAAAAAAATTATCAGTACCCACCTATTTTGCTGAAAAAAGTTTTTAATCTTGGTGCTAAAAAAGCAGGATATCTATTATACAACAATGATTTTTCTAGCAATTACATAGGAGATTTAAATGCAACTATACTAGAGTTTAAAAATGAATCTGTAAATGAATTGATTATTGATTTGAGGTATGCTATTGGTAGTCATTCTTATGCAAGAACTATTGCCGAACTAGCTTCAATGATAACAGGTCAATTTCCTAATGAAACACTTATGAAAGAAACCTGGAATGAAAAAGCTCAAATTTGGTTTGAACTCAATCAGCCAGATTCTCTTATTACAAAATTTCCATCAATGCTTCAAAATAATGAGACCATTAATTCTTTAAATCTAACAGATGTATATATTATTTTAAATGGCAATGGTTTTAATGGATCTTCTGCTTTAGAACTGCTTATAAACAGCTTACAGCCCTATATAAATGTTCATATATTAGGCAATACCACAAGAGGAGATAATTTAGGATCTATTAGTTTATATGATTCTCCTGATTATGATATTTTTAATGCCAATTTAAATCATACATATTCGTTGCAACCTACTGTAGTAACATTTTCCAACAATGAAAATGAAACCTATGAGACTGGAATTATACCTACTATTCAATTATGCTCTATTGAAGATCCTCTTACTTTAGGCGAATTAGGTGAGATCACAGATCCTTTACTTGGTGAAGTACTACAATATGTAACCACTGGAAATACTGGAGTAACACTTCTCTGCAACCCATTTGAATTAGAACTAGTTTATAATTCTATAAATTCGCAGAGAATTATTGATAAAGGAACTTTTATAAAACAAAACTTACCAAATTTAGGACGATGATGAAAAATATTAAATTTACATATATACTACTTATAATTGTTTGTGCTACACTTTTTACTTCTTGTGAAAAAAGCGATAATTTTACAGCTAGTGGAAATGACGAAATCCATTTATTCATTTGGAGAGCAATGAATAACTATTACTTATGGCAACCAAATGTGCCAGATTTATCAGATACAAGATTCACTAATATTGGTCAATTATATTCTGAATATTCTAATTTTACTTCACCTAGAGATGTGTTTGAAAGTCTTCGATATCAACCAGGAGTTGTAGATAGGTTTTCTTGGATTGTTGATGATTATGTAGCTTTAGAGAATTCTTTTCAAGGAATAAATTTAAGTAACGGAATGGAGTTTGGTTTGGTACGGTATGATAATGACGCTACAAAAGTATTTGGGTACGTTCGTTATGTAATTCCTGGGTCAGATGCAGAAGCTCAAAACATAGAAAGAGGAATGTTGTTTTCAGAAGTTGATGGTGTTCAGCTAACAGAGTCTAACTACAGAGATCTTCTTTTTGATGATGGCACCAGTTATACAATTAGCTTAGCAGACTTTAATAGCGGGAATCCATTGGCTAATTCAACAACCGTTAGTTTATCAAAAACTCAACTTCAAGAAAACCCTGTTGCAATTGTAAAAATAATTGAAGAAGGAGATCATAAAATAGGATATTTATTATACAATCAATTCTCTAGTAGTTTTGATGGATACTTAAATGCTGCCTTTGCTACGTTTCAATCAGAAAACGTTACCGATTTAATTTTAGATCTGCGTTATAATGGTGGTGGTAGTATAAATACGGCAACGTATTTGGGTGGTATGGTTACAGGCCAATTTAACGGTCAGTTATTCTCTAAAGAACAATGGAATACTAAAGTACAAGAAGTAATAGATGCTAGTGTTTTTGAAAATAATTTCACCAATGAAATAGTAAATAAAGATCAGAATCAAAATATTATTTTACAAGAACCTATTAATTCACTCAATTTAAATCGTGTTTATTTTATTACAACTGGAAGTTCAGCTTCTGCCTCTGAATTGGTTATGAATAGCTTGTCATCCTACATAGAGGTTAGTTCTGTAGGTAAAAAAACCGTTGGGAAGGTTCAGGGTTCTGTAACACTTTATGATTCTGATAATTACACAAGAACTGGAGACAATTTAGCTTCAAATCATACTTGGGCATTACAGCCACTGGTATTAGAAATTAAAAATAAAGATAACTTTAACGAGCCTAATGGTATAGCACCTACAGTAGCAATCCCCGAAAATTATGAAAATCTTGGTGTTTTAGGTGAGCGAAGTGATCCGCTGCTAGATAGAACAGTTCTTCTAATTACCACTGGTAGTAGGACTAGTAATTCTGGCAAAACTAATTTTCTTGACTTAGAAGAAATTAGTAGCTCTAAGGCTAACAATCCACTAAGAAATAACATGTTTATAGAGCTAAAAAAAAAGAAATAAAATAATGAATTTTTGTATAAGCCATCTCTGTTTTTAAACATCTAAAATATCTGGTCTAAATTCACTACTTTTTTCTTCCTCTCTTTTTTGCGCATATTTAAAACCCGAATCCCACCACTTTGACATTTTCTTAGCATCAAAAACTAACGAATTTGTCGTTAAAACAGTTGGTGTGTAATATAAATTTAATTTTACATTTTTTTGTTTAGCTGAAAGTTTACCTATGGTAATATTGTGTTTTTCTACATGCTCCATCATAAATTCTTGGATGGTAAACAATAACGAAAAAGGATTCTTTGCAGGCATTCTATTAATTTGCGTGATCTCTGTTTCTAAAATAATAGCATCAATTTCTTTAGCGCCTCTTTCAATAGCTTCTCTAATAGGAATTAAACAACCAAAACCTCCATCACCAAATTGATGACCGTTTTTCTCCAATAAACTCATAAAAGGAATATAATTACACGATCCCCAGATCCAATCACAAAAATCATCATAACTATGCTCTTGTATTGTTTTGTATTCTATTTGATTGGCTGTAAGATTTGAAATTGTAACAACAACTTCTTTCTTTTGCTCTAGGATACTGTCGTAAATGTCTTTAGTTATATTTTTTTTAATAAGTTTTCGAAGATTTTTACTTTCTCCAAAAGTTTTACTTCCTCTTAAAAAGTTAAGTAAGGTACTGCTGTGACGAATATGCACGATAGTAACTCCATCTTTAATAGTAACACGAAACGGGTTTGCATTAAATATACTACGTTGATTTACAGATGTATATATTTTTTTAAGTGTATCAATTTTACCGAGTGCTAGGTGTGAAACCATTAAACTTCCGGTAGATGTGCCAAGAAAAATGTCGTAGTTTTTTTTCTTTTCTTTCATTAAATATTCTGCGACACCTCCAGCAAATGCCCCCTTACTTCCTCCTCCTGAAATTACCAATGCTTTCTTCATTATTCAACAAATGATTTATGTATTTTCGTTTTATAAAAATACCAAAATGAAATCATTCTATACAGTCTTTGTTTTATTAGTTTTTATGTGTTCTTGTTCTAATGAATATGAATCAAGAAAAATAGCTGCTGTTTCAATAAAACCCTACACAATAGAAAATGCCAGTATTAGAACTATAGTTCCTTTAGATGCTACTAAAGTATATTTTGCTGCTTCAAACGGAAACTCGGGGATACAATTAGACAATGGGATGCTTAATTCTATAAAGACTGTAAAATATGTAGATTCTATTATTCCTAATTTTAGAAGTTTAGCAACAAATGGAACAGATTATTTTGCGATGAGTATTGGGAATCCGGCGTTACTTTTTAACCTTTCTAAAGATACCTTGGTATATAAAGAAGTACATGAAAAAGTTTTTTATGATGCTCTTACGTTTTTTGACAGTTTAAATGGAATAGCCATGGGAGATCCTACAGAAGATTGTATATCCATTATTTTAACACATGATGGAGGAAAGACTTGGTCTAAAACACCCTGTGATAATCTTCCAAAAACTGTAGCTGGAGAAGCTGCTTTTGCGGCAAGTAATACAACTATAAAAGTATTAGATAAAACGGTATGGTTGGTAACTGGTGGAACTAAGGCACGAGTTTTTAAATCTACTGATATTGGAAGTACATGGAAGGTTTATGATACACCAATTATTCAAGGTAAAAGCTCACAAGGAATTTATTCAGTAGATTTTGCTGATCAATATCATGGAATCATACTAGGAGGTGATTATTTAAAGCCTGAAGAAAATTTCAGAAACAAAGCCATTACCAATGATGGTGGAAAAACATGGACACTTATTGCAGATGGAGAAACCCCTAATTATAAGAGTTGTGTTCAGTATGTTCCTAATACAGCTGGAAAAGAAGTTTTTGCGGTAGGAAAAACAGGTATTTCCTACTCAAATAATGGAGGTTTTAATTGGAAACAAGTAAGCAAAGATTCTTATTATACTATACAGTTTGTAGATAGAAATAACGCATGGTTGGCTGGAAATAATAAAATAGGAAAACTAATTCTCCCATGAAAATGATAAAATATAGCATCATCTTATTAGTCGTTTTGCTAAGCTCTTGTGCTACAAAACCAGCATTTACTTCAGAATTTAATTGTGTAGTAGAAAGTTTTTCAAACCTAGAAAAAATTGAGGACGTTAAGAAACTATTTACAGTTCAATATCCTGATACTTGGAAAACTAATTTATACTATGATAATAATCAATCTTCTATTTTTACAGCAGATACTACCAAACAGTTAAAAGAAACCATGTTGTTAGATATTACACATATCTCTAACCAACTAAAATTTGATGCTAATTTTACCGAAAAATTTAACTCAAACTTATTAAAGCAGCAACTGGTAGAAAACAGTTCTGGTTCACTAATATTTAAAGATAAAGATGCTTATTACTCTTTAGCTAGCGGAATAAAAAGAACATTTAAATATCATATTCTTACTTTGTTTATAAAACTAGATGAAAAGAATTATATAAACTCAACTATTGAAGTTTTCGGAGATTCTTTAGTAAATCAAAGAATTTGCAAAGGCATTAATTTAGTAGAAAAAACAACTTATTAATACGTATGAATAAAGAAAACATTATCAATAGATTTGTTAGTTATGTAACCATAGATACAGAATCTGACCCAAATAACCCTGCATTTCCAAGCACAGAAAAACAATGGAACTTAGCCAAATTCTTAGTAAAAGAACTAACAGATATTGGCATGAGCGATATTACATTAGACGACAACTGTTACGTGATGGCTACCTTACCAAGCAACATAGACTATGAAGTTCCAACCATTGGTTTTGTTTCTCATATAGATACAACACCAGATTATACAGGAGCCAATGTAAAACCTCAAATTCATCATCAATATGATGGTAAAGATATTGTGCTTAATGAAAAAGAAAACATTGTATTAAGTTCGTCCTATTTTGATGATTTATTACAATACAAAGGACAGACCATTATTACTACAGATGGTACAACTCTTTTAGGTGCAGATGATAAAGCCGGAATCACTGAGATAGTTTCAGCAATGGAATATTTAATCAATCATCCAGAAATAAAACACGGGAACGTTAGAATTTGCTTTACTCCTGATGAAGAAGTTGGAAAAGGAGCCCATAAATTTGATATAGAACAGTTTGGAGCAGACTGGGCATACACAATGGATGGTAGTCAGATTGGAGAATTAGAATACGAAAATTTCAATGCAGCAGGTGCAAAAATAACCATTGCTGGAAAAATTGTTCACCCAGGATATGCAAAGGGTAAAATGATTAACTCTATGACCATTGCAAGTGATTTTATTAGTAGACTGCCTTCAAAAGAAGTGCCAGAAGCTACAGATGGCTATGAAGGATTTTTTCATTTACATCAATTAGCAGGTAAAGTAGAACAAACTGTTTTACATTATATTATTAGAGATCACGATCATAATTTGTTTGAAAACAGAAAACAATTTATGCTAGATTTGGTAGCCAAAATGAATATTGAACTAGGAAGTAATGCCATTGAAATAGAATTAAGAGATCAATATTACAATATGAAAGAAAAAGTAGTCCCTGTAATGCATATTGTAGATATTGCTGAGGAGGTAATGAAAGATATCGGGATTACGCCATTAATTAAATCCATAAGAGGAGGAACAGATGGTTCTCAACTCTCATTCATGGGACTTCCCTGCCCAAACATATTTGCTGGTGGTCATAATTTCCATGGAAGATATGAATATGTTCCAGTAGAATCTATGATAAAAGCTACAGAAGTAATTATTGGAATTTCAGAAAAAGTAGCCAATAAGTTTAAAAATTAGAACAGTTCTGGGTGCTTCCCTTTTACTCCTTTATAAAATAGTTGAAAATACTCAAAATCTATTTCTTTGCTATCTGTGATGTTATAGGGCTCAGAAATTTTTATTTGTTTGTTTTCAAAATCTAAAGTTGCCATCACAACTGGTACTTTAGCTCCTTTTGCAATATAATAAAAACCTGTTTTCCATGCAACTACTTTTTTTCTTGTTCCTTCTGGAGAGATCGCTAGCCTAAATTCTTCTTTAGAATCAAAGATGTCTACAATTGCATCTACCATATTTGTTCGCTGACTTCTATCAACTGGCGTGCCTCCTAATGAACGAAATATAAAACCAAAAGGTCCTTTGAATAAAGAGGTTTTTCCAATAAAATTAATTTTGGCATTTGACGAGTTTCTTGCTAAAATTGCAATAGGGAAGTCTTTCCAGCTAGTGTGTGGAGCAGCAATAATAACATATTTCTTTAATTTTTTAGGAAAATCACCCAACAATTTCCATCCTAAAATACGGGTAAATATAAATTTTGATAATTTTTGCATCGTCAATTATAAAAGTTCTAAATTTAAGGACTTATTTTTGAATGATGATAGATTTACTTATTTACTTGATTATAGCAATTGCCAGTATTTTTATTGGCCTATTTCTAGGAAGAAATTCAGCCAAATTACGGTTTGAAAAAGAACAAGCTACCCTTGAAGAGAGAAATACTAGTTTAAATCTCAGCCTACAAGATACTACTGATGATTTAAAAACTACTCAACTAGAAAAAGAAGCTTTAATAGCTTCCAAGACTCGTTTGGAAACAGAATTAAAAAACTCGAAAAAAAACATCGCTGAAAACAAAGAAGAGTTGGGTAAGATCCAGGAAAAATTTACCAAAGAATTTGAAAACTTAGCCAATAAAATTTTAGAAGAGAAATCTACCAAGTTTACAGAACAGAATAAAGTTAACATGACTTCTATTCTTTCTCCTTTAAAAGAAAAAATTGAAGGATTTGAAAAAAAAGTGTCAGAGTCTCAAAAAGAAAGTATTGGAATGCATTCTGCCTTAAAAGAACAGCTCAACAATTTAAAAGATTTAAATCTTCAAATGAGTAAAGAGGCTATAAATTTAACAAAAGCCCTAAAAGGTGATAGTAAAGCTCAGGGAGACTGGGGTGAAACTCAATTAGAAATTCTTTTGGAGAAAGCAAATCTTGCCAAAAATATTCACTTTACTACGCAAGGTGGTTATAGAGATGATGATGGAAGATTAAAAAAACCAGATTTCATTATCAATTTACCAGACAATCGTCACTTGATTGTAGATTCTAAAGTTTCTTTAACAAATTATGAAGCTTATTTTAATGCAGAAGATGAACAACAGAAAGAACTTCATCTTAAAAAACACATAGAAAGTATTCGTAAGCATATAAAAGAATTAAGCGAAAAGAAGTACGAGTCTTTATATGAAATTAATACTCCAGATTATGTATTGATGTTTGTACCTATAGAACCTGCTTATTTATTAGCTTTAAGTAAAAATAACCAACTATATATGGAAGCTTTAGATAAAAATGTAGTGCTGGTATCTACTTCTACTCTTTTAGCCACATTAAGTACAGTTTCTTCTATGTGGAGACAAGAAAATCAAAAGAAAAATGTATTAGAAATTGCCAATCAAGCTGGAAGATTATATGATCAATTTGTAAACTTAACAGACGATTTAATAAAAGTTGGTAACCAATTGAAAACAGTTCAAGGAAGTTATGATACCTCAATGAAAAAACTAACAGGTAAAGGAAATCTTATTAAAAAAGTAGAAAAAATTAAGGAATTAGGAGCAAAAACTAGTAAAGTGATGAACAAGAGCTTATTAGATAGAGCAACTGAAGATTAATTTACAAGTAACTTAATAGAACTGATGTTACTTCCTGAAGAAATTTTAGCAATATATATTACTTTATAATAATGTCTTAAATCTATTTCATCCTTGTTTTTTACATCCTCTATTTCTGTGATTAATCTTCCTGAAAGATCAAAAACCTGCAAAGAAACCGATTCATTATCTGTAATTGACAGTTTAAAAACTCCATTATTACTTGGATTCGGATACATGCTAAAGAGATTGTCAGTTTGAATATCAGTATTGCTTAGTATTCCACTACCCTCTTTAATTATTATTGCTTGGTTTACATCAACATTAGTAATGGTCTCTATAATACCTGTAGCTGTCCATGTCACTTTAATATAATCAATTTCAGTAGCTGTTCCAGTACCAAAAAACTCATAAAAAGAATTTTGAGATAAGTATCCTTCTCCGGCTAATGTATACCGATATTGAGATTGCCCATCAATACTAATTTCTATAGTATTTCCAATACCATCTCTGTTTGATATGACTCCTTCTAGTTTTACTTTTAACCAATTGTTTTCATTGGCTGTTTTATTTTCCCATAAAAAATTTGGATCGGTATCATTTCCTACTATAATATCTGGTTTTCCATCATTATTAATATCACCTATGGCATTTGTATAACTTTTTCCTGTATCGTCTTGAAAGCCTATATCTTCAGGAATAATAAATGTTTCATCATTTTGTTGATGATAAAAAGTTGATGAAATAAATGAACCAATACTACCATCAAAATCGCTACTTACATACAAATCTAGAAGCCCATCGTTATCTGCATCTAAAAAAACAGCACCCCAACCAATACTATTAAAAGTTGTACCTGTTTCTTCAGCAACATTAGTAAAAGTACCATCTCCATTATTTTTCAATAATTCATTTCCTTCAGGTGTATTTGTTACGTATATATCAAACCAACCATCATTATTATAATCTCCTATAGTAGTAGTCATTGCATTAATACCAATACCTGCTCCACTAGATTCTGAAACATCTTCAAAAGTACCATCTCCATTATTTTTGTAGAGAATATTTAAATTATCTGGTTTGTCATTGGAAATATAAATATCTTGAAAGCCATCCTTGTCATAATCAAAAATAATACTACAAAAAGATAAGTGACTACTCATAGACAATCCAGCAGACCCTGTAATATCAGTGAAAATACCGTCATCATTTCTATATAAATAATTTCGTTGATTATCTGCTTCTCCATCTCTATTTGATATAAATGCATCTAAATCACCATCATTATCTATATCTGCAAAAGAAACACCATAAGAAAACAAATCAGTTTGAAATAACCCAATAGTAGAAGAAATGTCTGTAAAATTCATATTACCATCATTCCTGTAAAATTTATTTACTCCTTCAAATCCAGTTGCAAAAAAATCCTGATCTCCATCATTATCATAATCAATCCATATAACTTGCTTTGTTTTGAGAGTGTTTGAGATACCATTAAGTATAATAGAAGTAAAGATACCGTCATTATTTTTCAAAAAATAGATTTCACTACCTTCTTGAGTTGCATAGGTTAAATCATCCCAGCCGTCATTGTTAAAATCAGCAAAAGAAACACCACCTCCCCAGGTAGTTATTCCATAACTGTATGCCGAGCCTAATTCATTTGCAACGTCTTCAAAACTATTTGAGAGCATAAAATATTTGAGAAGAAAAGACAAAAAATAAAATTTATCTTATTCATTATAGTAAAGTTAATAATTTTATCCATTGAATAAAGGTCTATGATTCATAAAATCATGAACTTTTTCTGCAACTACTTGTAATGTGTCTTCATTTTGAAAATCTTGAATTACTGTATCAATAAACTCAACAATAGTCTTCATATCCTCTTCTTTTAATCCTCGAGTAGTTACTGCAGGTGTTCCAATTCTAATGCCAGAGGTAACAAATGGTGATTTATCATCGAAAGGAACCATATTTTTGTTGACAGTAATTTCTGCTT
>MDTF01012777.1_pt1 | contig 19464 bp, 17 predicted proteins | sample 811191 | NCBI WGS metagenome assembly MDTF01 (sample SAMN05326649, study PRJNA326480) | marine metagenome | isolation source: seawater | place: Southern Ocean | collected 2011 | reverse complement strand
TGTTAATTGCACTGTTTCAAATCGGAAACACAGAAAATGTGGACAGCGTCCAATTATTTAAAATATTTTATACTCTTTTGGGTTCCAATCTTCTAATTGGAACGTATTTACTATCACTACGAAAAGTAAAATACGAACCAACGAACGAATCTCATTCTAATCCAATTTTAATATTCGGGCTAATTATATCAGATATGATTGTATCGGCGACAATGGCCGGTATTTACATAATACAAACATCTGTGACCTTTGATGTATCATGGTCCATAGAGACATACATTGGGATAGTTTTATTAGGGTTGATTTCGCGTTTATTAGGGGGGGTCGTTAACGAATATTTGTACGAATATTTGTACGAAATTGTATTCGGATATGCATTTATACAGATTTCATACGTAAATAGTGGCAACATCTGCGAAATTAGAGACATTGTACCGTCCATAATGAAATACGGACCTATACCACGCGCGTTTGACATTGTGATGGCGCGTATTACCGGCGACCAAACTCAATGTATCAATGATATGTATTCGATTGTATTGTTAATCGCGTTCGCCATCGTAATGTGTATAACAGTGCGTTTAAAGTATTATTTGGGACAAAAAGAAGGACGTCTAAAAAAATCTAAACTGAATAGAGAGTTCGATGAGCACCCTTTACTGAATTAAAAATTAAAATATAATATTTAGTATAAACAGCAGGCGAACGTTATTCAGATGCTAACCGCAAGGCGGCTCAAAGTCCGATGCCCCTCCAAAACCATCGTCCACGCGGTAGATCTAGATTTCACCAGTGGAATACACTGCATTACTGGGACATCCGGCGCTGGAAAGACCACCATGCTGGAAGCTCTCTCTGGACGTTCCAAACACGATGTTTCTGGGAATGTTCTCTTAAATGACTTGCCGGTCACCCACAAAGACATCCAATACATTCCCACTATGCCGGTCCTGTTCGATTTCATGACCAGTCGGGAGATCTTGACCTTTTTTTTGCACTTTTACCCTGTCTCTAAAAAAAAACTGGGACATTTGTTGAACATCATCCTCGACGTGGACGTGGACGTGCGTCTCGATCGCCTGTCGTCCGGGCAGCGCAAGAGAGTTCATTTCATAATCCTGGCGCTAAAAGAGTGCAAATGCCGTTTCATCGACGAACCATTCTCAAACATGTCCAGCGGCGACGTGCAAACGGTGATGCGCGCAATCGTGTCTTTGCAACACATCTCGCCCGAAACCATCACCATCATCATTACGCACCACCATTTTGAGTTTGAAACCTTTACCGTGCAAAGAATCATGCTCAATGACGGGCGTTGTTCTTCGGAACAGTATTCGCCGAGCGGCATGCGAACAGAAGAGTTGCGGTACAATCCTCTGACAGAACAGCTGTACGTGCCGCCTTGTGGCACTTGGAGCAAAATGCACCAAGTTCTTCTTTCTCATTGGTTGTTTCAAAAGCCAAGTATTTTGTTAATGTTTGTGTGCACTCAAGGATTTTCATTTGTCCAAAATTATTCACTCGCGTATAGATCTGATGAAACTCAAATTCAATTATTCTTATCTTTGGTGGGGTCGTCGGCGATGGCATGCACCTCACCAATGGACTCACTCGAACGTGAGTTTAACATTATATGGCCCGCGGACATTTCGTTATATCTATACCACGGACATATGTTTGTGTCCGTGGTATATTGCTTTAGTATGGTCTGTACAATTTCTATTCAGTGGGTTTATTTTTTTGAGATCAATATTAACTTGGCAGTATTTTGCGCAATGTGGTGTTATCTTATGACTACACGCATGATTAGCATTATGGTGTTTAAAAGAAACGTAGACTTCATGTTGTTGATGGTCACGGTTACAGGGGTTCAAATTCCATTTTGTGGAATTGTAACATCGTTTGCCGAGTCCAATGAATTTTCAAAACTATTCTTTTATTGTCCACTTTCAAGGGTTTTCGATATTATAAGCTATCATATGTTAGGAGAGAACGATTGGTCGCCAATTTTCTCAAGTGCAATCATTTTAATCTGGTTGTTGGCATGTTATTTAATTTTAATAATGAAACATTTCACGTGCGGTCGGTCTATGAATCTTATTCGCAAACGTGTTTGAATAGCCGGGCAATTGTCGAGCATGATATGCGTTCGTGTATTTTTTTAAGTTCGTATACATCTATGTGTTTGTCTTTATTTATATCAAGCTTTTCAAATAATCGTATTTGATTGGCGGTCGGTTTGGAATTTGGGTACAATTTTTGAACATCCTCTATTCTAAATACATCCGCGTGAAGTTTATGTTCGATACACGTAACAAGTTGTTCTGGACTGATCGTGCATGAGAACGAATGCGTCAGCAATGTTAGTAAAAATAGAAAGGATAGCTTCATGGTGGCCCTTATATATAACTCTGTTTTATAGTAATTTATTCTAATTTATACACTTTTGAATATTTGTGATTCCATTGAAGATATGAATCAGAACTCAAATCTTGTGGAGAGATGGCGGACCAATTGGTATCTTCCGCCAATACACCACATTGTGTAAGTATATAACCGACAAAAGCGGAACAAAAGAAACTATCGGTGTGTCTTTTCCCCGTATGATGCAATGCGGCTAACCAATCGTTCGGATTTTTGTCAAACCGTACATCTCGAGTTAACTGGTGTAAACTTCGAAGTTTTTCATCCGTAAAAAGGTCCGCAACGGAGCCCTTTCTTATATAAACATTGCTTGTGAAGTGTTTTGTCCTTTATAAATTCGCTCAATGGGATGTCACCACAGATATACAGAATAATAATATCAAAATCATCGCGAACAGACAGTAACGTTTTATACTCGATAAATTTAAAATATTTTGTTTTATTTCGGGCAACTTTTAAAATATTTTTATTCCTGTCTTTTTTTATCGATATTTAGATATGTCTTGCATAATGATGTACGAATTGAATGATGCCTGTGAGTATCTGTCCTTTTTCGGAACTGTTTGTGATTTCTTCTATGCTTTGGAGTCCTGAGAATGGGTTGGGCATGCGTAGATCTAGTTTATTGTCGTTTTTTTGTAATTCTTCGCGTATATAGTTTAAAAGTGTGAAAGAATCTATCGAATTATCTGCGGCAAAATCTGTGGCGGGGCTTTGGACATGTGTGACCCAGCCAGTGTATGGTAGTGTTGATATAGTTTCTGTTGTAGTTTTGGCGCGTTTTGCGTCCCTGTTTGTTCTTGTTCTTGTCCCTGACGTTCTTTTTGCTTTTTTTGTTGTACAAAGTCGTCTGGTATGAATGGTAGAATGACGGCCCTATTTTCGGTGAGTCTTACGGTGATTCTGTTGTCTATGGGTATACTGTGTATGTTAATATTTCTGAAGCAGTGTGAGTATAGTCTTTTTGGCAAAGATACGAATTGGTTGTTAGAACCGAGTACTTTGTGATGAAATGTGTTTGTGTCCGTTTCTTGTGTGATGAAAACGTTACAAGGTTGTATAACGGAGCGTAGATCTCTTGATTTTGTGGAGCAGTTTAATTTTAATCCTGGATAGACGATGCGTTCGTCTACGTTATCTGTCCTAGGGACTTTTTTGTTGTACCATCGGCTGAAGCTTTCTTGTGTTAGAGACGGGAGGGTAAAGTCCATGTGTCTTTTTCTTTGTTTGTGAATGCTTATAGTAAATATCATTAGACTAAATTTTTTGGATTCGCCACATGTGTATATCATATGTAATATTTTTTCAAGCTTGAAAAAATATTGTATAAAGCAAGATGTCTATGACTCATATGGAACCACTTGCCCAATGGGGAAAAAATGCCCATACTGTAAAAAAGTCTGATATTACTCAAGGTGGCATTAAGGACTATGTGGTGTTTCATATCCCCCGAAACATGTTTCGTCAGGCTGCTTCTAAGTTTTCTGACGTGCGTCACGCGGATTCGTCGGCGCGTTACGACGAGATTGCGTTGCAATTGTTTCTTCAGATGTTGTATGAGAGTGCGCATTTGGAAGAAGATCAGATTCCTCCGAACACTTACCCTTACATGAAGTGTTGGCTTGAATGGATTCCTTCTCAAACTCTGAAGGATAACGCTGTGGGTTACCGCATCCATGCCGTTTCACTGCACGACAATATTAAATTTGGCAAGCAGTTGAACAAACTGTTGTATGAGACTTCCAAGACCCATTCTGATTCAATGAATCGTAAAATGAATTCTCGCAAGGTGGATCCTTTGTCTGGGCTTCATCCTTATCAAAAGTGGATGCGTGTTTCGGGCATTGAGATGTATATTCGCACAATTTGCGACCGTTATGCCGGTTCTCAGCAGTTTACCTCTAAGATGGACATGCTTTTGAATCCGAAGAAACCGTTGTATGACAATGGGAACATTGCAAATCCTAAGCATGTGTTTAATATCGAGCGTGCTATGGAGCGCGTGCCTGATACTGCGGAGGCAGCGTTTCGGTCGCTCTCCTCTTACACAAATTCGGAACCCGACGCAGTGACGTTGTTGCAATTTCCGTCTCCGGAGCACGTGATGCTTCTGACCCCGTCTCAGTTGCATCCGAAGGTGTTTTGCAGCAAGTATTTGCCAGATCATCAGCATTGGATGGAGCTTCAGCGCGACATTCCTGCCAAAGAGTTGGAAGACGATTACGATCCGAATTGTGAGACCGAATATGACATTCGTACGCCTGCGGACCTCGAAAGGGATCGTCTTGAAGGTCTTACGGATCGTTCTGCCTTTGCATCTTTGGCGGCGCAGTCCAAGGCAAAGTATGCTGCAGATGTCCTCGAAACGGAACATACGGATGAATTTCCTGCTACTTATCGCAAATTTCAAGAATGGGCCGTCCATGCCATGAAAACCCAGTGTTTGGACCCGGACGCCTGTATTTCGGATGTCGTTTCCAAAATGATTACTTGGCGCGAAAATAACCCCGAAGCAGCCATCATCGAACATACCATTACTGATGAATCGCTCTCGGTGTTCGCCAATCGCGCCATCGCGCTTATGGAAGGCTTCGAACAATATTATTTGATTTCGACAGCTCATCGTATGATGTTTCTGATTCATCATGCTCGATACGATTCGTTCCGTCGTGATTTTGGCCTTCACTTTAACTGTTTTCAGGCTGGTGAGGGGGCAACTTCAAAGTCCTTTTTGTTTCTAATGATGGAAAAGGAATCGATCCCCGGTACCATTGAAGTATTGACCTATCAAACGGGCAAGGCTGATGCCGTGGATGGTAATCGGAATGATGTGACTACTGTTTGTCATGAAGCACCTCCCGGTATGTTTCGAACGGCCAAAAATCCAAATGCTGATTCAACACAAGAAGCCATGTTTAAAGAGAAGCTCACTTCTCAGCGCGTGACGGCTAAGGTTTTTTGTGCGGACGAAGCTACTGGAAAACGGTCGGCGCGTCTTACAAAGTCTGAATGCGTCGGTGTTTGGATGGGCGCCACCAATGACCCCCCGTCTGAAGTCGAAGAAGCTCTCAAAACTCGTTTCTTTTGGGGGAATTTTGAACAGCAACAGCGCAAAGGTCGCGATATCGATGACTGCATGAACGGTGAGCGCATGATGTCTGCAGCGGACAAGGCATTGCGTAAGCGAATCTTTTTGGAAGCCCAGGAAGAGCAGTTTCGTGTCATGCTTGTCGAAAAGGCGATTTGGTGCAAAGTCATCAAAGATGTGAATATGTCAGCTTCAAATATTCTTATTCCACGTCTCAAGGCAAAAATGACCAAAAATTCAATTATTAGTCCAGGACCGCGTGACTGGGAACGTGTTAAGATCTTCTCGCGGTGCATGGCCATTGTGACTGCAATTGAACGTGTCTGTAATCTTCCTGGTGGCGCTTGGTACGGCAAACCGTTTACAGAGGAGTGTCTTCCCGAATTGGAGCCTTATCTTCGCGTCACGGAAGAGATGGTCATCTTTGTACTGTCTTTGTTGTCGGACCAGTTCCGTTCGCCAGTGGAGCATAAGATTTTGAATACGATTTACAACATGGAGAAACGTAAACCGGACCTCAAAGATCCTAATTCTGATGAAGAATGCAAAGATTATGTGAAATTGCCTAAACTCCGTCAATTAAGCAAAAAGATTAATTCTCGAATTCCTTTGGAAAAGGGGAGAACATCAACGAATAATATTGAGAATTTTATTCTGAATATGGCAAAGCATTCGGTTTGGGCGCCGAAATACAAAGCACGGCCCGTGATGGACGGGACCTCTGCTCCGGAAGATAAATTTCCTATTGAAGCGGGCGGAAGACAAACGATTAAACAGTCCTGTGTTGTAACGCACGAAGGTGTGTTTATTCACGTTTCGCATCTATTGGCTCACCGTGAAGACTCCTCGGACAGCGTTTTTCAGATATTAGCGTCGGAAACCCACGCACATTCTTCTTACAAACGTATATTTACGGCTTGTCCAGTTTCTAGTAAGTCTTTCCACGTCTTTCGTGTGATTGATCGAATGCCCGGAGGCAAACAACTGGACTACAAGAACGTTTTGGCCAATACTGATATTTCGCGATGGATTACACGCACATCCGCGGCCGCCGCCGAGACTCGCACGAAAGGTGGCTACAGTATTAAGACAGATATAGACAATGAGGTGTCTGGCAAATGGTCTACATTGGTCGGCAAAGCATGTTACACCCCAGAAGAGATGATGGTATCCGTTGTCGAGAACGAAGACTATATCAGACCTGAGATTCATTATCCAGAAGATTTGGTTGAAGCGGTAACGAATCATAAGCGCAGAGCCGGCGACGAGGAAGATTTAGAACAACCGGAAGATTTCGAACAACCCCAAAAACGTCAGAGAACTTGCTAACAAAAAAAACCCGGGAGTTGGTTCGTTAAGATTATATAAACGTATTTTTTAGTTATAAATGTGTGTCTTTTTAAAGTCTATATCCCGCGCTCATCTAGAGCAATGGCGATGGCACATCGCCGGGAAATACTTGTACAGATCCTGTTCCGATGACTGGTGCACATGGCTCAAAGATCTCGCCCCGAATCCATCATTCAATTCGGTTCCCCAACAAAGTGTGTTTTTGCTAAGAATCTGGTGCAACAAAGCTGATTAGGCTTCTCCACCGCGCTGCCGTTCAGTCGTTGAAGGGGCCATCATATACTTATCATATCGTACGTAGATGGTCACACTGCGGATTATCCAATCCCAACCATTGTTACCCGAGAAGTGGCATTAGCACTGGTCCCATGTAGATGTTTCCAAATACAGGTGGTAGGTTAGGCTCTAAGGAAGTTCCCGCTTCGAGCAGCGTCGCCTTGTCTAGGACAAGACTTGCTGGCGCTTTTAACGCCAACAGGGCCCATATTAGTCGAGCCTTTGCTGGTTGCCGGATTAAGTAGAGCATTGACAATTGTTGTCAAAGAAAACTCCAAACAAGCGAGGCAAATTGATGCAATTAAAATAGCACTAGGTGCAGGACAAAACCACCAAGGAGGCCAGCTCAAGAGTGAGATCAAATTCTAACAAAAATAATGGCTACATACGAATCAAATATACCGTTTATATGTGAAAGATGTGGTGTACTTGTAACTTCTCAAAGTTACAAAACCTATTTTTCCTAAATACGCGGTGTGTATGTGTACTTGGGACTTTGAGAACAAAACCTTTTGAAACAATACTATAAATAGTTGAGGCTCTCTGACGAATGCAAACAGAATATGATGAATTGAATGCGCGCCACTAGAAGACGAATCTAGTGACGCACATGAGTGTTGGTTGGTGATTGGGGAGTATAATTGTACATCCTTTGCATTGTGGGTATTGGTATGTTGTTGTTGGGCCATGTTGGTGGAGCAGGAGTGGTGTGTGTCACTCGTTGTAGTTTTTAATCTTCCCTGAAAGATTCTTTTCACTTGGTCGTCAGGCGATGCAATCCAACGTGCTTTTAAAGAAGCGTAGTATTTATAGAAACACGAATCAGTCAAGATGCAAAAAAAAGACTGGGTTCATCGGATCGAACAAACACTTGCCACCAACCAACCTTTTGTGGCGCGTGTCACTGACGACAACAAAGCACCGCTTGTCTTTGCTGCCGACGTGTTTAGACGGAAAAAGTACGACGTCAAGATATCGTTAGAAGCATCTCAAACAGGCAGAGCTGTCTTACACGTCAGCATACCACCCTACACGTCGGCGTTGGAATTTACGTTGCGTAGAGACCAATCCGCCGAAGAGATCTTGACGTACTTGCGCGCGTCTAGAGTACAGGTGGTCACCATTCGAGGCTGTGGCACGGTTATCAACACGGTCTGCAAAATTACAGAGTACGCCATCCATAACGGATGGTTTATCGACAACACGGTTATAAATACTCTGACACAGACTGGACTCGACATGATGAAACAGCGCAATACTACACTTTTGATGGTACTTCGTAGAGGATCAGACATAGATAGTATATAAAGGGTTTTTTTTTAAATATAATGTCCTCTAGGTTACAACGTCGAAAAAGCTGCTGCTGTTTTGGCTGTTGCACTGGCAAAAAATTAACCATAAGTAATAGACTCCTCGTCGCAAGAGCTACATTTGGCACCATCGCCGCTATACACGTTCTAATCACCTTTATTTTATTGGGCGCCCAAATGGACAGTGCAAACTTTCCAGGTTCTAATCTAATACTGGAAAAATATCAATCAGACGACCCCACAAACACATTTACGTACGATATAGACAGATCAGGGCAAAATGTGGAAGTTTTGAATGGGTATATTGTCACAGATCCGCTCGGATGTACCAACAGAATCACAAACGCGTCGTCTTCTGAAAAGGGGATACAGAAGACTTCTCAAAAACTCTGCGCGGCGGCAGAAGGACAATCGGTTCAAATAGATAACTGGAGTGATGGGTGGATTGTAGCTCCAGATTGCACGCGTTCTAGAACAAACCCGAATGTATGTGCTCCATTTGGCTACAGCTCGCCCCTTTCGTGGTTTGGCAGGTTGACTTTTTTTGCCTTGGCATTGCAAGTGATTCTTTTCTGCGCCCATACGTGCGTCGCAGTTTACGAACAGGCGAAAGAAGGAAAATCCGGAAGTACGTTTACCATTCTAGCTAGATCGTCCACACATGTTAAACTGACGCTGGGACTTACGGTTACCTGGTGTATTGTCGGAGTAGTACTTTTCGTGGCCTCTGCTGGAGCATGGTCCGCTTTTTGCGATAAAATCGACACCGGCCTTGGAAGGAGAGCGAAAGAAGGAAGAGCGTGTGCCGGTTCGATGTGTGTGTACCCATTCTCATCTCTTTTTGCGACGATGGTGGTGGCCGCCGTTTGGTATCACATTCCACACCTTCTTACATGGTGCGGCATTTTAGAAGCTGTATAAACTATTCCTACTTTGCGTTTCTGTCCTCAATATTATTTCGATTGATTTGTCCAGTGTAGTTGTAAGACATGGTCTTAAAAACCCATGTCGATTGTAAGATTTTTGTATTTTTGACGCATGTTTGTGGCGGAGGTGAGGTGTGGTCCGAGCCACTAGCCAAATACTATCGATATGCACACTCACTTGCTTGATCGCCCCAGACACCTTTAAACACGATAACGGCGAATGGTCGTGGTACAATATGATGCACGCGTCCATAAACGGCAACAGAGATGGGAATAGTTCTTTGGAGACCGGGTGTTGATGTGCACACCACAGTTTCACATTGATAGCGAGGTCTCTTGGCCAGTGAAATTTTTGGATGACGCCGGGCACGCAACTGGATTCGAGATCATATTTCCGGAAATTCGCGGCTGTCATTTCCGGCGTCATCGTAGACAATACAAAAATATTAAAATCCATTTATATAAAATGTTTATCTTTTATACTAGACGATGTCCGTTTGCTTGTGGATCGCTTTCTGAACGACGTATACGGAATATAACATTTGTATTGGAATTAAAATGCAAAACCCCTCGTGCACCAGAAAAATCCAACACCAGCGAATACTCGTTTCGAAAGAAAAGTTGCGCTGAGTCACAAAACCAAACACAACGCAACGGAAAAAGGCTTTCAATGGATGGTCGCTATATATATTCGATGGATTCATCCAGCGCAACGACCAACACAAGAAGATCCAACAGGTCCAACGCCATTCCTTAAAGTAGAATTCTGAAATAACAGATATAAAAACAGCAACGTGATGTAACAAAGTAGGCAAGACATCAGTGTCTGAAGTTGTCATTCCCAACAAAAACATGCTTGCTATAATGCCAGTTGCCATGTGGAAAGGCATAAATTTGTGTGAAAATGAGATCAGAACTGTCTGCGCCGCCAATATTTGTTCTCTATACAGAGGAGGAAAGAAGAAATGAGCCAGTAACAAGATCCACCCTAAAAATCTCCACCATAACATTCATCTATGACATTGACGACTTTATATACTATGTAGCATTCTCGATCGTCAGGATCGTCAGGATCGTCGGATTAAATGACCCATTAAAATGTTCAAATATTAAGAATATGTTTGAATCAAATACGTTTTATTTTAGAGGTCATTGATGTCACCACTCTTACATTCTCAACACAAAATACACGTGCCCATAAACGACGCGGGCAGCGCGTGCATTGCTATTATATTTTTAACCATTATATGCGGAATCGCTGTTTTATTAACGTATTGCTCCAGAAACGCATGTCGTAGAAAGATACAAAAAGCCGCCCCCGTAAATCAAATACCACAAGGAACTAGGCTATTTACACTAGATGGAAGGGAAATTATAATCGTTTAATTCATTACGTATTGTTTGTATTCAGATACCTTCTGTTTCTTTGCCGAGGCTTCCGGGACAGCATCCTCGGCAGAACGTTTCTGAGACAAAATCTCGGTACGAATTTCCATCAACAATTGTCCCAGCCAGTCTTTGCCATAAATTTCGCCGTCCTTTTCTTTGTATGTCCAGTTATTACCACCGCCATTTCCTCTGAGTGGCATTTCGTGAAGCACTAGGCAACCAGTAGACAATAAAAGCGAACGATATGGTTCCATTGAATACTTTTCCCTCAAACATTTTTTCATTAACGATCGCTTACCGTCGTCGGGAAGTTCCTCCACAATGTCTATGGAATCCAGTTTTAGCTCCGCCATGACGGCTTTGCGACGTTTCTCTGCAGATGGGCGGACCATCGTGCCCAAAAGCTGTGCCGCAATACCGCGAATAGGCTCGCCGTTGGCTATTCCACCCCTGGTGAACCAATAGTCCATTTGTTTTAGAGTCACAGGTTTCTTCTTGGTTCCTTTTGGATTTAGAATCTGGAGAAATTGCCAAAACTCTTGACTCCCACAGACCTCCAAACGATCGAACAAGGCCTTGATTTCGCTCTGATTGAAGCGCATTTTCATATACTTAAATTCCACGCCACCGTAGAAGTTGGAAAGCTCACTAAAGCCGGGCGGACTTGAACGCTTACTATTGAATTGTATTACTTCCATCGGTATCAATATATAAATTTGTTATATAGTGTAAACGACTAAATATTGGTGTAAAATGACTAAATATTTGTAGTGAATTTGGAAACGTTGGAACTCAGCCACCTTAACCCAGCCAAAGACGAACGCTCTCCAGCGTAACCCACTTTTTTGATCTTTCGATCCGTGTTGCTGGCAAAAATCCCGCCCCAGAGACCTAGAGATATTACTGAAAAAAATATTCTCAAAAAAAATCATCAAATAATTTTAATTATTTTGGCCAAGAACGCGACGGACAACAACCACGCGTGGCGTTGACATGGGTCTGCGATCCAAAATAAACAGGCTAAGTGAAAATATCGATAAATTATGAATATAGAAATATAGAATTAATATAAATTAATATTCAATTATGATTTGTGAAATATCTATTTTTATTCAAGAAAGGTAGTAGCGGTTCTAGACTTGAGCGGTGTTTTTTTCGCTCATTCACGATCTTATTTACCGCCGTTGGCCCTGAAAACTCCAGCTCGTGCCATTTCCTTTTACCGGGTTGGCCAATGGCTCTAGTGACGACTGAATAGTCGTCGAATAGCCAGTATTGACGTTCTGTATCTGTATGTGATTGTACTTGAAACCCTATGACATTTGGGTGGATGTCTTTGCCATTGAAGGAGCGCATGGCGTATGGATGTGCGAATTGGAGCATCGAAAATTTGGGAAGATCCCACCTGGCAATCGCTTCCAGAGCAACCCGTCTGTTGTTTCTTCCGTGCGGGTGCAGTTTACCATATAGAACAGGATGCAGTGCCATCAAACACAGACAAAATACTTCATCTTTGAGTAGATTATCTGTCACTGGTATTTTTGGCCATTCGCCCCAGACTTTTTGGCGCGGGATGCCCGCCAAAAGTCTCAGAATGTAAAAAGACGCCATTTTTTCATACGGTTGGACAAAACCAGGGTCAGCTGCCAGCTTGGTCGCCGCTTCCATGACTATCTGTTTGCAGAATGGTCTTGTCAAACGTTCAGAACAATATTCATAGATTTTTTCGGGACCATTTGCTTCGAATCCTACGTCGCGGCACCACTCTTCAAAAGTGAACGGTATTTTCCAATCTGAAATGACGTAATGAGCTGTCTGATGCGATTGGCCGTCTTTATCGGTGAAGGGTTCTTCTTTTAAATGGCTGGTCCATTGGACGTCTCTGAAGCGGTGCATGTGATTAGATAATTACACAATCATTTATATAGCTCTCAGACTAAATATTTAGTACCAACAAATATTTAGTACCGACAAATAGTGAATACATTTTAGTTCATAAAATATTAAACGGATGGTCAAGAAAAAGAAGAGAAAGAAGATGTCTGAAGAGTGGAAGAAGTTGCTCTCGGCCCATCGTAAAGGTCCCAAACGCATAAAAATGTCTGTAGAACGCCGTAAGAATGGCGTAGACCCTATTCTTACACCAGAACACTCGCGCCGGATCCAGATCGAGTTTGAGACCAGAACGACTAACAAATATGTGTCAGTCGTTGTATTGAAATCGGTGTTCGAACGGATGGGATTGCACGTTGGCGCCGACCTTCAAATGAAGGAAGATCGGCTTCATCAGTCGGCCAGAAGTTTGCGGAAGACTTTTGACGTGCTAGAGCATAATGACCGCGTTCTTAAGAACGCGAAATTGGTGAACTTTGACAGTTATGTCCGGCGTGCTTGGGTATTTGGCGAACCCTTTAATAAGCACGATGCCATTCTTCGAATCTCCTTTTCGGAGAAACGAAAATCAGAGACGGCCGCCACACAAAGACACATCTCGCGACTATTTGAGACTTCCAGCCGCCACAATAAACAGGAGAACGTTGAGTACATGTGAACAGTTAACGACGTTTATGAGAGACGTTTTTCGGCAATAGCCGCATGTCATTTTCCACATATTCTGCTATGGTTTTTAATTTAATATACATCGCCTTTACAAAATGTTGGTCGTTGTAATTCAATACCTTTTGTGTACACTTCTCAATGTCGTTTTCAATGGCCAATTTCCACCATGTTTGAGTTTGTAACCATTTGTTCGCCTCCAATCCAATTTCTTCTGGCATATGTACGATCGACCAAAAATGATACAGTAAAATTTTATATTTTAAGTGAATAGTAATGAGTTTTTTAGAATCGACAATGAGCAATAGCCCTGTATTTGCCGACAAAGCGACTCCGGAAATGGTGCACGTCGATAAGGTGGGCGCTGTCTTATATTGGACACAGCCTCGGCCCCGAACTAACTGATTAAAAATATCGTGATTATCCGTGTAATTTAATATTTTGACACACAACTGTTTGCGCATTGCGTGAAAAGATTTCACGTGTTTCACCAACAGTATAGTCTCTCTATTACTGGGCTTTTCCAACAGCTTGTCGATACGTTCCACATAGTTTTTATCCAATCGACTCTGGATAAAAAATGCACATACATTCATAAATGTTTCGAATGTTTGCATGACAACACAAAAAATAACAGAGGATATACTCGACATAGTTTTTTAAATCCATCCAAAACTTGAGCGGATCATACATAAACAGCCAATATTTATCAAGCGATACTAACATGTACCAGGTCATGGCTTCCGTAGAAACAGAGCGCGAAAAAGAAGACTTACTTTATCACGTCATCAATAATAACGAAGCATCGACATTAAATGACATTGTTACACGGATAGGACTTCACCTGCAAACAAAATATGGAGAACATTGTTCCATTCGGCTCAAACAAGTGCTACAAAAAATATGCAGTTCGGACGACAGAGTAGCAAAACACGCCTTTGTATTCTTTGCCCTCGTTGAAGAGCCAGAAACCAGAAACATCTTTATGTGTGATACGCCAAGAGTACCCCCCGAGAAATTCACAAGGTTTGTACGTGATGAACTACCAACACTAGTGAAAAAATTAACCAATGGAGCTTTCACATCACTCAGAGCTTTCACTGAAGATGCACGTTGGACATATTGTACACTTTAACTATATAAATCAACCGACATTACCAAGATGAATGAATATTGGCTCGTATTATTTTTAATTGTTTTACTCTTTGACTTTATCAGAGAAGGACAATTCGTTCTAATTTACTATACGATGTGGACTTTCATACTTGAAATTATTTTTCTAACACTACTCGTCACTAAAAGGAAACAAATCGCACAAAAAATATTTCCATTCATATATGCGCCCGCCGTCGTTGTCTGCATCGGCTTTTGGACCATCGTCGCACCGCGGGCGGCCTCCGCCCCCATCTCAAATATTGTACTCACCATAGTTGTCCATGGCATCAACGTGATCGCACTCATTACACAACCATTCAAAATATACACAACCGACCTCTGGAAAAGCGTCTTGTACACATTCGTATACAATCTATTCTTAGCCATTTATGTCGGCAAAGGTGGAAGGTCTATCAGTGGAAAACTTCCATACTGGTACGCCCAATACGACAAACCCATCGGATGGATCTTTGCAGGGCTTGCCCTCATATCGGTAGCAGTTGTGCACATTTTATCGGCAGCACAACCACCTAAAAAAACAAAAAGTATTATCGTTTAATTTTTAATATAAACATTTATGCACGAATCTTCAAAGGCTTTGATATCTTATGCACTCTTTTAAACTCGTCAAAAAAGGTACCCGCAATCTCAGGGTCGTCGAAAATGACCACATTCTCAATATTCGTCACTGCAGACTCCGTTACATTAAAAGAACCGTTCATCACCCAAATGGGCTCACGGGCAGACGATAACCCAATTAAAAATTTATGATGCATCAATGACTTAAAACGACCACGACCCTCGCCAACTGTACGTATGACACCCCCTTGGAAACATCCGGACAACTTAGCATAAGCTTGCTGATTCTTACGACGTTTGGTCAGTTTATCCGTCGTCGTTATGATCGTCACGCCACTCAAATTATCAGCCATATTTTTCAAAATACGCTTGTTCGATAACCAAGCAACACATCCGACGATATAAGACGTGTCTTCACGTTTTATATTGCGGACAATCGCATTCTGAATGCCGCGACCGTTAAACAGAATAGACACTTTACGGTTGCCACGCTGATGCACCTTTTGACGCTTACGTTCCTCATTGTTTACTTGCTGATTCAAATCTCGAGAACGTTTTTTTGTAGACATGTGCAGTTATAAACTAACTATATATATGAGATCGCCACAACCAAACAATGGATGCATTTTATATATATGCTAAATATAGCAACGGACAGGCGCTCGACACAGACGACAAAAAAATAGATTACACAGATCCAAAAATATTTGAACTCGTCACACTCATGCAACAAACCGAAACAAAACAAGAAACGAACGACGAAACAAAACAAGAAACGAACGACGAAACGGACACCGTGGAGAGCGTAATTAGACCGCCAAAACATACAGAATCCAAAACAAATATAGCGACGACAAAAACAGACGAAATCACTCCATTCAACGCAATCCAGTTTGTAGACCAAGAAATGGCACAGAGAAGTAGACAGAGAATCGATGCTTTTCTTCGGGCTATCAAACACAACGTTTCAATGGACTGGGTACATGCATGGGCTTCCAGAATATTACCCGAACCATCACAAGAAATCAAAGACCAATACGAAACATATCAACCAGAGTCCGCGCGACACACACATCTCGTTAAAAACGACGTACGCATATTCATATGCGCCTTGAGAGATGCAATGCCAGGACAAACGACCACTTTTGCATGGTCACACACTTCTAAAACAGCCATTCACCTGCAAAAACTCAAAAAACAACTTGAAAAAATGTTTAAAGACGTGGAACCCGCTATTGCTATGATGGTCGCGGGTTCCATAGGTCTGCCTATACACGAACTCATTAAACCATGCACATTCGTTCAAAAAATGAAGAAATACAGATTCAAAACAATGACCACTGACTCTATTATCAAAATTACACTGAGAGATCAAGTCACGATAGAGAATAAAACCCCAAAGATAGAATCAAGGCAACTGTTGGAAGCATATGCACAAAAAGAAACTCTTTTCGGAGATTTTGAGAAATATACGGACGTTTCCATGTTTTTTTTCAAACATTGGTACAGCTATCCAACAGCCTTCGAACTCGAACATCTCTTAGAAAGAGCACTACAAAATTTAAATCGTTGGTGTTTTTAAAAAGTTTTATCATTAAAATATTTTGTTTTTAAAAAGTTTTATCATTAAAATATTTTGTTTTTACAAACTATTCAAGAATTTTTTTAGTCTTGCCCGGCAAGTTTTGCTGTTCCCCGTATCTCTTAGATTGTTTGCTTTTAAGACTTTTCTAACGTCAGGCACGTTCAGCCCGCCGCTGCCGCTTGCATTATGGCTTGACTTGGCAGCCGTGCGTATTTGACCCATAGTAAACCCTTCCTGATGAATCTGTGCACTACTGACCGCGTCGAGCGGATCTTCATCGCTACTGGAGACGCTATTGCTACTGCCGCTGGGGCCGCCGCTGGGCGGGCGGACTTGTACGGGAGCCACACCCAATTTCTCGGCTATTTTATTTATTTTTTTGATTATTTCGTTCTGATGTTTGTAATGAATTGTTTCTCTAACTTTGGATAGTTTCAGTCTTAGTTTTGAAAGTTCAAACAAGTGCGTCAGTAGTTTCTTATAACTTTGTAATTTTTCGAGCGTATCTTCCGCTTCGCTGACGCTTAGATCCAAATCACTAAAAAATCCTTTGTGAAAAATATTTATACAGTCCATTTGTGCTTTAAAGAACTTGCAAAAGAAAAGATTTTCTTCGGCAAATCTTTCGAATTGTTCGAGTTCTTTTTCAAGTGGTACGAGTATTTGGTTTAGTTTTTCGACCGTGTCTCGGATATGGTTAAGTTCCGCCATTGTTTCTGGGGCACTGCTGCTGCCGCCAATTCCTACTAATCCAAGAATAGAGTCAACGCCGGCACCGACGCCGCCGCCGACCCATTCGAAGAACCCTGCTTGTGCCCCACCATCTTGAATCATTGAAACGGCGGCGACTCCTTCTTCAACGGTGAGCGGCGTTCTGATGGCCGTTTGCCACCATCTTTCTGTCTCCTCTGCGTGTTGTTTGGCCCTCAGCATGTTTTTTTTGAGAACATGAACATGTCTCTTTAGCATATACCTTTCTATTTTTTTGTAATCGTTATTATGGTAAAGGAGACCCCTTTCTTGTGCGGAACGATACAGATATTCACAGATCATTTTTTGTCGCATGTACTCGTCAATCCCAATAGCTTGTCCATTGCGAAAGTTCAATAGTTGTACGCCTGCCAATACAGCTAACCCTACTATTCCTCCCGTAATGGCGGAACCGGCGGCAAATCCGGCGGCAATCGCGCTTCCTGCGGTAGCCCATCCGGTAGCGACAGCTTGTTGTGTCCTCTGTTGCTGTTCGGCGGCGGACATCGTCGTCCATTGGTCCTCGAACTGTGTTAGCTTTGCCCCGAAACTATCCTGCAACCAATATTTCATTGTATCACGTTCGAAGTCTGTAACGGTTTGAAACCTATTTTCAGCAATGACATCCATCTGGTCTGTACTCAGACGTAATTCCCTGAACATTTTTAGATGTTCGGAAATGTCATCGGTTAAGTTCATAAAGTATTGGATATTAGGCCAAGGATCGCCGTTATCGTTGACGGTGCGAATAAGGTAGTTTTTTTGTTCGTCCGAAAGAAATGGCAAATGTTTTTTGAAACATTCGAATAGTTTGAAAAAGTTTGAAAATTTCAATGTTTTATGAATGTAGACTTTGACTGACATATCTCCGATGGGCAATTTTGCGACTACCGTGGCCACTTTACGAGCGTCCGGTTCTTCAAAAGCAGCTTGTAATAAATTGTTTAATAGGCATTTGACCATGATATTTTCATCGTCGTTGTTGATGATATCTTTCAAGGTGTCCACTGAATACAGACACAGTGAAGCTCCCAATGGTTTTGGCATTGACGTGCCTTCGAGAAACATAGACCATTTCAATGAATGTTCTGTCATTTTTTTCTGTATATGATCGTAGGACACGCCCTGGATGATTTCTTTGACAATTCCTTGTTTTATGGCGTCTGAGGTACCACTGACGATAGGATCTGTCGGTGTCAATGTGGCCAATGCGCGAATGGTCTTGTTGTTCAACGTCGCCGTATCCTTTTTTACGTTGTCTTTGGGTTTTATCTGGGCGTCTAAAATATTCAATTCTAGAAGGGTCTCCTTTGAAAGTGATGTCTGTTTCTGTTTTGAGACTTTGTTGTTGTGAACATTTTTGAGCCGATCTAGTTGTCTTTGGGTTTTGGGGGTTATGGTTGACTGCCCGCGTGCCGGTCTATCTTTGCTTGGCCTTCGCGCCAGTGAGTCGAGTATCCCAATAGTTTCTTTGTCTAACGTTTTTTTTGGAGAGGCCGTCGCCAGGCCTTTGCGGGGTCGCACAAGTAAGGACTTTAAAATGGCCTTTGTTTTGGGCGCGAGGAGGTCGCCCATTTTAAATAAAAAGACCCTATTTATATAGGTTGGTTTTTATTTAAAATGGCCACCCTCGGCGAAGCTTTCGAGAAAAATTCAGATGCTTATTTCGACATTCGCGGTTCAGTCTCTGAAGATGCCGACCAAGAGATTTTGCGCACATTCGTGGAAGGATGTACACCACAGAGAAATGAGAGAGACCAAATTATCGCAACGGGCCCTGGCACCTTTCCAAGACAAGAACGGGCGTTGATTGAGGCTTTAAAAGATTTGTCAGAATCCAACCGGGCTATAGCCAAAAGATTATTAGATTCCGCAAATGTATCTGTGGATGCTCTTATGAGGTATATTAACGCTAATACGCAGAGTCATGACGTAGCAGAGAATGCCGTGCGTTCCGCGCTGGAAGCATTAAAATTCGCCGTGCGTCGCTCCAAATTGGCCAAGATTGGCCAAAAAAAAGAACCGATTGTGGATGACAATGCGTTCATTCAGCTGATTGCTTCGGGCAGAATACCC
>MDTF01008575.1_pt1 | contig 19464 bp, 21 predicted proteins | sample 811191 | NCBI WGS metagenome assembly MDTF01 (sample SAMN05326649, study PRJNA326480) | marine metagenome | isolation source: seawater | place: Southern Ocean | collected 2011 | reverse complement strand
TTATTTAAAACTTTAGTAGACTTTAACATAAAAGCTGGAAAATAATTTTTTTTATCAATTTTTTTATTACCCCATATAATAAATTTATCAGCTATTTCACTTTCAACATTTATCATTTTTCTTGTAAGATAATGATTTCCATGTTGAGTTAAATACAACGGTGTATTAAAAATTTCTTTTTTTTCTGCACAATAAAATTTTAATAGCTCAGATGAATATATGAAACCTGATGTTAGTATGTATTTTGGTTTTTTAGGCCAATTAATAGTGTTTTTTAAATTATTTAGAAATATATAATCTTCTAAATAAGCCAAAGGAAAAAAGTTAATTGATAAAACAAAAATAAATTCATCTAAACTATTTGATGAATTATCTTTAACATACTTATTAATATTTATTAACCTATCAGATAATGGAATAATTTTACTATCATAGGCAATCTCTTTCCAGTGATTTGGAAACTGTAAATTAGACATCTGTAAAATTACCTCTGAATAAAAAGGAAGCATACTTCCAATAATTAATGCTTGATTATTAAATACAGGAAAATAATTGAATATCTTGTGAATAAAAATTCTAATAAAATCTTTAAAATATAATCTATTATATAAAAGTGGTTTAAGTTTATTAATATTTTTATCTAAATATTTTATATCTATATGGTCTATTTCTATACTATACTTATTATAATTAATGATTGATTTACAAATTAAATTAATAACTCTATCATTAGTTCTTATCAAACTATAAGATTCATTATAATCTTTTGGTATATTAAAACATTCTTTGCTAATTTTAAAAAATGTTACTGAAGTTATATTGTATTTCTTAAACCCTTCATCTAATTTTATATAAATATCAGAAAATGTTTGTGAGAATGATAATATCCATGGCAATATAATAATTTTCCAATATTTTTCACTAAATGCTTTGTCGTGATAATTATTTAATAATTGAACATATTTAGTAGTAAGCATTTCTATTACTTCAATATTTTTAGAGTAAAAATCATTGTTATTTTTTCGATTAAAAAAAGGTAAAGCAGAATTATCTAATATTTCATACTTATATATTTCATCTTGATTTAATGAATTATTATCACTAACAACTTTACACCATGGTCCTAATAATAAATTTGTTTTATATTTAGACCATGTGCGTTTGTCAGATGAGGTGACAAGGTGATATTCTTTTATATTTTGATTTGACATTACTTAATTAAATAGCATTACTATCTATATTTTTTAGATATACTAACCATGGTTTATTACATCAATAACTTTAAAATGTATAACGTTATTTAATTATTAAATCCTAAAAATATTGATATTATAATAAAATATGAAAAATACTCAATTAACTCATAACTCAAAAACTTTTGGTAAGAAGCTCTTGGATACTTACTCTTACCGATTAAAAAATGTAAGATTAAATTGGTGTAAACAAATAGTAAATATAATTACTGAAGCAGGCTACAAAAATAAAAAAAATATTAAAATTAATGATCTTGGATGTAATTATTTTCAATTATTTAAAGAAATAAAACACAAAAAACTGAATTATGATTATTTTGGATATGATATTGATAAAAAATTTGTGGACCTTGGCTTAGAATATTTTCCTGAACTTAATAATAGATTTAAAATATTAAATATCGAAAATCACCAGCCAAGAAAGTGTAATATTTCAGTTACTAGCGCAACTTTAGAACATTGTGAAAATCCAAGCAAATTCCTTAAAAATATTTTTTCATCAACAAGCGATTTGGTTATTTTAAGAACTTTTCTTGGTAAAAAAGATATAGTTAAACTGTATAAAAATAAAAAAATTATTTCAAATCCATATTTGATTAATCAATTCTCTTTTGAAATGATAGTGCATGAATTTCTTAATAATAATTTTATACCTAGTATTTACCTAGATGAAGCAACTGACAAAAGTAAAACATATGAAGTTAATAAAGGTTCAGGCATTAAAAGAAATTTTTTTATTATTGTTGGAACAAAAATAATTTCCTAAAAAACGCATCTTCTATAATTCTTAATTTTTTTTAAATCTAAAAAAATTTATAATTTTGATGCCAGTCGATAATCAAATTAAGTTTTAAAATAGCGAAGATGACATTAAAGATAATTATTTAGGTCTTCTATTTGTTGTTAATAGTATTTTTTATTAAAATATTATTAAAATTACCAAATTGATCTACCACCATCCATAACTAGATTGTGGCCTGTCATATACGAAGAAGCATCCGAACATAAAAATTGTATAGCTGAATGATACTCATTTTTATTTGCCATTCTATTCATTGGTACAAGTTTTCGAACTTTATTATAAAATATTTTATCTACTTTATTCGTAACACCGCCTGGCGATATGGCATTACATCTTATACCTTTAGTAGCCCAATATGTAGCTGTATATTTTGTTAGGCCAATTAATCCATGTTTTATGACAGAATAAGTTACTGGCTTAACATTTTGATCTTCCATATTGATCCCTAACTTAGTATAAATTCTTTGATCTGGCGCTATAATAGATAAGTCTGAAGCAATATTTAAAATTACTCCCCCTTTGTTATCTTTTGACATTAAGGTTCCAAATAATTGTGTACATAAAAATGCACCAGTTAAACCAACTGATATTTCTTGATTCCAATTTTTAATTTTAAAATCTTCTAATCTTGAGAGTAATTTTGTTTTTGGCTTAGGATCAATTGCAGCGTTATTAATTAAGATGTCTACTCTTATTTTATTTTTATTAAGATTTTTTAAAACTTTATTTATTGAAGACTTTTTACTTACATCTAAGTGATATACTGATATTTTTTTTTTAAATTTCTTTTCTAACTTTTTTTGATTTAATTTGAGTTTTTTTATATTTATATCTGTTATAATAATATTTGCATTTGTTTCACATAAAGCAAAAGCATGCTCATAGCCAAGAAGACCTGCAGCTCCAGTTATTAATACATTCTTATTATTTAAATTAAATTTATTAAGTTTCATAATTTACAATGATTTTGTTTGTCCACCATCAATATTCCAAACGCTACCTGTGACAAAATTTGCATCCTCAGAAGCAAGATAAGTTGTTAATGAACAAATATCTTGTGTACTTCCTAATTTTCTTAAAGGCACCTCATTATTCAACATATCTTTTACATTATTAGGATTTAGTTTAAATTTTTTATCCCAAACTGAGCCTTTAAATAAAATATTTCCTGGTGCAATAGCGTTTATTCTAATATTTTTTTTTGCCATTGGCCGTGAAATATATTTAACATAATTGTTTAATGCTGACTTTGCTAATGAATATGTTATTGGAGCACCTGGTATTGTCTCAATGCCACATATTGAAGATATACAGACAATACAGCCCTTACTTTTAGATAACATTTTTTCTGTAGATTCAATGACTTTAATAGCACTAAACAGATTTGCATCAAACATTCTTTTAAACTCATTGGAAGTCTCATTTCCTGGTTTAACCGATTTACTATTGCCTACATTACAGATAAGGATATCTAGTCCACCAAAATTTTTTTTAATATTTTTTGAAATTCTTTTAAGAGTAAGGTTATTAGTTACATCTCCATGAAAACTATAAGACTTAGGCATTAAATTTTTTGCTTTTTTTAATCGTATACTATTTCGTCCATTAATTAACACAGTTGCACCTTTAGCATAAAAATTTTTTGCTATATCCAGTCCAATGCCATGTGACGAACCTGTAATAAAAACTTTTTTATTAACAAAACTAATGTCTTTAAGCATTCTCTAACCACTCTAAAGTCATATTTACATAATCATTTAATACTTTTTCATGATTTTGGTCAATTGCTCTTGCTGTTTGAAGAATATAATTATTTTTATAATTAATTTCTTTTAAACTTTTAAACACCTTAATAAAATCACAATTACCCTCATTTAATGGAACTGTTGTACCATTAAGTAATCTATCCTTTACATGAACATTAATTATTCTTGCACCTAGAGCTAAAATTTCAGTTGTAGGATCATATCCATTTGATGCACTATTTCCCATATCAAAGTTAATTCCTATATTTTTATCAAAATTATTGATGAATCTCTGTAGCTCATATGGATTATAATCTGACTCAAATGCTATTAGAATATTAGAATCAATTAAAATTTGTGATATTTTTGAAAAAAATTTAATTAAAAATTCTTCTTGTTTTAAACTTTTTATACTGCCGTTATCAACTAATGGAACAACTATAATATTCACTCCCAATATTTCACATGACTCAATTATTTTTAAAAAATTGTATATAATCTTATTTGAAACCTCCCCTTCAAGTTTCCAAAAAGGATTTTGCATAGCGTAATCACAGGTTAATGATGGAATTGAAATATCATAATCTTCATTATATTTTTTAATTTCTTCTCTTCCAACTTTTGTTAATAATGGATTAGAGTCAAATGTTTCCTCATCTAAAGTCCATTCTAATAAATTTAATCCAATTTTTTTTGATTTTTTATATTCATCTTTCCAATGCAATGATGGAAAAATTTGTATTTTATTATCTATAATTGGTGAGAGTCTTCCCTGAATAAAACCAATCTTATTTTTAAAAAACATTTATTCTTTCTAAGAAATTATTTCAACTAATTCGATATAAACCCCATCATGGGCCTTCATGTAATTCATTTTTGCAAAACCGTCAGGCGTAAGATTTGGAGGAGAATTAAATTCTATACCTTCCTTAAGAAGTCGATTGTGTTCTTCTTCAATATTTTCCACCTCTATTGCAATATGTGTTATACCATATGAGTACGGCTTTTTTTCAATGTCTGATGCAAAATTGTCATTAAAATGGAGCAGTTCAATCATTGAATTCTTAGGTCCTATAAGTTTTACTGTTTTAACCTTAGTATCTTTTATTTTCGTTATACTATCAATATGCACTCCTTCTTCATTCATCTCTTTATGAACAGTAAACCCCATTAATGTTATCCAAAAATGAAGCGCTTTTTTCAAATCCTTTACTACAATACCAATATGCCTAATATTTTTGATATTATTTTTGATATTATTTTTCATATTTTCAAAATTTCTTTAATTATAAATTGAGCAATAAATTGAGTCTTCTAGAACCTGTAATCCTTCGGCCAATGCTTCGTCTGTGATTGTTAATGGTGGTCCAATTTTTATTGATTCTCTGCCAGTATGAACAACCAATAAACCTTTTTGCATACATTTTTCAGATATTTTACTTGCTAAAGCTGGGTCTGGCTTGCCTCTAGCATCTCTAAACATGATAGCTGCTATTAATCCTTTACCACTTACATAATTTACTCTTTCTGTATACTTTTTCTTAATTTCATTCAATTTATTGCTTAAAAATTTACCTTTTCGTTTTGCTTCCCTAATCAATTTCTTATTTTTAATTTCATCTAGTACAGTTATGCCTGCTACACAAACAAGTGGATTAGCACTGTGTGTGCTACTCATACTTCCAACGTCAGGCAGATCCATTAAATATTTTTTACCTATTACTCCTGCTAGTGTTAATCCACCTCCCATTCCTTTTCCACAACAAATCAAATCAGGCTCAACACCATAATGTTCATATCCAAATGCTTTTCCAGTTCTTGCAAAACCAGACTGCATTTCATCAAATGTAAGTACAATATTATTTTTTTTACAGAACCGTTCCAAAGTTTGTATATATTTTTTTGGATAAAATAAAGCTCCCCAGCCTTGAAAAGTTTCAACAATACATCCACAAATATCTTTTTTTGGATCGATATTTTTATCTTTTATTATTTTATGAATATTTTTATTGAAAAATTCTTCAGCATCTTTTTCCTCACAATCCCATGGGTATGGAAATTTTAAGTGATGAATATTATTATCTTCATATCCAATCCATTTTTTTTGTTCTAAATTTCCACTCATCATTTGGGCGCCCATCGTTCTACCATGCCAATTACCTTCAAATGAGATAATACCTAACTTTCTTTTTTTTATTTTTTGTCCATTCATTCTCATTAATTTTAATGCTGCCTCGGTGGCCTCACTACCAGTTGATACTAAATATGTTTTTTCAAAGTTTTTTCCTGCAAATTTTAATAATTTATTTTGATACGTAGATCTAACTTCATTTACATAGGCATAAGTACTAATAAGGTTTTTATTTAATTGATTTATAATATTCTTAGTTAATTCTTTATTGGAATGTCCAACATTAGCTACAAATATAGTCGATGTAAAATCTATCCAACAATTACCACTTTTATCATAAACACTAAAATCTATGGCTTTATCCCATATAATAGGCAGCTGACCTTGCATAGAACGAGACTCTATTTTTTCTAAGCGTTCAAGTATCTTCTTGGTGCCAGGTCTAGGTATACTAGTTTTAATTTTACGAAACTTTGTATTTATTTTTTTTACCCTCTGTGGGTTTCTAGAGAAGTTAAAGGCTACCATATAATTAACTAAATAATGTATTTTGATATTTTTTATAATTTTTCACTAAATATTGTATATATTTAAAATCTTCAATTGTATCTATTTCTTTTACCTGGGGTGTAATATAAGGCATAATTTTATTTCCATGCATTGATACATTATTAACTAAGTTGTCAAATTTCAAAATATCAATATATCCATTTGCTAAATAGGTTTCTGGAAAAGTTTGTCTAGCATTGTTCATCTGACTTAATTTTACATTCAAACCCTTTAAGGGCATTAATAATGAATTTTTATCTATTTCAAATGACTTATATGAAGTTTCAGACATTTTTTCTACAGATCTAATAGAAGAAAAATTTTTAGTTTTTTTTATTCTTAAAATAACCTCATCAATTACTTTTGGATCTCTAAGTGGTGTAGTTGGTCTTATATGAGCAAAAAATTTAGGCATTTTTTCTAGCTTCCTCATCTTATTTATTAATTCTAAAATCCAATCACAGTCTGAAGATGTATCGTTAGAATTTTTTTTTGACCTTATATATGGCACCTCAGCCCCGTATCTTTTTGCAATGCTTGCATAATGATTAGAATCTGTTGAAACTATAATTTTTTTTATATACTTTGATTTTTTACAGGCCATTATTGACCAAGCTAAAAGTGGATGATCACCCAGCATCTTTATATTCTTATTTTTAACTCCTTTGGACCCAGATCTTGCTCCTATTATAGCCCATACCTCTTTATTCAACTTCAATCCTTAGTTTATTTCTGACCATTTCTTCTTCATTACTAATAATTTTTTTACCATCACCTAAAATTTCATTTGTTTTTCGTAATACTTGAACAAAATCTATAAGAGAATTTACTTCGATTGATGCCGCCTGATCAGACCCATACATTGTTCTGTCTAATGTAATATGCCTCTCAATTGATGTAGCACCTAGTGCAGCAGCAATTGTACATACTTTTAATAAACTTGACTCGTGTCCAGAGTATCCTACATCACATTTGTATCTATCTTTCAGCATTTTAATACAATTAAGATTGGCAGCCTCTTCTTTCATTGGATAAGTACTGTTGCAATGCATTAATTCAAATTGACAATTACCTTTTACAAACATATCAACAACATCATCAATTTCATTCAATGTAGCCATACCAGTAGAAATGAATGTCTTTTTTTTCTGGCTAATAATTTTCTTTAGAAGAGGTTTGTGTCCAAGCATTGCTGATGCAACTTTATTAAAACTTATATCAAATTTTTCTAAAAAATCTTGTGAGTCAATATCCCAAGCTGAAGCAGACCATTGAATATTTTTTTTCTTACAATATTTACTGATTTCAATGTACTGATCAGAAGAAAATTCAAGACCTTCTTTTTGTTCTCTCTGAGTTGTGCCCCAAGGACTCTCTCTAGGTGAATCAAGTAGTTCCTGATTATATACTTTATTGATCGTTCTTTTTTGGAACTTTACAGCATTGAATCCAGCTTCTGCAGATGCATCAATTAATGCTTTGGCAATATTCATATCACCATTATGGTTAATACCAATTTCAGCTATTAAATATATTTCACTCATAAGTTTTTCTATCTCTGTTAATTTAAAAAATTTATTACTTCTTCATAATTCATATAATCTAATTTAAACATAATCTCAATAAATTTTCTAACAAATCCATTTCCACCTGTTTCACTTAAAACTAAATCAGCAGTTTGCTTAATTAAATAATGTGCATCAGAAGGTGCAACTGAAAAATTAACTTCTTTCATCATTCTTAAGTCATTCAAATCATTGCCAAGATAAATAGATTTCTTAAGCAATTCTCTAAACTTATTTTCAGATAAATTAAAGTATTTTTTTAAAGTTTCATATTTATTGCTTGCTCCATTAATATAAGAAATATTTAGTTTAATAGCTCTGTTGGCAACAACAGAATTTTTTTCTTGCGATAGAATTAAAAAATCAAATTTTGTTTTTTTATTAATATTTTTATACTTATTAAGCCAGTCTATTGCAAGGCCATCCGCTCTATTACACACAACAGTTTCTAGACCATTTTCATTTACCATGACTTTATTGTTAGTAAATACTCCATCGAAGTCAAAAATTATTAATCTAGTTGAGCTCAGTTTTGGAATCATAAAAATCGAATCATAAATATATTTATCATTTTACTAATTATTATTTTTAGATAATTTAATAAAAACTAGTTTCATTATTTTATATGTAATTTTACTTAAAATCTTTAAAAAAAATTCCAGCATTATCTTTATCAGATACTAAAGGTTTGTTAATCGGCCATTTAATATTTAGATCTTCATCACTCCATAAAATAGTCTGTTCATCTTCTGGCTTATAATATTCAGTACATTTATACTCAAATATTGCGGTATCACTTAGTACTTGAAAGCCATGCGCTATTCCTGGTGGTATCCATATTTGTTCCATTTTAATATTATTGATTATAAAAGATTCCCATTTTCCAAATGTTTTACTATTTTTTCTTAAATCTAGTATAACATCAAATACCTCACCGTGAACAACTCTTACAAGCTTACCTTGTGGAAAATTCTTTTGAATATGAAGCCCTCGAACGACATTTTTACTTGAAAAAGATAAATTATCTTGAACAAAATTAATATTTTGTAAAAATTTATTATACTTTTCACTATTATATGTCTCTAGAAATAATCCTCTTTCATCTTCAAATATTTTTGGCTTAAATATAAAAACACCATCTATTTTCGTATTATTTTTTTCTATCATTGATAATTTTCAACCTCTAATAGTCCACTCAGATAATTTCCATACTCAGAATTTTTTAGTAATTTAATTTGATTTTTAAGTTGTTTTTTATTTATCCATTTATTGTTAAGTGCGATTTCTTCAAGACAAGCTATTTTAAACCCTTGTCTTTTCTCAATTGTTTCAACAAATAGGCTTGCCTCAAGCATTGATTTATAGGTACCAGTATCAAGCCATGCATAGCCTCTACCAAGTTTTTCAATATTAATTGATTTTTTTGACATATAAATATTATTTATATCAGTAATTTCAAGCTCTCCTCGTTTCGAAGGCTTTATCATTTCAGCATACTTAATTACATTATTATCATAAAAATAAAGTCCAGTAATGGCATAGTTAGATTTTGGCTTCTTTGGTTTTTCAACTATTTTTTTTGGCTGATTTTTTTTATCAAATATTATTACTCCAAAGTCTTCTGGATTATTTACATGATATGCAAATAAGGTTGCGCCATCTTTATTGTTTTTTGCTCTTTTAAGTCTTTTGACAAAGTCTTGACCATAAAACACATTATCGCCTAAAACCAGACAAACGCTATCATTACCAATAAATTTTTTACCTAAAATAAAAGCTTCGCCTATGCCATTTGGTGCAACTTGAATTTTATATTGAATTTTAATTCCAAATTGATTGCCATCTTTTAATAGTCTTTTATAGTTGTTAATATCATCTAAAGTAGTAATTATTAATATATCTCTAATCCCAGCTAACATTAATATTGATAATGGATAGTAAATTAGAGGCTTATCATAAATTGGAAGCATTTGCTTAGATATTCCAAATGTTACAGGTCTTAATCTAGAACCACTTCCACCAGCTAAAATAATTCCTTTCATAAAACTTATAATCTATTCTTTTTTAAGCCCACTCTATTTCTAGAGTTATCATTTTTTTCAAAAAATTTAGTCCATTTAATATTTTCAATATACCAAAGTACTGTTTTTTCAATTCCCAATTCAAAATTGTTTTTAGGTTTCCAATTTAGTTTATTTTTAATTTTATTTGGATTTATTGCATAACGATAATCGTGTCCAGGCCTATCTTCAACAAATTTTATCTGATTATAATATTTATGGCCTTTTTTTGGGAGAATTTTATCAAGAACACAACATATATGTTTTACTACATCAATATTTTTTAATTCATTTAAGCCACCAATATTATATGACTCGCCTATCTTTCCATTTATTAGAACAGAATATAATGCGGCAACGTGATCCTCAACATATAACCAGTCTCTAATCTGTTTTCCATTGCCATAGATTGGGAGGTCTTTTCCTTCAATCGCATTTAGAATAGTTAGAGGAATTAATTTTTCAGGATGCTGATATGGTCCATAATTGTTTGAACAATTCGTAATTATTGTTGGCAATTCAAAAGTTCTATACCAAGCTCTTACCAAGTGATCTGATCCCGCCTTAGAAGCGGAATAAGGTGAACTAGGGTCATATAAAGTTTTTTCGTGAAATGCAGAATCATTATCTTTTAAACTACCAAAAACTTCATCTGTTGAAATATGAATAAATCGAAATTTATTTTTTTTACTCTTACTTAGAGAACTCCAGAATATTCTTGAATTTTCAAGTAAATTATAAGTTCCTACAATATTAGTTTGAATAAAATTATTAGGGTTATCTATTGATCTATCTACATGTGATTCTGCTGCAAGATGCATTATAGCATCTGGTTTAAATTCATTAATTATACTTAAAGTCTTTTTACTATTACAAATATCAATTTTTTTGAAAGAATATTTTTGATTTTCTTTAATCTGTTTTAAAGACTTAGGATTTGAAGCATATGTTATTTTGTCAATGTTTAGGACATCATGATTAGAATTTTTTAAAATAAAAAATATTAAATTTGATCCTATAAAACCATTTCCACCAGTAACAATTATTTTCAAATTAAATCTCCATTAATATTTTTTTATTAGCAATTACTTTTTTTAACAATTTTTCCTATGCTAGAGGAATAAAGTCAAATTTATTATATATCTTACCATTAAACAAAACACTAAATTTTGGTCACTAAGACAGTGATTTAAATTCTTCACTGCTAGGACAATAAATTCTATAATTAACATTTAATGATATTATATTGTAAACTTCTATACCAAGTTGTCTGTACCTACCTAGTAATAAAATATTTTTAATATTATTCATTTAAACTATAAGATATTGAATATTTTATATAAAATAATAAGATATGTACAATAATAAGATATGTACAATAATAAATAAAATATGAATAAAGATTATATTAAAAAGAATATTTCACTAATAATTCCTTGTACAGTAGATGCCTCAGGTATTCCAAACTCTATACGATCAAATGAAGATAGACTTAATGACTTAAAAACAGCATTGCCAATTTGGATAAATTCGGATTTGTTTAAAAACTACATTATTATAGAAAACTCAAACTATAATGGGCCAATAATTAATGAAATAATATCTAGTTCCCACAATAAAAATATAGTGGAATATATTAAATATGATGGACAATGGTTTGATAGAAGCTTAGGAAAAGGATTTGGATGGTATGACCAAATAAAAACTGCAATGAATAAATCAAATTTTGCACAAGAAAGTGAAGTTTTTGTGTTTGTAACAGGTAGATATATTGTTAAAAATTTCGAAAAAATTCTTCTCAATGTAAATAAAGAAATAATGTGTGATATAAAAGAAAATTTAACTTTTGCTTTTTCTCCAGTAGTAGTCTTCCCTAAAACATTTATTTTAAATTATTTATTGCCAGAATGGAAAGGTATTGATGAGTCAAAAGGACTTACTATGGAGCACGTTCAATCAAAAGCATTGCTAAGAGCGATAGCAGATGGTTACGAATGGGAATTGCCTTACGAAGCACCTATCATAGATACAATAAGTGCCATTCATAATAAGCACTACAAGTTATATCCATTTCACAACATTATTATTCAATATTATTCTTATCTAAAGAAATTTGTATTTGAGTCTAAAAGGTAAATTAAGTACGATTTAATTATTCAAAGGTATACATTAGAGCATTTACATATTCAGTATATATTCTTGAAACTTTTGTGCGAAGTCTTTTAAAGAAGCAAATATCTACATTGAAGTACCTGAAATGAACTGGATTATCCAAAATTCTACTTACATGACATTAAATATGAGCATGCTAACTATTTTAATAGAGCCTCTCTTATAAATTATATTTATTATTAAAAAAATTTGTAAGATAGACTTTATACGTTCTATTATATTAAAGTATTATTAGCTCCTAAAAAAATTTGTTTTTGAATTTAAAGGATGATGATAGCATTTTTTCTGTTGATCCCCAAAATCTTTGTGGCTCATAGTTAAGTGCTGGAAATTTCCCAGGTACAATTTTAATATTTGAATTTTTATTCTTACAATAATCAGTAGCAAAATCTAGAATGCTTCGAGGTTCACCTGTGCAACAATTAATAATTCCGCTTAGTTTTTTTTCAAAAAAAAGGTATAAAATATATCTTGCAACCTCATTTGCAGGAATGAAATCTCTTTTTATATTATTATCAGTTATAAAAAATTCATCTTCTTTTTTATCTATTGCTCTCTGTAAACTAGGAATTAGACTTTTTGGATTTTGGGCATAACCAAAAGGATAAAACAAACGCAACCATTGTAATTTAAATTCATTCTTAAGCATTTTTTCTTGTATACTCTTTCTAAGTAAATCTTTAGCAATTCCATATTTTGTTACAGGCTCAGTAACAATATTTTCCTCAAGACAGCCTTCTTTTAATCCATACTCGAAACACGTACCAGTTACAATAAGATGTTCGACACCCAAATCAACTGATGAGTTAAGGAATAATTTTTCTTTTGGTAAGTTATCAACTATATGAAAATCTTCTTGAAAATTTGGTAGTCCTGACCATGCCATATGCACTAAAATATTTGGTACTCCAATTTGCTCGTATAATTTTTCAATATTTGAATATATATCATATGAGATTAATTTTACTGAAGAGTGATTTGTTAATTTTTTTGCTTGTTCTATATTTCTTGAAATACAAAAGATTTCAAGCTCATCAAACTTTTTTGTATTTATCTCTTGGAGCAAATTAAGACCCAAAAAACCACTAATACCTGTAATTAAAACTTTCATTAAAAAATTTTCAATTCAGGTATTGCAGTTACAAAACTTGCATTCCATTCTTTAACATAACTCAATTGATTGGAAATTTCTTCAGATAAATTCCATGGTAAAATAATAATGAAATCTGGTTTATCTATCAATATTTGTTCTGGATTTAATATTGGTATATGACTTCCTGGCATATATTTATTTTGTTTAGATTTGGCTGCGTCGCAAACATATTCAATTAAATCAGATTTTAATCCTGAATAATTAACTAAAGTACAACCTTTTGCTGCGGCACCATAAGCTACAACTTTTTTTCCTAAATTCTTTTTTTCTATCAAAAAACTTAAAAAATTATTTTTTATTAAATTAACTTTTTTTTGGAAGCCATAGTAAGTTTCAATTTGATCTAAACCAAAATTAATTTCCTTATTAATAACATTGTTAACACAATCCTGAGTTTTAATATTACTTTCTTGATGACAGCCAAAAATTCTTAATGACCCACCGTGTGTCTTAATTTCCTCAACATTATATATTCTCAATTTAGATTTTAAGAATATATTTTTTACAGCAATCAATGATAAATATGAAAAATGTTCATGATATATTGTATCAAATTGTGTATATTTCATAAGTTGCATTAAATGAGGAAATTCAAGAGTAATTGTTCCATCTTTTTTTAGAAGCTCACACATGCCTAATGTAAAATCATTTATATCTGGAACATGGGCATATACGTTGTTGCCAATTATGAGATCTGCTTTTTTTTCTTTTTTAGATAATTCAATTGCAAGCTTATGGCTAAAAAAATCTTTTATAACTTTAATCCCCAATAACTCAGCAGCTTCTGCTGTATTTGTAGTAGGCTCAATGCCAAGACAAGGTATATTTTTTTTTATAAAGTTTTTTAATAAATATCCATCGTTTGAAGCTATTTCAACGATAGAGCTATTCTTATTTAGTGATAAAAATGGTGTAATAAAATTACAATAATCTTCAGCATGTTTTAACCAGCTTTTTGATGTACTAGAAAAGTATGCATAATCATCTTTAAATAATTCTTCTGAAGAAGTGTAATCTTCTGTTTGAACTAACCAACAGTTTTGGCAAGCGTGAATTTTTAAAGGGTAGGTAACCTCTGATGATTTTAATTGATTAGATGTTAAGTAATCGTTTGAAGGTGGGGCAAAACCTAAGTCTAAAAAAGGTTTTTCTAATTCTTTACTGCAATTTCTACAATTCATATTTCAATTCCTTTGGAACTATTATCAAGAAATGGAAAAGTCAAATCTCTCTCTGATCTAAATGATATTTTTTTTGGCCAATTAATTCCAATCCTTGGATCCATTGAATTAATACCTGATTCATTTTCTTGAGAATAATATTCTGTATGAAAATATAGAACCTCACAATTACTATTTATAGTTTGGAAACCATGCGCAAATCCCTCAGGTATATATAAAATTTTTTTATTTTCTTCTGACAGAATTTCTGCATGATAGTTGAAAAGAGATTTAGAGCCTTTTCTTATATCTATTGCAACATCAAAAATCTTACCTTTGAGACAGGTTACAAATTTGCCCTCAAGGGCTGGCTTTTTTTGATAGTGCATACCGCGAATAACACCACGATTATTTGTGATGGATTGATTAATTTGGACTATATTTTTAGAATTAGTAATTTGTTGTAGTTCTTTTTGACAAAACAACCTGCTAAAATAACCCCTATCATCAATAATACTATTTGAATTAAGGACTTTTATACCATCTATATCTACAGTAGTAATTGACAGCTTATTCATTTCTAATCCAAGCTAAATCAGAACCAATTAAAGATCTTTCTTTAAGTCTTTTTAATTTATTATGTCGAATATATAATTCAGCTCTAAAATCTTTTAAATTGACCTCATTTGAAAGAAAGTAATCTGCTAAATCTTTAGCGGATTCTTGGATACTGAAAAGTGGCTGAAAGTTAGGAGCAATTTTTTTAAATAAATCAAAATTTACTTTGTATGACCTTTTATCAGGAGAGGCATTTTCATTCATAGAAAGATTCACTTCAGGAAAAATATTTTTTACACAATTTGCAATTTCTCTAACACTCATATTATTTTTATCCATCCCAATATTAACAGATATAAAATTCACTAGATTTTTTTCATCTCTTCTATTTATTGCCCAATAAATAGCTCTTGCCATATCTCGAGTATCAATAAGTGGTCTGAAAGGAGATCCATCACTAAGAATATCAATTCTTTTATTTTCAATTGCTGATGCTACAAAATCATTCAAAACTAAATCTAGCCTTACACGTGAAGAAGGCCCACAAGCAGTAGAAAATCTAAGTGCCGTTCCTATCATTTGGCCATCTTCACAAATAATTTTTAATTCTTCTTCGAATTTTACCTTTGAAATTGCATAGGCTGTTAACGGATTAACTCTATCACTTTCTTTTTTTGCACTGTTTCCACCAGCGCCATAGACACTACAAGAAGATGCAAAAATAAAATTTTTAACTCCAGTATTCTTTGCTAGTTTTGCTAATTTTATTCCAGCATCAAGATTAATATCATAAGTTGCCTGCTCAAAATCATTGCCCATAGGATCATTTGAAACAGCTGCTAAATGAACAATAGTATCTATACCCTCTAAGTCATTTGAATCAATATTTCTAATGTCTTTGAAAGTTTGTTTTTTAACGCATGATGTGAAATCTGTTTTACTAGTTAAATCACTTTTAAACCATTCAATATCAAGACCATATAGTATTAAACTTTTATCATTTGCTAGATAATTTTCGACAACTGGACCTACGTAACCTAAATTACCAGTTATTAATATATTTTTTAATATTTCCATCTAAGATTTAATTTTACGAAATTTACCAAGTTTTCCAGGGAGCTTTATTGTTAGCCCATAGATTTTCTAAATATTTTTTTTCTCTCAAAGTATCCATTGGCTGCCAAAAACCTCTATGGGTAAAAACAGATAATTGTTTTTTTTTCACTAGGTTTTCAAGAGGTTCTTTTTCCCAAATCGTTTCATTGCCATCTAAATAATTTATAACCGATGGCTCTAAAACAAAAAATCCTCCATTTATCCAAGCACCGTCACCAGCTGGTTTTTCTATAAAATTTGTTGCAATGCCATTTGACTGCTCTATAGCACCATATCTTCCTGGTGGCTTTACTCCAGTTACAGTCGCTTCTAATTTATATTTTTTATGATGCTCTATAAGTTTAGTAATATTAATATCAGCCAAGCCATCACCATAGGTAAAACAAAAACTCTCATCATCTAAATATTTAGAGACATTTTTTAATCTACCTCCTGTCATTGTATTTAGTCCGGTATCAATTAAAGAAACTTTCCATGGCTCAGTAAGCTTGTGATGAATTTCTATGGAATTGTCTTTCATATCTATCGTTACATCTGAAGTATGAAGAAAGTAATTTGAAAAATATTCTTTTATGAGATAGCCTTTGTATCCAAGACATATTATAAAATCATTTATTCCATAGTAGGAATAAATTTTCATAATATGCCATATAATGGGCATACCACCTATTTCTATCATTGGCTTAGGTTTAAGAGCAGATTCTTCAGATATCCTCGTTCCTAAACCACCAGCTAAAATTACAGCTTTCATATTCGAAATTTATATACTACTGAATTAATAACATCAATTGATTAATGATTATAAAATCTGAATTCTATAGAGCTCTCTTTTAATTTTTTGGTTAAAGGCCTTTCTTCCATGAAGAAATAAATTATTATTCAGAATTAAAATATCATTATTTTTGAGAGGCAATTCTTTTTGACAATATTCACTAATCGCAATTTTTTTTATTTCAACTAAAACTTTATTACTTTCTTCAAATGACAAATTTTCAAATTTCATTAAATAATCCCATTTAATATCGCTCGTTATCTTGTCTAAAGGTAAAAATAGATCAATTTTATATTCACCGTCTATTTTTGAAAGGGCATGTTTTTCAAACACCATTACATCGCCATCTAAGTTTTTAGGCTTAATAAACTTCCTATGTGTGCCAGCATAATTAAAGAACTGCAGTTTTTGATTTTTCATTAAATGGATTATACTAGATGGCAAGAGAGAAACTATATTTGGGGTATATGAAAATTTAAAATTGCCACCTAAGTTAATCGGCCACGATTTTGCAAAAAAAAATAATAGTTTTGGTATTCTTTTTAAGTCTATACATGAGACACCATCAGAGTGATATTCAATTTCTTGTTGGGAATCTTCATCAAATAATTTATAGGGTTTTTTATCATAATCTAAATAATCTCCAAATGAAATAGCTGTATTTATAAAATCTTCAAACAAGTTTGTATTACATGCATTTTTAATTAATAAAGAAGGAGTATCAACTAAAGTAGATTTTGGTATAGAAAGCAGAGATTTTTTATTTAAATCAATTTCTTTGAAAAAATTTGTATTCATTTTACTTAATGCATTCCTTCATATTAATAAGTCGTAATTATTTTATTTGATCAATAGCTTCTCAGTATCTATTATTGAAATACCCATTGAATTATATAATTTATTTATTCCAGTTGTAAGCTCTTGATTAGTAATTTTATTATAGTAGTCAACTCCAAATGCATAAATACTTAAATCTGGCCTTTTCATTTTTAAAGTAAGTAATGCTGCTGAGTGGAAAGAGATTATTTGTTTTGCCGGTAGGATATCAGCATTATTCTCTAGATGACCATCCCATTCAAATAATTCAAAATTTGACAAAGCTTCAGTTAGGTAAATATCTTTAAAATTTGGATGATACTTAATATAAATTTTATCGTGTTGTTGTTTCAATAACCAAGATTTAAGGGAATCACAAAGTTTTTTATAGTTTTTATCGCTAAATCCAACAATAGCATTCAGTGGTGAATGTATAATTAATAAATTATTTTTTTTTGCCTCAATTTTAGGTTTTAAGATATCAAATTTATAAATTTTAATTTTTGATTCTATAGCATTTAAACCAGTTCTAGAAAAAGATATCACTTCGTCAGTTAGTTCATTCATAGAACCTGTTATATGATCATTTAAATGACGCCATGGAATATTAAAAAAAAGACTTAATAACTTATAAAAAATTTTTTTATTTAAATTGATACTTCTACCCGTACCCGGTTCAAAATTCACGGTTCCTTCTACTAAAACCTTTATTTTAAATTTACTTTTTATAATCTTCTTATATTGAAATGCTGCATTGCAAAAAAGGTGAGCATTATTGCAAACATAAACTGACTCAAGTTTAGGATTATGAATATTTTTTTTAAATATTTTAACTAAAGATATTAAATTAAAAATATTATTAAGATTTATTGTAGATTTAACACTAATAGGGACTTCATATATATTATGTTTATTATTAACACTTTCTAAAATCGATTTAAATTTTCTTAATTTTATTAAAATAAACTCATTATCTTTAATATTGTTTTGCTGAAGTGATTTGTAAGCTAACTGATCAGATATGTAATTATTAACTAAGACTATTGATTTTATCATTATATATTAGAATCATTATAATATTCATAATTATTATGATACAATTTCATTTGTGATACAAAAAATATTTTCAGATATAGCATTATATACTTTAGCAAATATGTTTCACAGGGTTTTAATACCCTTTTTATCAATTATATTTATTACAAGTTTTTCTACAGAACTTTATGGCGCATGGAGTATTTACGCTAGTATTATCCCACTTTTAATAATGATCATAGATTTAGGTTTCAGCAAGGCGCTTGGGAGACTTTATTTTGATTTTAATGAAGGAAAAGGGAAATCATCATTCATAAGCAACATGATTTTATTTAGAGTAGTTTCTTTTCTAATAATGGCAGCTATTTGCTTTATTTTACTTTATTTAACCTGGGAATTTTTTTTTATAGAAATTATTGATAAATTTCCTTTTATATATGTCCTTACGCTGTATGTACTTTTTGAAGTACAGTTGTTATTTATTTTAACATACTTTAGAGTCATATACTCTTCAGGGATATATTTTATTTTAAGATTTTCACAATTTTTAATAACTATATTTTTAGGAATAGTTTTT
>MDTF01015688.1_pt1 | contig 19469 bp, 19 predicted proteins | sample 811191 | NCBI WGS metagenome assembly MDTF01 (sample SAMN05326649, study PRJNA326480) | marine metagenome | isolation source: seawater | place: Southern Ocean | collected 2011 | reverse complement strand
CATTCCTCCTGGCTGCTGAACTGAATGAGTTGCATCAAAAACAATTGGAAAACCAAATTTTGACATTATAGGCAATGCTCGCATGTCAGATACTAAAGTGTTGTATCCAAAACTTGCTCCTCTTTCTGTAATCAAGATATTTTTATTTCCTGATTCTTCAATTTTCTTAATCACGTTAGCCATATCCCACGGAGCTAAAAATTGTCCTTTCTTGACATTAATAATTTTTCCTGTTTTAGCGGCGGCAATTAGTAAGTCGGTTTGACGACATAAAAAGGCTGGTATTTGTAAAACATCTACATGGTCCGCAACAATTGAACACTGCTCAGCGGTATGGACGTCTGTTAAAATCGGCAGCCCAACTTCTTTTTTAATTTTATCAAAAATAGCAAGGGATTTTTCTAAACCCATTCCTCTTTTTCCTTTAAGACTTGTTCTATTAGCTTTATCAAAAGAAGTTTTATAAATTAAATTTATTCCTAGGTCAGATGTAATTTTTTTAAGTTCTGTTGAAATTTTCATTGCGTGGTCTTCGTTTTCTAATTGACAAGGCCCCGCAATTAACGTGAAAGGTTTATTGTTTGCAATTTCAAAATTAGAGCAATTAACTTTATGATTTATCATTTTTTTTATTCGAATTGGTTTTTGCGGCTTTAATAAATGATGAGAATAAAGGATGTGGTGCCAAAGGTCTAGATTTAAATTCAGGGTGAAATTGAACACCGAAAAACCAAGGATGATCTTTAAGCTCTATAATTTCAGGTAATTTTTTATCTGGCGATAAACCAGAGAAAATCATACCTTTTTTTTCAAAAACCTCTTTATAATTAATGTTTACTTCATATCTGTGACGATGCCTTTCATTAATTTTTTTTGATTTATATATTCTGCTAATTAGTGAGTTTTTTAAAAGTATTGCTTCATAGCTTCCTAACCGCATAGTTCCGCCTAAGTCTTTATCAGTTCCAGTCATTACTTTTCCTCCTTTAATCCATTCAGTCATTAAGCCTATTACCGATGTTTGAGTTGAGCCAAACTCACTTGAAGTAGCTTTCTTTATTCTAAGTTCATTTCTTGCAAACTCTATAACAGCCATTTGCATTCCAAAACAAATTCCTAAGAAAGGAATTTTATTTTTTCTAGCATAATTAATTGCAGCTATTTTCCCTTCCGTACCCCTTTTACCAAAACCACCAGGTATTAATATTGCGGAGGCGTTTTTCAATCTACTCTTAATATCATTTGGCTTTAAAAAATCTGATTCAATTCTAACTAAGTTAACTTTTAAATTGTTAGCTATTCCTCCATGCGTTAAAGCTTCGTCTAAAGATTTGTAAGCATCTTTTAAATTTACATATTTTCCAATAATTGCAATGTTAACTTCTTTCTTAGTTTTTAAAACTAATTTGGTTATTTTTTTCCACGGTTTAAGATTAACTTTTTTCCTAGATTTTACTTTAAAAAATTTTAGTACTCTTTCGTCTAGTTTTTCCTTATTAAAACTAATTGGTGCTTCGTAAATTGTTTTGACATCAACAGTTTCAATAACATCATTTATAGAGACGTTGCAGAATAAAGAGATTTTCTTTCTTTGGTCTAAAGGAATTGACCTTTCTGATCTACAAATAATAATATCGGGCTGAATACCTATGCTTCTTAGTTCTTTTACCGAATGTTGTGTTGGTTTTGTTTTAATTTCATCCGAAGCTTTCATGTAAGGGACAAGTGTAAGATGAATAAATAGAGTATTTTTTCTTCCCTCTTCGTTTGAAAATTGTCTTATAGCCTCTAAAAATGGTAAACTTTCGATATCACCAACTGTTCCTCCAATTTCACATATTACAAAGTCTTCATTATTTATATCAAACTTAATAAATTCTTTTATACGATTGGTTATATGGGGAATAACTTGAACGGTCTTACCTAAATATTTTCCTTGGCGTTCTTTTTTTAAAACATCATTATAAATTTTACCAGTCGTAATATTATCAGATTTTTTTGCAGAAATTCCAGAAAATCTTTCATAATGACCTAGATCTAAATCTGTTTCTGCCCCGTCATTAGTAACAAAAACTTCGCCGTGTTGAAAAGGACTCATAGTCCCTGGATCAACGTTTAAATAAGGATCCAATTTTCTTATTCTAACTTTAAAACCTCTTGATTGAAGTAAATAAGCCAGAGAAGCTGACGATAATCCTTTGCCTAAAGATGAGACCACGCCGCCGGTTACGAAAATATATCGCGCCATGGAAGTATGTTATAGTTTATAAATTAGTAATTACAAAGTATTAATTTACTTTGTTTGAGGAATTTGTGGAAGATTTGAATTTTCTTCCTCTTGTTTCTCAAGAACTGATTGCGTTTCACGAAGTTCATCTCTAGAAATTGCAACTATAACTACACTGCATATTATAAATAAAGCTGCAATTATTGAAGTAAATTTAGTTAGAAAATTACCCATGGATCTAGCTGATGTAAAATTGTCTTGTGAAACGCCAAGGCCTAGCGCTCCTCCCTCTGACTTCTGTAGTAAAACTGAAATAACTAATATGACAGCTAGAATAATATTAATTGTAATTAGTAAACTTTCCATAATGATTATCTATAGTAATTTTTTATTATATCAATAAATTTTTTAGAGGATTTTGATGCACCACCAATTAAAAACCCATCAATTTCTTTAATTTTTGCAAACATATTAACGTTATTCTCGTCTACTGACCCTCCGTAAAGAACAGGGAGGCTATTTTTTTTAAATATATTCTTTAAAACTTTTTTAATATGAGCGGTTGTTTTCAATAAATCATATGCGCTTGGTATTTTTCCTGTCCCAATAGACCATATAGGCTCATAAGCAACAATAATATTATTCTTATTAAATGTTTTATCTAAAACTTGAGTTAATTGATTTTTTAAAATAGTAAAAGTTTTATTGTTTTTTTTTTGCAACTTATTTTCACCAATGCAAAAAATAACCTTCAATTTATTTTTTAATGCAAATTTAACTTTATCCTTAAGCATCAAATCTGTGTCTCCTTCTGCTCTATTATCTGAGTGACCTATTAATGTATATTGCGCACCAACACTTCTAATCATATAAGGGCTAACAGCTGCAGTGTTAGAAGAAAACTGTTCTTTCTGATAACAATTCTGAGCGCCAATCTTTATTTTTTTATTTTTAAAATATTTAGCAAATGTCTCTATAAGGGTATAAGGAGGCGTGATAATAACACAATATTTTTTTCTATCCTTGTCTTTGGAGTAAAAAGAATTAATTTTATTAAGTATACTGATAGATTTTGGAACACCAAACATTTTCCAATTTCCAATAAAATATCTCATTATTTGCCTTAGTTTAAAATTTGATCTATAGGTGTATTGTTTTAAAAATACTTATTAGATTAATAAAATGGCAACTTCAATAGTAAAATCATCTAAATCATTTTTCATAAAACTTCTTGTAGGTATTATCATTCTTCCATTTGTATTTTGGGGGATGGGGGATGTATTTAGAGGTGGAAATCAAAACGTAATAGCCACAATTGACTCCAAAAAAGTGAATACACAAGAATTTATAACTTACTTAAATCGATTGAATTTAAATAAAGAACAAATTAAAAATTTACCTAAGACTGGTTTGCTAGAAGAAATTTTATCTGAATATATTGGAAGAAAAGTTATGGCTTTAGAAATAGAAGATCTAGGCATCACTGTTAATGACAATGCTTTGAGGGATATTATTAAAAATGATAAATTATTTTTTAAGAACAATAAATTTTCTAGAACTGAATATGAAAAATTTCTTTTAAAGAGTGGTATTACTGCGCCAGTATTTGAGGCTAATATAGTAAAACAAGAATCTAGAAGACAATTATTAGCTTCTTTAGCAGGAGGAATAGTTGTGCCTGATAACTTAGTGGAAAATTCATTTAAAAAAGAAAATCAGATTAAAACTATTAAATATATTAATTTACAAAAATATCACACTATTAAAAAACCATCACAAAAAAAAATAAAAGAACTTTATGAAATAAATAAAAAGGCATTTGTAGAAGAATTTAAATCAATTCAATATGCCGAAATAACTCCCCAAGCTCTAACCAGTAATACAGAATATAGTGAAGCTTTTTTCAAGCAATTAGATTTAATAGAGAATAAAGTTTTGGATGGACAGACATTTGGCGAAGCTATTAAGGAAAATAATTTAAAAATTATCATGATTAATAAAATCAATAATAAAAAAAGAGATGAAAAAAATAGAAACATAGAAAACTTATCTAATGATCTTTTTAAGAAAATCTATACAATAAAAAATGACAAAACTCCTGAAATTATAAAAAATGATAACAAATATTTTTTAGCTGAAATAAAATCTATCGTGAAAAAAAATAAACCGATAGATAATTCTGATGTATTAAAGGCACTTAAAGCTCAATTAAATTTTCAAACGATAGTTGAAAAAAATACTTCTATTATAAAAGATATAAGCATGGGTGGATTTGACAAGATAAAAATAAAAAAATTTGCTAATGAAAATAATCTTGAATTAATAGATTACAAAGTTTCTAATTTAAACCAAAATAAAATTTTTTCAGAAGGAATTATAAAAAGAATATTTTTAATGAAAGATGGTAAGGTTGATCTTATTACAAATAGCACATTAACAAAAAATTTTTTAGTTTTAGCCATAAATACAAAATATAAAAAAATTGATAAATCTTCCAAAGAATTTGAAATATATAAAATCAAAACTCGACTTGATCTAGTTAATAAAATATATAAAGCTTTTGATGATGCGTTAAATAGAAAATACAAAGTAGTACTTAATAAAAGAACTATTGATCGTGTAAAAAATTCATTTTAAATGAAAATTAATACTAGTTTTAACAAATTTAAAGAAAATCACTCAAATCGCAAACATCAAGTTTTATTTAAATCTCGAAAATGCAAAAATTATTATAAGATAGAAAATTTATTTAAGTTTTTGCTAGCTGAAAAAAATAGTTTCATATTTGAGTCGGTTGAGAAAGGTAAAATAAAAGGCAGATACACTATTATTGGTTTAAACCCTGATAAAATATGGGATATCAGTAAAAATATAGTAACGGTAAATAGTCTTGGTAAAAAAATAAAATCCAGAGTTAAACCCTTGGATTATATTAATAAATTAATTAAGAATTTTAATATAAAGATACCTAGGCATTTGCCATCTATGTCATCGATGCTAGTTGGGTATTTTTCTTACGATGTAATTCGTTATATTGAAAAAATTCCCGATAGTTGTAAAGATGATCTTAAAATTCCCGATGTAAGATTATCAAGACCTAAAAATTTAGTTATTTATGATAATTTAAAAAAAAAAATTCATTATATTGAAAATGTATATGCAGATACAAAAATTAAAAATTACAAAGAAACTTACAATGCAATTCTTAGCAAGTTTGTATTATTTGAAAACTATGAAAATATTTCATTGCCAGAAAAATTTACATTTAAAAAAAATCAAAACTTAATTAAATCAAATATATCAAAAGAAAATTTTAAATCTTTGGTAAAAAAAGCAAAACAATACATTAGAAAAGGAGATATTTTTCAAGTTGTTCTTAGTCAAAGATTTGAAAGGAAAATTGAAAAAACACCTATAGAAATTTATAATTATTTAAGAAAGTCTAATCCTTCTCCTTTTATGTTCTATTTTAATTATGAAGACTTCAATATCCTGGGAAGCAGCCCTGAAATATTAGTTAGACTAAGGAAAGGTAAGGTAACAATTAGACCTATAGCCGGCACAAGGCCTAGAGGAAAAAATAATAAAGAAGATAGGAAATATGAATTAGACTTACTTCAAGACAAAAAGGAACTCGCTGAACATCTTATGTTGTTAGATCTTGGCAGGAATGATGTTGGTAAAGTGGCTAAAGTTAATTCAGTTAAAATTACTGAAAGATTTAAAGTTGAAAAATACTCACATGTTATGCATATTGTTTCTAATGTGACTGGTGAATTTAATAATAAATTTTCTCTTTTTGAAACATTGTTATCTGGTTTTCCAGCCGGAACTGTGAGTGGCGCTCCTAAAATAAGAGCTATGGAAATCATTGATGAGTTGGAAAAGAATAAAAGAAAGTTATACGCAGGAGGTATAGGATATTTTACACCGAACAATGAATTTGATACCTGTATAGCTTTAAGAACGGCTTTAATTAAAGATAATAAATTTTACGTTCAAGCAGGCGCTGGAATAGTTGCTGATAGTAAACCTGAAAAAGAATATGAAGAAGCGGTTAATAAAGCTAAAGCATTAATGAAAGCGGTTGATTAAATGAAAATTTTACTTATCGATAATTACGATAGTTTTACTTATAATTTGTATCACTACATTTCTAAATTTAAGAAAAATGTTGATGTCATTAGAAATGATAAAATAAATAGTAATAATATTTTAAAAAAGAAATATGATAAAATTGTAATTTCACCTGGTCCTGGTAACCCCGATCAAGCAGGTAACTGTTTAAAAATCGTTAAAGAGGTGCATAAAAAAATACCTATTTTGGGAGTTTGTTTAGGTCATCAAATAATTGGTCAAGTTTTTGGCGCAAAAATTATTACAGCAAAAAATTTAATGCATGGAAAAATAAGTAAAATTAAACATAATAAAAAAGGCTTGTTCAAAGATATTCCAAATAATTTTCAAGCCACAAGATATCATAGTTTAATTGTAGATAGAAAATACTTGCCAAAAGAACTAGTGATTACTGCAGAGACTAAAAATAAGACAATTATGGGGTTAATGCATAAAGACTTTAGCGTTCATGGCTTTCAGTTCCATCCTGAGAGTATTGGTACTAAAATTGGTTTAAAATTAATAAAAAATTTTGTATTTAATTAATATGACATACATTCTGGAAAAATTAAAAAAAGAACAAAACCTTACACTTGAAGAAAGCAAATTTCTGTTTTCAGAGCTCATGGAAGGAAAATTTAATGAGGATTTAATTATAGAGATTTTAGAAGCTTTTACTAAAAAAGGTGAAACCAAAGATGAACTTGCAGGCGGAATTTATATTTTAAGAAATAAAGCTAGCAGAGTTAATACCGATGTAAATGCAATAGACACCTGTGGTACTGGCGGAGATGGTCAAAATTCTTTAAATATATCGACGGCCGCAGCAATTGTGCTCTCAAGTATGGGTGTAAAAGTTGCAAAACATGGAAATAAGGCTGTTTCATCAAATTGTGGCTCAGCTGATGTTCTTGAAGCCTTAAAGATAAATATAAACTTAAAACCACATGAGGTAGAAGAAAATATTAATAAATTTAATTTCGCTTTTATGTTCGCGCCTAATTATCACTCAGCAATGAAACATGTTGGTCCTGCAAGAAAAAAAATGGGTAAAAAAACAATATTTAATTTAATTGGCCCGTTAAGTAGTCCAGCTCAAATAAAAAGACAAGTTGTTGGTGTGTTTGATAAAAAATGGATGATACCTTTTGCTGAAGCTTTAAGAGAAAATAATGTTGTACACGCCTATATAGTTCATAGCGATGATGGTATGGATGAGATATCTCCTTTTGCCAAAACAAGTGTTGTTGAATTAAAAGATAAAAATATAAATGAATTTTCTATAGATCCAAAAACGCTTGGGATTGATTTAGGTAAAAAAGAAAACCTAAAAGGGAAAAATGCTAAATATAATTCTGAAAAAATAATTGAAATCTATAAAGGAAAATCTAACGAATTCTCTCAATCTGTAGCTTTAAATGTTGCAGCTGGTTTGATAGTCTCAGGGAAAGAAAGCGAATTTAAACCTGCGTTTGATAAAGCTACAAAACATTTAAAATCTGGAAAAGTTTTTCATCATTTAATTAAAATACAATCTTCTTAATGACAAACATATTAGAAAAAATTATTCAGGATAAAAAAGAATCTTTAATCTCAATTAAAGCAAATAATTCTCTGGACTCATTAGATAAAAAAATAAAAAGTTTAAATTCTTTTTATAATTTCAAAGAAACTATTCAGAATAACCAAGGTGTTTCTTTGATCGCTGAAATTAAAAAAGCAAGTCCCTCTGCAGGAGTTATAGTTAAAAATTTTAATCATTTAGATATAGCTAAAGTATACATTGATAGTGGGGCTACCTGTCTATCAGTTCTTACAGAAGAAAAGAATTTTTTGGGAAAATTGGACTTTATTTCTGATATAAAAAATAATTTTAAAATACCTGTCTTAGCGAAAGATTTTTTTATAGACCCTTACCAGGTATCTTTATCTAAAAGTTATGGCTGTGATTGTATTTTAATAATTATTGCTGCTCTTAATGAAAAGCAAGCTGATGAAATTTATAACGAAGCTATTAATAAAAACCTAAGTGTTATAGTGGAGGTTCATGACGCTGAAGAGGCAGCAAGAGCACTCAAATACGAAGAGGCCATTATTGGAATTAATAATAGAAATCTAAAAACTCTCGAGATTTCTATAGAAAATACTATAAATATTTATAAAATCGTTCAATATCATCAAGGACCCGTTTTGTCAGAAAGCGGGATAAAGAATGAAGTTGATGCAAAATATATATACGAAAAAACTGGAATTAATAACTTCCTTATAGGTGAATCACTTTTGTCTTCTGACAATTCTCAAGAATTAATCAAAAAAATTATTCAAATAAATCAATAAAATAGCGCTTTATTTAGAGTTGTAATTCAAATAGAACTTTTATAGAACATAGATGTACGAGGTTTGTTCTATGCTTACAAAAAAACAAAAAAACTTACTGTTATTCATTAATAAGAAGATTAGGTCTTCTGGAATATCACCTTCATATGAGGAAATGAAAAATTCACTCAACCTTAAGTCGAAATCAGGAATACATAGATTAATCTCAGCTTTAGAAGAAAGAGGTTTCTTAAAAAGATTAGCTCATAAAGCTAGAGCATTAGAAGTTGTTAAGTTACCGGAGAATGCAAGCGCTAATGACATCTTCAATACTTTTAAACCAAGCGTGATTCAAGGTGGCTTAGATAAAAATGAAACAAAATCTACCGATATTTCTGTGCTAGGAAGTATTGCCGCAGGAACACCAGTTGAAGCAATTCAACAAGAAGTTGATCGAGTAACACTACCAGAAGATTTACAGAATAACGGCGAACACTACGGGTTAAAAGTTAAAGGCGACTCAATGATTGAAGCAGGTATAAATGATGGTGATACTGTTATCGTTAAAAAGACTTCAAATGTCGATAGCGGTCAAATAGCAGTAGTTTTAATCGATGATCAAGAAGCAACCTTGAAAAGATTAAGAATAAAAGGAAACACAATTGCTTTAGAGGCTGCTAATCGAAACTACGGAACTAAAATTTATGCGGCGAGCAGAATAAAAATTCAAGGTAAACTGGTTTCTTTATATAGAAACTTTCACTAAAATAGTCTAATAAATTTAAATGTCTTTTAATTGTAGGTTTGCGCCCTCTCCTACTGGGCCTCTTCATATTGGTGGTGTTAGAACAGCTTTGTTTAATTGGTTGCTAGCAAAAAAAAATAAGGGGAAATATTTTTTAAGAATTGAAGATACTGACAAAGAACGATCTAAAGATGAATTTAAAGAACAAATCATCTCATCATTGGCTTGGCTTGGTATTGAGCATGATGGTAAAGAATATATTCAATCAAAGAATATAACAAAACATATTGCTATTGCAGAGGAACTTATAAAAAAAGCATTTGCATACCCATGTTATTGCACTCAAGAAGAGTTAGAAGAACAAAAGATATTAGCTAAAAAAAAGAATTTACCCTTTATTTACAATCGTAAATGTAGAGATTTAAAAGAAAAAAAAAATAGCCCACATGTTATTAGATTTAAAAGTAAAATATCTGGCTCAACTCTAATTAAAGATTTAGTACAAGGTGATCGAAATATTTCAAATTCTACTATTGAGGATTTTGTAATCTTAAGGAAAGACAAATCACCTACTTATCAGTTATCCGCAACAGTTGATGATAATGAAATGAAGATTACCCATGTTATTCGTGGTGATGACCATATGATTAATTCTTTTAAACAGAAACAAATTTATGAAGCCATGAACTGGACAGTGCCTAACTTTGCTCACATACCTTTAATTCATAGTGAACAAGGTAAAAAACTTTCAAAAAGAGATAATGCTTCAACTCTTGAAGATTATATTAAAATTGGTGTTATTTCAGATGCACTTAGAAACTACCTTTTAAGACTAGGTTGGTCACACAAAGATAAGGAGATATTTACGAAACAAGAAAGTATTGATTTGTTTGATCTAAATGGCATTGGAAAATCACCCTCAAAACTAGATATGTCTAGAATACTCTCTATCAATGAAACATATATAAAAAGTATAGAAGAGAAAGATTTATTTAATTTATTTAAAGAGTATGTTTCAAAATACAAAACCTCTATAGATCAATCAAAACAGACTGCACTCATTAGATCAATTGGTTTTTTAAAGAACAAAGCTAAAACTTTAGAAGATATTTGGAATAACGCTCAATACATTATTAAAGATGCTATTGAAATTGGAGCAGAAGAAAAAAAGCTCATCGATGATTTATCCAAAACTATTATCAAAGATTTTATAACCGAGTATGAGAAATTAAACTCTTTATCAAAAGAAACACTAGAACCGGTAATAAAAACATTAATTGATAAATATAAAACAAATTTTAAAGGTGTAGGGCAGCCTTTAAGGATAGGTTTGGTTGGTTCTAGATTTGGACCAGGTATATATGATGTAATTCTGTCCTTAGATAAAGCTGAAGTAGTAAAAAGATTAAATCAAATTTAGATGAAAGACGCGCCATCTTTCAGAGTAAGAAAAAGTTCAATTTATGATAAAAAATCTAACACACCATTTAAAATAAGTAGATCTAAATTTTTTAATTTTCTTTCATGTAGTAGGTGTTTTTATTTAGACCGCGTTAAAGGTTTAAAAGAACCTTCAATGCCAGGCTGGGCTTTAAACCTCGCAGTTGACGAATTATTAAAAAAAGAATTTGACTTGTACAGGGAGAAACAAAAACCTCATCCGATAATGATTGAGCATAATTTGAATTTTATTCCTTACCAGCATAAAGATTTAAACACATGGAGAAATTCTTTAAAAGGTGGAATATCCTATTTAGATAAAAAAACTAACCTTATTATTCATGGCGGTATTGATGATGTGTGGTTTGATTTAAAAGAAAAAAAATTAGTAATAGTTGATTATAAAGCTCAATCAACAACTTATCCAGTTTCAATATCTTCTTATTTAAATACAGAATGGCATTTAAGCTACAAGCTTCAAATGGAAATTTATGTTCATATATTAAGAAAGATGGATTTTGATGTTTCAGATGTTTCTTACTTCTATGTCTGCAATGGAGAAAAAACTAATAATAAATTTAATAATAGAATAGATTTTAAAAGTACTCTAATTCCCTATCGCGTTGACACAACTTGGATTGATAATAAGTTGATTGAAATGAAAAAGGTTTTAAATCTAGATTTGCCACCAGAAATAGTAAAGACGTGTGAAAAATGTGCTTATTTAAAAGGTGGAAAATATTTTTTTTAGTAAATTTAATTATTTATTATTATCGCTATCATCATTAGACTGATGATCTTTATTTTCAGGAGAAGCTTCTTCTTGCGTAGTCTCAGTTTGTCTTTCTTCTTGAGCTTGTTGTTCTTCTTGGTTTTTTGATTCAATTTCATCTTGAACAGGTTCTTCATTTTGAAATTCATTAGTTGGATTTTCTTTAGATTGAGATCTAGCTAGATCTGCGGCACTTGTTGCAGGTTCTCTTCTAATAAAGAAATATATTCCAGTCGCAATAACTGCAATTCCACCTAGAATATAAAGAATAATATTTAATATACTGATTCCTTTGTCCTCGCTTGTTTCTACCGTTTCTTCTTGAACTAGTTTGACATCTTCTTCTTCAGGTTTTGCATCCTGCTCTTGGGTAGATTCTGCGTTTACCTCTTCATTAAGTTCTTCTTGTTGAGGTTGAGGCTCTTGTTCAGGCTTTGTATCTTTTATAGGCTCATTGATAATTGGCTCAGGTTCTTTAACTGGCTCAGGCTCCGGTGCTGGCTCTGGTGCTGGCTCTGGTGCTGGCTTAACTTCTTGAGCGACCGGTGTTGATACCTCAATTTGCTGAGGTTCTTCAACTTTTTTTATATCTTGAGACTTTGGGTTGATAAAATTAGTCGCTGCTACTATTGCACCTATAGCTAATACAAAAATAAATTCCATTAAATTACTATAAGTTAATAATTCTTAAATACTATTAATTAATTTTATCATTATGTACGAATTGGGCACTTTTAATAACCTTGTCGTATTACGACTTCTGGTTGTGTTAATTGATTGGATAATAAATTAAAAATTTAAGTAATTAAAAAACTATTTAAAGATTGAGAGGCTAATTCTGCAGAAGGTACATTTGTTTTAAATTTCTGTAGAATTATCTGTGTTTGTTCGACCTGTTTTTTAATTTTATGTGGATTGTCTAAAAAATCAGATACGGTTTTAAAAATATTATTTTCATTACAATTAGACTGAAGTAATTCGGGAATAACTTCCTGTTTAGCGACTATATTAATTATATTAGCAAATTTTATTTTAACTAACAATTTAACAATAAAAAAATTAATAATACCCATTTTATATAAAATGATAGAAGGTATTTTTGCGTTACATATTTCCAAAGACACGGTACCCGATTTTGCTACAGCAAAAATAGATTTTTTTAATAAATGTAATTTAATCTTATCGTCACTAATAACTTCACAATTAGTCAAATTTTTTAATTTAACAAAATTTTGAATTATTTCAGAGTAGGTTTTTGTAACATGAAAAACAAATGTTAAATCTTTATATTTTCCATTCATAAGTCTAATGAATTCTAATAATATTGGGGTTAAAATATCTATTTCAGACTTACGGCTTCCTGGGAAAATTGAAACTATGGCCTTATTTTTTCCAATAATTTGATTTATATCAATTTTATCATGATCTTTGTCGTCTAATAAAGGGTGACCTACAAATTCATTGCTAATTTGTTCTTTATCAAAATAATATTTTTCAAAATTAAATAGCAACAACATATGATCTATGAATTTTTTAATATTTTTTACTCTACCCTCTCTCCATATCCAAACTTGTGGAGCAACATAATGTACAGTTTTAATGAGTGGATTAATTTTTTTTACTCTTTCTGCCACCCTTAATGTAAAATCTGGACTGTCGACTGTAAATAGTATTTCTGGATTGTATTTAATAATAGCTTTAACAGTTTCATTTATTTTTCTGTTGATCTTAAAAATATTTAAGATTACATTGGTAAAACCTAAATAAGTAATTTCTTTAAGGTCATAAATTGATTTTATTCCTAAAGATTTTAAATTCTCGCCTCCTACAGATAAATATTCTAAATTAGGGTTCTTTTTTTGCAAACAACCAATAACTTTAGAAGCTAATTTATCTCCCGAAGCTTCACCGGTTAAAATAAATATTTTTTTCATTTTACAGTAATAAACATCATATTTTTATTAGCGTACTGAATGCATTTTTGTTTATCTAAAAAAATATTTCTTTTATGTTTTAAAACTATTCCTTTAATGCCAGCTAATTTACATTGTTTCAGTGTGGTTAAGCCTACTGTAGGTAAATCAATTCTAAAGTCTTGTTTTTTTTTAGGAAATTTTACCAGAACCCCGCTTTTTTTATTTTTAAATTTTTTAATTATTCTAAGCATTTTTTGAGTCCCTTCTTTGCCTTCTATAGATATAACTTTATTATTTCTACATGCAACTGCTTGACTAAAATTATAATCGCCTATGTTTTTTAATGTATTAATTGCTTTTTTAATATCTTTTTTATCATTGTTATTCGGTCTTAATTTTGAATAGTTTCCTTTTTTCAGACTTAGCTCTGGAGTAAATATTGTCGAGCTAATTGTTTTAATTTTTTCTTTTTTTAATATTTTAATTATTTCTTTTAAAATAGCTGCATCTCCCAATTTATAGCTTTTAATAATTCTTGAAATATAAAAAATTCCTTTTAAATCTAATTTTATTTGAGTTAAGTTTGGTTTTTTCACTTTTCCGGCAAAAAGAACTTTATTGCACCTATTTTCTTTTAATATATTTATTATTTTTCCAAATTGACCTATTGATACAGAATATGAATTTTTAATTTTTTTAAATACTTTATTTTCGGTTAAATCTATTATTAGAAAATTTTTTTTATTTTTAATTTTTTTTAAAATTTGTTTTGGAAAGTCAGTTTCTCCAAAAATAAGCCCAATCATAATTTTTTTAATTTTGCGGTGTACAAATAGGTCGTTTCTTATCTTTTTCTAAAAAAGCTACTACTTCATTTACTAATTCATTGTCTTTATATTCTCCATTAATTTTACCTAGATTTTCGTGAAGATTCTTTGAAGAAAAGATTGCTTTATAAGCTTGATCCAGTCCCATTATTTTTTGATTTTCATATTTTTTTCTTCTTAGACCAATTAAATTTAATCCTTGTAAATAGTTTCTATTACCAATTGATAAACCAAATGGGATTACATCTTTTAACACTCCAGTCATTCCGCCAATCATTGCCAACCTTCCAATTCTTGTAAATTGCTGTACTGCTGAATTTCCCCCAATAACAACAGAGTCCTCTATAGTTACATGTCCTCCAAGTGGTACATTATTTGCAATAATTACATTATTTCCAATTTTACAGTCATGCGCAACATGAGATGAAATCATAAATAAACAATTGTTTCCTATTATTGTTTTTGAACCACCGCCTTCCGTTCCCGGATTAATTGTCACGTATTCTCTAATAATATTATTCTCACCTATATAAGTGTTATTTTTTTCATTTTTATATTTTAAATCCTGTGGCTGTGTACCAATACAAGCAAAAGGAAATATTTTAGTTCCCTTTGCAATTTTAGTATTACCTTCTATGTGTATATTGGAAATTAATTCTACATTTTCTTCAAGCTGGACATCCGGACCGACATAGCAAAATGGACCAATTTTTACATTTTTGGCAATTTTTGCTTTCTTGTCTATCTCGCTTGATTTATGTATCATTTTTGTTATCGACTATAGTTGCCGACCATTCAGCATCTGCCATTTTTTTTCCATTAACTTTTGCTATGCCTTTATACTTCCAAACTCTTCCGTGCGATCTGACTGCTTCTATTTCTAAATGTAATTCACAATCTGGTATTACAGGACTTCTAAATCTAGCTTTTTTAACACCCATTAGATAAACTAGCTTATTAGCATACTCTTTGGGGTCGATTCCATGAGCTGTTAGTGCTGCCGCAGCTTGCCCAAATGCCTCGACAATTAAAACGCCTGGCATAACTGGTTGCCCTGGAAAATGTCCTTGAACATAAAAAGCATTTTTTTTTACATACATTATTGCTGTGGCTGATTTTAATGGAATAATTTTTGTTAATTTATCTATTAAAAGCATTGGTTCTCTGTGAGGTAAAAGACTTTGAATTTTTTTTTTTATCTATTTCAGTTTCACTCATTATTATTTTTTCCAATTTTTAATAAAATTTTTAAAGGGAATAGCGGGATAACCCATTACAACTTGATTGTCTTCTATGTCTTTAATTACACCACTGCCACCACCAATTTTTACATTATTTCCAATAGTCAAATGGCCAGAAATTCCGGCTTGACCACCAATTGAAACGTTATTCCCGACAGTAGTACTTCCTGCAAATCCAACTTGACCTGCTATCATGCAGTTTGAACCTATTTTGACATTATGAGCAATATGTACTTGATTGTCCAAATAAGTATTTTTACCGATTTCTGTGTCATCAACAGAGCCCCTATCTATTGTGCAGTTAGAGGCAATCTCTACCTTGTCATCTATAAAAACCTTACCTATATGTGGAAATTTAAAGTTTTTATCTTTTGATGGTATAAAACCAAAACCTTTTAAACCAATTTTACAGCCACTTTGAATCACTACGTTATCTCCTATTATTGAGTTTTTTATAAAAACGCTAGAACCTATTACGCAATTTTTTCCTATAATTACATTATGCTCAACTATAGAATTAGCTCCTATAAAGGTATTTTTACCAATTTTGACATCTTTACCAACTAAAACATTGTTACTAAATTTTACACCTTTATATTTATTTTTACGTGGAGATTTAAGGGTAATATCAGGATAATCAATATCGGCATCAGGATAGATAATTTTTAGAACTTTAGCTAATTCAAACAAAACATTTTTAACAATAATTTTTTTTGTTTTTATTGGTAAAAATTTTACTAGTTTTGTGGTTGTGATGCAAAAAGAGGCTTTGGTTGATAAAGCAAAAGATTTATATTTGATAGAGTCAAAAAAAGTTAAATCATTCTTATTTGATTTATTGAGAGTCTTGATATTTTCAATAAAAATTTTATTTTTATAATTTAAATTCGGAAATAGATCGTTGATATTAAATGTTTTTTTTTTTTTGAAAAAAGTAACCTCTGACATTAAACGAATTATTTCAATTTAATTGATTTAATTTTTTTATTTAACAATTCAATAATATTTTTAGTTATATCAAGATTCTCGTCTGCAAGTAATAAACTTTTTTTGTCTAGCACCATTCTAATTTTATTTTCTTGCATATATGTTTTAATAATAGGGTTCAAATTTTTCATTATTTCATTTTTGGCTTGTAATCTTTGTTTGGCAACATCATCCAAGAGTTTGTTTCTTTCTTTTTGAAGAGAAACAACTTTACTTCTTAAACTGTTAACTTTTTTTTTGTATTCTTCTACGGAGATTAATTTTTTTTGTTGAATTGTTTTTTTTTCTTCTTCCTGAATTGCTTTTTCTTTTGTTTTAAGATTTTTAACACCATTTTTTAATTTATTTTGTAAGAAAGTTTGAGCTTTTTTACCAGCTTCACTTTGATTCAATATGTACTTAAAATCTAAAAAGTACGGAACATCAGAAATTGAATTATTTTGTAAAGAAAAAAATAAAATGAAAATAAAAAAAAATTTTTTATAAGTTAACATCTTAAAAAGTTGTTCCTAAGTTAAAATTAAAACTTTCAGTTTCATCAGTAGATGATTTAGCAATATTTGTCGATAATATAAATGTCATTGGACCTAGTGGTGATAACCAACTAGCTGCTGCGCCAACTGAAGATCTAAGCTTACTTCCATCATTTATAGAGCTGTCATAATCTACGCCCCATACGTTAGCAAAATCTAAAAATAGGCCGAGATCTGTATTAGTGGATTCTGGTAATAATTTTGGCAAACTGGCTTCAAAATTTAAAGCTGTAGCATAATTGCCTCCGATGTGATCTTTTCCATCTTTAGGCCCCACTCTTCCTTTTTGAAATCCTCTTAATTTTGACGCAGATATATTCACTCTTTTACTTAACCTAACGTTGTCATTGTTTAAACCGTTAATCGATTGAAATGAAAATTTAGTAGCTCCGATAATATCTTCAGAAAATGATTTGTAAACGCTTGTTGACAAAGCATTACCTACAATTGATTTATCTGCTATGATTGGCACAGTTTGGTTGAATAATATAATTGATCCATTGGTTGGCTTAAACGACCTGTCTCTTCTATCGTATGAAAAACCATAATGTGCTGCTAATTCGGAAAATTGTCCACCTTGTTTTTTCAATGATTCAGATGCAGTCGATTCAGTTTTCATGTCGTCATGACTCGCTGATAATCCCAATGTAGCAAATATATCTTTATATTGTTCAAATCCTGTACTAGCGCCAATATTAACTAAAGTATTTTCATAACCTGATTCTGGTTTGTCATTAGCTATACTTCCGAATGAGTAATTTATAGAATTTCCTAAGAAGTCATAATTTGGATCTGCATAATTAACGGTTCCTCTTAAAGATTCCTTTGTTATCTCAGCATCAAAAATCACATTTTTTCCTTCTCCAAGCCAGTTATTTTCTTTTATTGTAAAAGCCATGCTACCACCATTAGTTCCTATGCCAGCGCCTGCACTTATTTCTCCTGTGGCTTTTTCTTCTACTTTAATTTCTATAACTTTAAGATCAGAAGAAGTGCCTTCGGAAATCTTAGTTTTAACTGTTTTAAATATATTTCTAGATTTTATCTTTGCTATAGATTTATCAAGATTTAATTTGGTAAAAGGATCTCCCTCATCAACTAAAAGCTCAGCTCTTATAACGTCTTCATTTGTTATGTTATTTCCAATAATATTTATTCTTTCTACTAGAACCTTAGCTCCCTCATATATGTTGAATTTTATTGTAATTGAATCATTTTCAAAGATTTCCTCAACATTATGCTCAACAAATTGTAAGTCATTTTTAGCAATTAAATCATCAATTTCTTCTAAAAGTTTTTTAATTTTAAATGGTGAATAATAGTCACCTATTATTTTGCTATATTTTTTATTTAAACTGTAAAATAAGTTTTTGTCAAAAACAGGATCAACGTCAGTAATAATTTTTTTAATTACATAACGCTTACCAGCATTAATTGAATACATTAATTGGACATTTCCTTTTTGATTTAACTCTGCAGAATTTGAAGTGATATCCACATCATAATACCCCATAGATTTATAGTAATTTTTTAATAATCTAATATCTAAATTAACTAATCTTTCATTAAATCTCGTATTTTTAGAAATAAACTTCCAAAATTTATCCTCTTCGCTAGCGATGACGTCTCTTAATCTTCTTTCTCTTATTTTTTTATCACCAGTAAATGATATTTTTGTAATTTTAGTTACTTCACCTTTGTTAATATCAAAAACTAAATCTAAATTATTTTCATCAATTTTTTTAATTTTAGACTTTATGTCAACAAAGTTATATCCAGATGAATTGTAAAGACTTTTTATTATTTCAATATCATTTAATAAATTATTTTTGATAAATGAATCTTTTTCCTTTAAACTTATAATTTTTTGAATTTGCTCTTTATACTTTGTACTGGGTTCTCCTAAAATTATAAGTTGATTTATAACGGGATATTCTTTTAGTTTTACAGTTAAAACCCCGTTAGTTAAATTTATATTTACGTCCTCAAAAAAGTTTGTTGAATATAAATTATTTAGTATTTTATTTAGATCTTGTTCTGAGTAATTCTTATTAATAACTATGTCACCGTAGATTTTTATTGTTTCCACACCAACTCTTTTATTGCCTTTAATTTTAATCTTATTAATGACTTCTGCAGGCAAAAAATTTGTGTAAAGAAAGGATATTAAAATAAAAATAATTAATTTATGCATTTTTTTTTTGTTGTAGTTTTTCGTAAGTTAGATTTCTTGCCCATTTATCTATTTGATAAATTTGACTAATGTTTTTAGGTTCTTTTATAGCATATTTTTTATAATTTCTATCATTCAGAACCATTAATAAGTGCTTATAAAAACTACTAAAAGCT